>TBL_comb48_EPIDRAFT_1001064_pt1 | contig 20842 bp, 18 predicted proteins | sample TroBogEpilimnion_37_FD_10681 | JGI IMG/M metagenome (IMG submission 10681)
GGATGAGGAGATGCGTGAACTCGAAAAGCAATTTGAGGCAGAGCGTGTCCGCACATCTGACGAAGAATATTTGGTCATCTATCCAGCCGCTTACTGGCAATGGCAACGAGCCATCGAAGCCAAACTAAAGGAGAAAAACAATGGATGAAAATACACGCCCTTGGTACACCATTGATGAACTAAATGCGTGGGCTGATAATTACCAAAATGAGCAGTGGCATAAAGCCGCAACCATGCTTGGCGAGAAGTTGGCATCTGTTGGGCCTGTTGGCTATTACGAAATGGACGCAAAAGAATGGCTTGATTGGGCTATGTCAACCGTACAAACTCGCACATGGGTATGGCTGACTAAAGAGGAAATAAACGAAGGTTTACTGCGATCTTTTTATGTTTTGGAGAAAGCTAGAGCGTGGCGAGATGGTGTTGCATGGGCAGAAGAAATTTTGAAGGAGAAAAACAATGCCACTTAAACCACATCCAACAGACCCCGACAAGATGGTTTTTGTAAGTCACCGCTACGACTTGCAAAGCCATGCCAACGAATACGAACGTGGCTTTATTGACGGAATGCAAAAGCAAATGCAATCAAGTGTAGACAAGGCAGTCAACTCAATGGGCAAGCGTGAATGGGTAGGACTGACAGTTGATGAAATTGCTGAATTAGTTTGTAACCTTGAAGAACCAGAGAATCGAATTGAATTAGGACAAAAAATTGAAGCCAAGCTGAAGGAACGCAATACATGAACGAATATTGGTTTCAACTGATTACAAATCTAGTGTTGATTGCCGCCATTATTTATTTGATTATGAATGATCACTACTGGTTTGCATTTTTTTTATTTTTAGGATTAAGAGTTATGGGAGAGAAAGATGAAAACACCTGAAGACGAAGAGTTCGAGCGCATCGAGCTTGAGCAAAAGAGAATCAATAAAGAGCAAGAAAAATTGCGCAATGAGATTGCAGACCAAAGATTGTATTTACACACAGTCGTGCAGATCACGCGTAATCAAGCAATCGAAGAAGTGGCGCAAGAGATTGAGAAGCTCAAAAACTTTGGCGATACATCACAATCATTCGCGCGCTTTGTGAGGGATATGAAAAGATGAAAAGGGTGAGCACGAACAGGTTTGCTATTCTAAAGAAGGGTGGACAGTACGTTAAACCCTTTATAGACGATGCGCCTTACTTGCTCTTTAGAACAAGGACGGACGCAGAGAATGTGATGCTCATGGATCGCAAGAGTATGTACAAAGTAGTGAAAGTAAGAGTAACCATTGAACCAATAGGAGAATGATATGCTAGAAGGCGTAAAGATAGTAATTGAAAGATTGCAGATGGATGAGGTCGTTGACAAGTGGATTTATATAGCTGAAAGTATCTTAGAAGATGAACAGAAAATTTTTTCTGAACAAGAGAAGAATGAACTAAGAAATATTTATCGTACAGCTAAACGTAAACAATTCAATGCCTACATCATTGACGAGTTAGCGGAGAGGTTAGATAAACCCAAAGCACAAAGGCAAAATAAAAATAAGGTATGGACTGCCGCTGGTATGCAAAAAGAAGCACAACAATTATTAGATGAAGTTTTTGATAAACAATACGCCAAACATAGTGATCTTATGAAAAAGGTGAACAACCATGAGTGAATTATTAAAAGGTGTACAGATCATAGCCGAGCGCATTCGTGAGTTCCCCGAAGAGCTACCGAAGTGGAAACACTTTATGAACACACAACTAAGTGATATGTTAACTGACGAAGAACACGCGCACATAAAGAAAGCTTTCAACGATGCTGATAGGATAGAGTTCAACGCACGAGTGTTGGATTGTCTCAATGACAATGAGCCTAAAATCAGATACAAAGCCACAGAAAGATATGCAACAGGGTGGACTGATCCAAGAGGAATTACAGCTCAAGCTGACCCAAGAGGAATAACGGCAGACTCTTGGACAATGAGTGATAGATTCGGTAATATTATGAAAGGAAAATGATAATGGAAATACTAAGAGGTGTACAGATCATAGCTGAACGATTAGAGAACTTCCCTGATGAGTTTATTAAATGGAAAAGTTATATTCAATGGTCAATTCACGATTCTGAAAGCCCATTGGAAGATCACGAGAAAGTTTTTCTTTCAGATGTTTACACAAAAGCCAAACGCGCACAATACAATGCAGAAGTATTGGAGAAACTTCACGATGCGCCTAAAATAAAATACAAAACCGAAGGAAGATATGCAACATTATGGAGTGATCCGATGTCGGCATTTGGTAGCCCACAAATCAAAGCCGAAGGTCAGAATATTGGATATGGTACTTTAATAGATGCTAATAACAATTGACTTTGAGACGTACTACTCCAAGGACTTTGGCTTTAACAAGTTGACGACCGAGGAGTATGTACGCGACCCACGCTTTGAAGTAATCGGTGTGGGTGTCCAAGTGGACGACGGCGAGCCAATCTGGTTTTCGGGTACACACGATGAGATAAGAAAGTTCTTGCTCAAGTATGACTGGAAGCACAGCATGATGCTCGCCCATAATACTTTATTCGATGGCGCAGTTCTCCATTGGATATTCAACATCACACCTATGATCTATGGCGATACACTTTGTATGGCGAGAGCATTACATGGTGTTGAGGTAGGTGGGTCACTCGCTAAACTTTCTGAAAGATATCAGATAGGTATTAAAGGTACGGAGGTTGAGGACGCAAAAGGTAAGACGCGCCTTGACTTCACGCCCGAAGACTTGGCGCGCTACGGAGAGTACTGCAAGAATGACGTTGCGCTAACGTACAAGTTGTTCACCATCATGTCTAAGGGATTTCCCTATGAAGAGTTGCGCCTGATCGACATCACTCTGCGGATGTTTACTCACCCCATGCTTTACCTCGACCAAACTATCCTACGGGAGAGGCTTACCAACTTGGTTGAAGAAAAGAACAATCTATTGCGTTCGCTGATGAGTTACCTGGGGTGCGCAAACGAAGAAGAAGTGCGTAAGAAACTCTCTAGCAATGCCAAGTTCGCCCAAGCTCTGAAAGAACTAGGCGTCGATGCACCCAAGAAAGTAAGCCCGACTACTGGCAAGGAAACGTGGGCGTTGGCTAAAAAGGATGAGGGATTCTTAGCCCTACTGGAGCATGAGGATGTTGCCATTCAGCACCTATGCGCAGTGCGATTGGGTACTAAGTCTACGCTTGAGGAGAAACGCCTTGAGCGATTCATCGAGATTGGGAAACGGCACAGTGACCTCGTGCCTATCCCCTTGAAATATTATGGCGCACACACAGGTCGTTGGAGCGGGACAGACAAGATCAACTTCCAAAACCTGCCGAGCCGTGATCCTAATAAGAAAGCATTAAAGTATGCCATCGTGCCACCCGAAGGATACAAGATCATCAACTGTGACTCTTCACAGATCGAGGCTAGGGTGTTAGCGTGGCTGGCTGGACAAGATGCAGTTGTTAAACAATTCGCAGATGGAGAGGACGTTTACTCTATCTTTGCGTCCAAGGTCTATGATAGGGTAATTACTAAGAAAGACCCGACTGAGCGCTTTGTGGGGAAAACCTGTATTCTGGGCCTAGGGTATGGGACTGGCGCTAACAAATTACAGCACACACTGGCTACCTCTCAACCTGTATCCGTGAAGATCGATTCGGTNGAAGCCGAACGCATAGTCGATGTTTATCGTGAAACAAATGAGCGCATTCCTGAGTTATGGTCAGAGGCTGATCGGATGCTCAACGCCATGATGAGCTCTAAGTTTACANAACCGCGTCGTTTTGGTCAGCACTCATGCGTNTTTTTTGATAAAGAAGGCATCATATTGCCCAATACTTTACGAATAAGGTATCCAAATTTGCGTCGGGAGGAGATGGATGGCAAGACAAAGACTGTCTATGATTCTCGTAGAGGAACTATATCCATATGGGGTGGGGCAGTTGTAGAGAATGTTGTTCAGGCATTGGCTAGGATTATCGTGGGTACTCAGATGGTTGAGATCAATGATAAGTATCCTATTGCATTGACTGTCCATGACGCTGCCGTTGTGATCGTGCCCGAGGATGAGGAAGCCGAGGCAATCTCTTATATAACTGGCATCATGTCCAAAGCGCCATCGTGGGCTGAAGGCTTGCCTGTTTCCTGTGAAGCAAAAATAGGTGCATCTTACGGCGATTGCTGATAAGATGACACATCAAAACTTCCAGTTCAATACAGTCATGCAAAACATCACTTGGTCTTTCTCTAAACTAAAGGACTACATCAACTGTCCCAAGCAGTACAACGCCGTCTACATCACCAAAGAGTTTCCTAAACAGATGACCAAGGAGATGGCATTTGGTAATAAAGTACACAAGGCGCTTGAGGATTACGTTAAAGACAGTACTCCGCTACCGCCCAACTATCAGCACTACGTTCCACAGTTAGAACCTTTGCGCGTGATGGATGGAGTCAAGTATCCTGAGTATCGGATGGGGCTGAAGTTCAATAGAGAGCCATGCGACTTTTACGATAAAGAAGTTTGGGTGCGAGGTATTGCTGATTTGCTGGTGCTACAAGATGACCATGCGTTTATTGTTGATTACAAGACAGGTAAGGTTAAGAACGCAGACCCGAAACAGTTGCAGTTGATGGCGCTTATGGTGTTCCAACATTTTCCGCAGATCAAACACATCGATGCAGGATTATTGTTTGTGGCATTCAAACAGTTCATAACGTCAGAGTATTCAGTCGATGATAAAGAAAAGCTTTGGTCAGACTTTGAACCTGATCTGATGCGTATGTCTGTATCGCATGAAACCGATACATGGCAAGCAAACCCAAGTGGACTCTGCGGATGGTGTCCAGTAAAATCATGTGAATTTCATAAGGAGCGATAATGCCTTACGTCAACAAGCCAAGACCATATAAGAAAGAATACGAGCAACAGAAAGCTCGCGGTGAACTCAAGCGTCGTGAAGAGCGTCAGCGCGCACGTCGAGCCATCGACAAGATGTACCCTGATCGTGATAAGAATGGCGAAGCAGACATTCGACAAGGCAAAGATGTAGCCCATGTTAAAGCATTAGACAAAGGTGGGTCAAACAAAGCTGGCGTGTTCATCGAGACTGCACACGGCAACAGATCATTCAAGCGCGACTCTAAGGGTAACCTCGTATCAGAAACTACTAAATCTGAGAAGGGCGAAAAGAAGTTGAGTAAAGTTATAAAATTGAAGAAATAATACTTGACATTTTTTAAACTGTCCCTATAATTAGAAACAAGCTGGCATCTCACTGCTCGGTCGTAAGGTATGAGTGGATCGTAAGCCTACTTTGCAGGGCTATAACCATATCAGTTAGTCGGCGGTCTTTTCTCTCCTGAAGTAGACCTTTCACCGCGACAGGACTAGCCGTATAGGGGGGCGTTCCCCCTATCCGTTAAACAGTTTAATTTAGTAAGGGACAGTAATGGTTTTAATTGGTAATGAAGCAGTCAACTTCCAATGCCCAACAGACACGGCGCAACGGATTAAGAATTGCATAGAGCGTTCAGAGATACTTGCCAATCACGGCAACGGACTCTCAGATGTACTTGTTTACTTTGATCTTGAGGAAATGCAAGAGCTGTCAAGGATAGCAAGCCATCAGGTAAAAGTTCCTTCACCGATAGAATACTCATACGGCTGGCCTGGGATGTTCAAACCATTCGACCACCAAAGAGATACTTCTAGATTTCTCACACTTAATCGTCGGGCCTTCTGTTTCAATGAGGCAGGTACAGGTAAAACATCTGCGGCGATTTGGGCGGCAGACTATCTCATGCAGATGGGCGTCATCAAACGTGCGCTAGTAATCTGCCCACTCTCAATCATGCAAAGCGCATGGCAAGCCGACCTCTTCAAAACTACCATGCACCGAACGTGCGGTATCGCGCATGGCACAACATCTAAACGGCAGAAAGTAATTAAAGGTACTTATGAGTTTGTCATCATTAACTATGATGGGGTAAATGTTGTAGAGAAAGAGATTGCCGAAGGCGGCTTTGATCTGATTATCGTAGACGAAGCAAACGCCTACAAGACTCCTTCCACGAAGCGCTGGCGCACTCTTGCGCGTCTGATCAAGGCAGATACATGGCTATGGATGATGACAGGCACACCTGCCGCCCAGTCTCCAGTCGATGCGTTTGGCCTTGCTCGACTCGTGAGCCCATCGCGAGTACCCAAGTACATGACTGCATGGAAAGATATGGTGATGACTCAGTTGACTCGGTTCAAGTGGATTCCGAAACCTAACGCAAGGGATTTGGTATATAGCGCATTACAACCAGCCATACGTTATGAAAAAGCACAATGTCTTGACTTGCCTGATTTGGTTTATCAGACAAGGCTTGTGCCACTTACACCGCAAGCTACTAAGTTTTATAGAGAGCTTGTTAAAGAGATGCAGATTCAGACAGTTGGTGAAACCATAAGTACCGTCAATGCGGCGGCATCTCTGTCAAGACTATTACAGCTATCAGGTGGTGCAGTTTATACCGATGGCGGTAACGTGGTTGAGTTCGATGTGTCGCCTAGACTCAACGTGATGTTAGAGGTGATTGAAGAAACGACTAATAAGGTTTTAATTTTTGTTCCGTATCGACACACACTAACACTTATTAAGACTTTCTTAGATAAACAAGGAGTATCCAATGAAGTAATTTCAGGCGATGTCACGGCGAGTCAACGTGCATCAACATTCAATAATTTCCAAACTATGACAAACCCTAGAGTTTTACTAATTCAACCACAAGCGGCTTCACATGGTGTAACATTGACCGCCGCTGATACCGTTATCTTTTGGTCTCCAGTGATGTCAGTCGAAACGTACTTACAATGTATTGCTCGTATTGATAGAGTGGGACAGAAAAATAAAATGACAGTGATACACCTTCAAGGGTCTGAGGTGGAACGACGTATGTACTCAATGTTGCAGAACAAAGTAGACTTACATGAAAAATTGGTAGACCTATACAAAGAGGAGTTAGAAGATGAGTAACGCAGAAGAGTTAGTAGCAGACTTTATTGAGATTCGTAGAGCAAGAGAAAAATTAAAAAGTCAGTACGAATCAGAAGATGAAGATTTGAAAAATGCAATGGAAGAAATCAAAGCGGCATTGTTGACCATCTGCAATGACGCAAGTGTTAACGGATTAAAGACTACAAGTGGCACGGTAACGCGCCAAGTCAAAGAACGATTCTTCTGTACTGATTGGGATGAGTTCAAGAAGTTTATTGAGACCGAGGGTTCAATCGATTTGCTTGAGCGTCGCATCAGCCAAAAGAATTTTAAAGAATTTATGAATGACAGAGAATCTCTCCCTGTTGGCATAAATGCCATGCGTGAGTATGACATCATCGTGCGCAAGGCTTCAACCAGTGAAACTACAGTTTAAGGAAATCAAAATGAGTAACGATCTCGCAACAATTTTAGGCACAGACAATTTAGTAGAACTTGGTCTTGATGAAGATACCAAGGCAGTGGCAGGTGGCGCTACGTCAGGCAACGTAAGAATCTCTATCGAGGGTCGAGTGTTCCGTAAAATCGTAGGCGGTAAAGAGGTCTCTGTAAACGGAGACAGCTCTATGAATGTTATCTTTGTCAAGATGGCACACGATGCTTCACGCACTTACTATTCTTCAACATACAAGAAAGGCGTTAAGCTTTCTCCTGCTTGTTGGTCTAATGATTCTAAGACTCCCGACGAAGAGGTAGATAACCCACAATCTGATTCATGTGCAACATGCCCTCAGTCTGTCAAAGGTTCAGGCATGGGCGGTCAAGGTACGGCTTGCCGTTTGTCTTGGAGAACTGCGGTTGTTTTACCGAACGATCCAGCAGGTCATGTGCATCAGTTGGTTCTGCCAGCCACAAGTACATTTGGTAAGGAAGAGAATGGCAGATGGCCTTTCAGACCATACATTCAAATGCTTGCTAACAACAATGTAAGCGCAGGTAAGATCATCACGAAGATGGAGTTTGATATCAACTCTCCTGTTCCTCGTTTGTTGTTCTCACCAGTGGGCGCAGTGGGTCAAGAACTCAAGCACATTCTTTTGGCACAGAGCAAGTCTCCTGCCGCTGAGAATGCAATCAAGCTCACAGTCTATAAGTCTGATACGCAAGATGAGACTGAAGTCCCTGAGCCTACAAAGCGCGACGTGAAGAAGCCTGCTCCCGAGAAGGTGGAAGACGTTAGTGACATTGTAAAAAAATGGACTAAGAAGTAATGCCACGCACTTACAGCACTGGCTTGACTGATAGCGTCAGGAATGCTGACTCGTATCGGCTAGGCATTGACCTAGCTGATACTTGCATTAAAGCAAATTTTCCTGCGGCATATGTAGCACAAGTCTTTGATACAACTCGTCAAACCATATACACATGGTTTAGGGGTGGGAAGATTCGCCCGAAGAAACGCGCGAAAATTGAAACATTTATTGAACTGGTAGAGGAGGATATGAAGAGAGGACTATTGCCATGCAAGAACCTCGCTGACGCACGCGCCTATCTGAAAGACATGGTTGGTCGCCCAATCAAGGTAGGTTAAACATTTGTAACTCATAGCGGGGGTGTCCCCGCTATTTTTGTCTCTGCGAATAAAATGAACAAAGAATTTTTTGAAAAGGTTTTCCCAACGCAGGGGTATGTGTGCATAGCTGGAATAGATAAAACTGGAAAGATAACACCAAGATTTGCGACCGATATTGACAAAGCGCTTGAGATAGCACAGAAGTTTATTGATGCAAATATAAATGTTTACTTCACACCTGGAACTTATTCTGGACTCAGACGTACTGCCGACACTTGTGTATTTGTAAAAGCATTCTTCCTTGATTTGGATGTGATGCACGGCAAGAATAAATACGACAGCAAAGAAGCCGCACTGTCAGACATTGATAGATTTTGTACGGAGATCAACTGGCCCTTACCCGTGGTGATAGATTCGGGTGGTGGGATACATGCTTATTGGATACTGGATCAAGAGATTCCCGGCGATGAGTGGAAAGAGTACGCTAAGAATTTTAAGCAGTTATGCTTAGACCATAAGATGATCATCGATGAAGGCGTGCCTGCTGACGCAGCGCGTTTGATGCGAATCCCTGGAACATCTAATTATAGATACGACCCACCCATGCCGTCGTCATTGCTGACTGACGTACAGACACATCCATTTGAAAAACTAGTGAGCGCATTGGGAAGTGTGCAATCCAAGTTTGACATCAAAGCAGTTGAGAAAGGATTAGACGACGATACCAAAGCTATATACGAAGCGCGTAGAAGCAATTTTGAATACGACTTCAATACCATAGCTATTAAAAGTTTGGAAGGAAATGGTTGTGGACAAATTAGAAAATTACTCACCGAAGACGGTTGCGAGGAGCCACTGTGGTACGCTGGAATATCTGTCGCCACTAGGTGTCGTGATGGCAGTACTGCCATACATTCAATGTCGGAGCACGACTCACGATATGATTACGACAACACAGAACTCAAGGCCCAACAGTCCTTATCCGCCGCTGAGTGGTCTCATGGCTGTGAAGCATTTGAACGAGCCAATAGAGCAGGATGCGATGGATGTGCCTACAAGGGGAAGATATCAGGGCCTATCAAGCTTGGACAGATACTCAGAACCCCCGAACCCGAGGCCGAACAAACTGCCGAAGAGAACGCACCTAGGCAGAGTGAGAACAAGAGAGTAGTCTTTCCCGATTTACTAAAGCCTTTTTCCAAAGGCGCAACAAGTGGCGTATACTTTACGCCCCCACCACGATCAACTAAGAAAGGAATGGTACAAGACCCCGATGAATTATTACTCCCCTTTGCAACCTACCCAGTTCAACGGCTGAACTCTCCTCACGATGGTGAGTGCTTGGTGATGCAAGTTGAACTGCCACTAGAGGGCACGAAAGAATATTTCTTGCCTTTGAAGGACGTAGGGTCACAAGAAAAACTGAAGACTATTTTGCTGAACAATAGCGTTACCTTTGAACCAACACAAATTGGCAGAGTGCAGAGCTATTTGGTGAAGTGGTCAACTTACTTAACCTCAACTAAGAGAGCTGATATTATGAGAATTCAACAAGGATGGACAGACAATCAAGAGTCATTTGTTATTGGAACAAACGAGTACATGGCTGATGGGCAGATGCGTTATTGCCCACCATCTCCCATGTCTAAGAATGTTGTTAAGCATTTGCACGAGAGCGGCAGCTATCAGATTTGGAGAGAAGCCGCGCAGATGTTCAACGACCCAGGTTATGAGTGGCACGCATTCACAATGCTTTGCGGATTTGGTACGGCATTGATGGAATTAACAAACGTCAACGGAGTCACGTTGTCTTTGGCTGGGCCTCCAGGTTGCGGAAAGACTGGAGCCATGATGGGCGCAACGAGCATTTGGGGCAAGCCCGATGCACTGGCTGTTTATGACGGCACACAGAATGCGTTGATCCAGCGCATGATCACACTAAAGAACATCCTGTTCCCACTTGATGAGCAGTCGAATGCAGATGGTAAGTTCATGTCGCACTTGATCTATAACATCTCATCAGGCCAACCCAAGATCAGACTGAAAGCCTCCACCAACGAGGAGCGCGAAGCGTCGTTCAACACAAAGCAGATTGGCATCATCACGACCAATACACCCATGAAAGATATCATGGGCTTGTTCAAGGCCAACACCAACGCAGAGAACGTACGCTTACTTGAGCCTTACATCCGTATGCCCAACACAGCGGGTTACGAGCTGACATCAGAGCGCGGTAAGGTAATGTTTGATGTATTCAAAACTCACTATGGGTTTGCTGGACCTATCTTTGTCAAAGAATTATTTAGACGAGGCATCCCTGAGATCAAGAGCTCTGTAGATAAAATGTATCTACGCATTGGTAATGAGTACACCCGGAACAGTGAGTACCGATTCATTGCCAACCTGCTTGCCGTAACCCGCAAGTCTGGTGAGATCATCAATGATTTAGGCATTGTTAACTTTGACTTGGACAGAATCTTTGATGTAGTGGGTAAAGACTTCATTGATATTATCAATGGCAAAGCCAAGGACGATTTAGATAATCGATCAGATGTGCTCGGTGATTTCATCAATAAGAACATCGCTAACATTCTTGTAATCAAAGATGGCAAGGTATCCACTGAGCCACGCAATGCGCTATACATCCGAGCCGAGGTAGATGAGAACTTGATTTGGGTATCATCCTCTGCCATCAAGGACTATCTGCGCGATATCAAGCTTGGGCCCAAAGAGTTTGAGATGCGCTTAGAGCAGTCTGGTCTACTCAAGGGTAGATTCAAGAAGCAGATGGCGGCTGGCTGGCGCGACGCAGTGGGTTCGCACAACGTGCAAGCCTACAAGATTGAAATGGACATATCCTATTTATTCAATGAAAAAGAAACTGACGGAATCGCAACCGTTTGACGAGCCGACCTGGATATTTCCATATACAGGCATGGAGATCGGGGATAGCTTCTTCATTCCGACGATGCGCCCCGCTTACATGGCATATGTAATCGACACCACTGCTAAGAAATCTGGCATCAGGTGTCGATGCTTTACTACAACCGAGAAGAATGTTCTCGGTGTCAGGGCATGGAGAGTTACTTGATCTCTTCGATAGTTTTAAAACTATCTAGGAGATTGCGTTTCACCATGTTCTCCGCTTTCACAATCTCATCGAGTTGCTCTTTACGCTCTCTGATAGACATTGTGTTATTGGTGCGTACTTGATTGGCGGCGGTTCTCAACTGCCTCAATGTACCATTGACCTGCTTGTTATAGTACTGTACAAGATAGTAGTCTGATGCGTGATCAGTTAGATATCTTTCCAACTGGTCAGGCTTATCTTTGATTGAGTTCACCCGCTTTTCAATAGACTTAATTCTATTTTCGGCTTGGCTAAACTCCCGCGCATCGACGTTTGACTTAGTGCCCAAGAAGCTACTTAAGAAGAATGTATCGTTCTTCAAGTCCACATCTTTCTGCCCTGTCAATGTCAGGCCCAAATTGGTAGCACCTGTCAATGCCTTTGCTAGACCATCTATATAGTTATTAGCAAAGAAATACATTGTGTTTGGACTCCAGTCTACTGCACCATTCGTAGTTTCAAACAATGTACGAGCCGCGTATTTGTAAAGTTCTGGGATGTTATCGCCGCCAGTATAGGCGTCGCCATACTTAGTCTGCCTGTTATTGTAGATCTCTCTGCCCAATCCGTCGATATTCATCACATATTCAAGGAAAGGACGAATAGCAGAAGGTGTAGCTGAATCTAACGCCCATGCTGGGAAGTTTTCCACTTTATCGATATTCGATACTGGGAACGGCAAGAATGAATCTAATCCAGCATTAAGTATATTAGAGAGTCCATCAGCGATAGAAGCATGACCAGCAAATATTCCAGCGACCTGTGCGCCAGCCGATGCAAATGCGCCTAATCCAAAGCCCCAAGGAATTTGAATAATAGTGTCTGTACCAGGAATAAAGAATCTAGCATATCGTGTCCAACGAGACATGTCATCAGTTAAAACTTTATTGCGTCCTTGGTCGTCATCCCCAGACATCATCATAGCCATGAGATACATACCAACACCAACGCCAGCCAGTGAAGCTGCCATCACGCGAGCATTTCTTTGACGTTCTTTCATAGACTTTAGAGCATTGTTTATTTGCTCATCAGACATACCTTTGGCTTTTTCTGTATCTCTAAACTGCTTTTCATTAATAGGCGTAAAAGCAGGAGCCAACGCTTCAATAGCACGCACGGCACCCGTTGCTGCGGGCCTAAAGAACATATAAAGAGCGCCAGCATTTTTACCCCAACGCCCAACCTGCTCAAAGTTAGCTAGATTCTTGGCATATTCAACCGCTTGGATTTTTGCATCAGCCTTTGCTTTTTCTAACGGCATGCCCTTCTTCACATTGTCTTTTGCAAGTTCCTCTTTTAGGAATCTATACGACGCGACGCGGCTAGACAATTCAAACATATCGTTGTATGTATCGATGAACTTATCTATCTGGTCTTTGGTCTTTAATATACCAGAACGCCCAACCTCTTTAATAAGCTGGTCTAGCGCGCCTTTAGCAGCCACACCTTGTAGATAAGCAACTCTACCGCCAGCCTGAACATAATCATGCAGGTCACGATAGTATGGATCTTGTTTTGCTAGTCTTTCAATTTCATCAAACTTGCCGTTGGCATAAAGGTTTGAGTAGCGCAAAGATTTACCCATGCCACCACTTGCAACTTCAGATGAGATATAGGTCAATAGCTTACCTGCACGAGCTGGGCCTAGTTCAGCACCTATCGTAAACGCATTGGTGAATGCGTCACGCACAAAGTTCATTGGCGCAAACGCGGGGTTGTATCGAGTATGAGTCTGTCCTATGCCACTGGTCAGGTTGTTGATGGCATCCATGACTGGTTGGCTTTGCCTATACGAACGACGTATAGCTTCGCTTTGGCGCTTGTCAAGGATTTGGATTACGTCGATTGTTCCATCTTCGTTGTAATGGAAAATCTTATCTTGCCCAGTGATTGATTGCTTATTTACTGCGCCACGGAAACGCTCATCAAACTTGATTCGATCAACTACTTTACCCTGCAATATTCTTACATCTTTTGCAATCGCATTCTTAATAGAAAGCGTTAGGTCTTTACGCCCTGCGCGCAAAGCAGCCGTTGCGCCGTCAGCAAGGGATTGAAGAACAGCATTTTCAGATTCAGACAAACGGCCTTCCATGCGATCTTGCGCATCTTGCATCTCACCACCAAGATTCTTGGAGTCAAAGTCTAGCTCTTCAGCAGCTTTTGTAATTGAGCCTGGTCGTCCTTTGAATGGAACGTAGTTCTTGAAGTCATAAAAATCAATAATGTTCGATACTGGTTTAGACTGGTAGTTAGCGACCTTATTAAGCTCTTTGGTCTTTTCTTGTACAACTTTAATTTTGTTTGCAACATCGTTGATTTCTTTTGCGTATTCGGGTTTATCAAGAGAGTTTTTAATTATACTAATTTCTCTTGGAGTGCGCCCAGCAATTACGTTGTACTTTTCATTGTTGATATCAAAGTCAGATGCCTGTGTTGGTACAAATTTAGTCTCACCACGTTTGGCTTGTACTTGGATTTCTTTTGCACGGAATACAGAATTAGGATCAGTCTGAACGCTATTGATGATCTGATTCATCGCGTTGCGTAGATCCTTTGGTGTTGTGCCAAGCTTCTCCATCTCTGCTGGAGTAGCGAGCAAGCGCATGACTTCATCTCTGAAGCCGTATGCCGTGTATTTTTGACCGTGGAAATCTATCAACGATTTAGACGCATCTAGCGGAACATTCATCATGTACAACACTTGACGACGTTCTGGTTCGTGGCGAGCTTCTAATATCAAATGCAGTTCAGCCAGAGCTTCTTTAACTTCAATACCTCTGCGCTTTGCGTAAGCTTCAACAGCGTTCTGTGCATCTTGCACAGGGAACTTCATATGTGTATCAAACAAATTAACAGCCATACCAGATGACCGCGTAATCTGTCCATATACATTATTTAGTTTATCGCCGAGTCGTTCTACCAGACCAAAAAGCACGCCTCTGTCTTCAGCAACTTTTAAGGCATAGCGGTCGTTCTGAAACCTATCAGCCAACCACTGCGCACCGCGCTTTGTGAACAAGCCTCTGATACTTGCCCTCATGTTTCTAGGTTGTACCATCGGGCGCACTTCATTGAGCGCATTGTTTAATATTTCTTGATCTGTCTTAGGCCCAGGTTCAGCTTGCTTTGTCACCATAGCCAGAGCAGGCATCTCAATACCTTCTTTGGGAGGAGGCGCAATAATATCTTCAAATGCCCTAAATGTTTCAGCGGCAAAGTTAGATTGATCATCTACCAGACCAAGCGCTTGGGCAATTGATCTAATGAAGTCTGTGAAGAAGTTTGTTTTAGTGTTGTAGATAGAATTTTCTTTAGCAATGGGTATTTGTTTTAACTCATCAGCGAAAGGTTCATCGTTTAATGCGTGTGCTACAAACTCATACAAGTTCTTGTATGCTTCAGGATACTTGCCAGACAATCTTTTTCTTGACTCGTCCATCAAGTACTCAAGATGTACCACCGCCATCTCTTGTTTTTCAGTCAGCGGTAAATCATTCTCATATGCATAGATTACTTTAACTGTAGCGGCATGAGACAACTCGTGCAGAAGCGTTTCTGCATTCATGCCTTCTTTGATGGCGCGCACAGTATCTGTCTTAGGATCGTACTCAGCCAGCCTACCATCGAGGCGCGGCACCAGTTGAAGTTTTGTTTTAAGTTTTGCTTTGCGCAGGAGTTGCGCTACGGCTTTATGGAATGGGTTTTTCCCAAAGCGCATAGCTTCAATCGCTTGCGTCATCGTCGCAATGTTCTGTGGCAGAGGTTTAGTCTCAGGCTTTTCCCTGCCGTGTATTTGGTCTGCCAGTTGCCCAGCCGCAATGTCTTGCTCATTGCCGTTGTTGTTAGGCGTGGCATCAAAGAATGCTTGCTTTTGTTCAGGAGTCAGCTTATCAAACTCAGGTATGGGGCGGTCAGGATTATTCTTGTTATGTTCTTCCCTTGTAGCCTCATAATCTTCGATCTGATCTTGAGTATGCTCAACTACTGGTTCTGGGGTTGGTTGTTCTTGCGGTCCTTCTTCTTTTGTTTGGACGGCTTCAGGGGTCTCAGCGACACTTGTTTCTCCTTTGGTAAGTTCTTCTTTAACTTGTTCGGGTGTCATCTCCGTCAAGTTTTTTGGTTTAGGTTGTTCTAATGGAGTCGGTTGTTCCGCTTCTCCTGTAGGAGCGCTTGGTACATTTTCTCCAGTAGGAACCACTCCTGGGGCTTCAGCTCCTCCAACTCCTCCGGCAGGGGCCACGTTTGTATCGGTTCCGACAGGTACTGGAACGCTTGTTCCAGTTGGCTCTGCGATAGGTTGAGTAACATCTTTGACCTCCTTGAGCTCAGTCTCTAGCTTTGCAATTTTCTCTTCTTTTTTCTTTTTGGAAAACGGATTCAGCGGTTTACCTTCACTGGTAACACCTTCAGTTAATTCCGCTTTTTGTTTCTCAATATCTTCTTTGAGTTTTATGACTTCAGGAGACAGCGCCTCTGCCTCTTTTTGTTCTAAGATTTTAAATCCTGGTATCTCACCTGTAGGCAGCGCTTTTTGATATGCACCTAAATCTTTTATAGGAGTCTGTGTTGTATCTGTGGGGACCTGGGTTTCAGTTCCAGCCTGCTGTAATAATTGTTCAGGTGATATTTGTTTTTCTGGTGCCTTGCCAAATGCTACATTTGTAGCAGACGTAAGCCCAGCGCCACCTAAACCGCCTTTGAGTCCAGCATTAACGAACCGTTCAAAATTATCTTTGGTGAAGAAGTCTTTGTGTTGATCGACAAATGATTCAGCCGCAGCGCTTGAGATCTCCTGCAATGCTTCCGTACCGCCTTCTGTGGCAAAGCCTTCCAATGCACCTTTACCAGCACGTTTGTACCACGCACCAATGAGTTGCTCTTCGGGTATGCCCGCAGTCTTAATCTTGCGCAACAGCATCAGAGGAGTTGCGGCGTCCAGTACAGAGTTAAATCCACCGAACGCTAGAGCCGCGCCAAGGTCTTGCTTACCTGTCTCTTGATAGACGCTTTGATAAACATCAGGCACGTTCTGAGCCGCAGAGCCAGCCAGTGCGCCAGCCGCCTCATACTTGAGCGCAACATTCTTAGCCGCTTGAGTACCAGCCTCGATTGCTTTATTTTTTAATTCTTCAGTCGCTACGCCAGCGCTTTCTTTTAAGATAACGCTTTCAGCCGCATCTTTTGCTGCCTCGATTGCCGCGCGTCCAGCAAGACTTGCTACTCCTCCAGTAAACAAACTAGGGAGGATAGATGGAATAGCTTCGCCAACTGACTCGACAATATATTTGACGCCAGTTCCGATGTCTTTGATATCTTTGTATGAAGGCACTTCAGCAGGATATTTCTTCTGAATCTCTTCCTGTGTTTGCTTCGCTTCTTCTAATTGTTTCTTGGCGTAGTCTTCTGCCCCAACAGCATGCGCTGCCATAGCAGGAATTACATCTCCGAATAGAGAGCCGAGCTGTAATGCACCGCGCTCAACGGATGGGATAAATCCAGTCTCAGGTTTAGGTGCAGGAGCAGGGGGAGGCTTTGGGCTTTTATCTATGCCAAAATAGTTATCACCAAATAACTCAACATCTTGTGGAGTTAAACCTTCTGGTCCCTTGAATAGATGAACTGTTCCATCAGGCGCGGAATATTGGTACTGCGCCATGTTTTACTCTTCAGGTGTTTGCGACTGTTGACCCATAGCCCCCATATGCTCCAACTGTGGCATTATTGGACCCCACATATTGTTAAAAAGTTCTCTACCGTATGACTGGTGAGTATAGCCTTGTTTTTCCAATTGTGTACGTTGTAATGGATCAGACCATGCTTTATCGGCTTCGCGTAAAGCATTTGTTGCCAAACCAGCTTTAGTACGCATCATGGTGTTTTGTAAATTATTGGTAGACGCAGCAACTCTTTGTTTGCTCAAATCAATATATTGATCATGGTAGCGTTTTGTTTCAGCCAATTGAGCTTGTTGCATCTGGAGTTGACGCATCTGTGTAGCAAACCCAAGCGCTGCTTGTTGATCGCCTTTCTTAAGCGACGTGGCATAACGTGTTTGAGCAATCTGCATCTCTAGGCGATTCTTGTCCATATCCTGCGCGGCTTTCTCGCTTGCATTCATAGACTCAGTAATAGCAGGAGCAGCAGCCGCAGCGCTTTGTAGTACACCACCAAGCCCAGGTGCTCTAGCCACACCAGTCCTAGAAGCTTCTTGAGCCATCTTAAAACCAAAATCCTGCATGGCTTTGCGCGTAGAGTCAGCTTTGGCTTCTTCAGCTTGTTTGCCGTAGGAAGCAATCAAATCGGTCAAACCTTTATTGGCTTCAGCATCACCTTCTCTTAGACTTTTTAAAATATTGTTATAAGAATTTGTAAAGTCATCAGTGGAATAGCCATGCGCTAGAGCCGCATCATGCGCGCCTTGCACAGTGGGATGATCTGATACAGCAGGTTTAGTTGTATCAGAAGAAATAGAACCCACAGGTGGATTTACATTACCACGCCCTGCATTACCGACTGGTAAATTATAGTTGGCAGTTTTATTTGGGCTAGCAGCAGCTTCTTCAGCTCTTATCTTGTCGTAGTACGGTGTCATACTACTTCTGTCACCACCATAAAAAGACTCAGGCAAATATGGGACTGGAACGCCCAACGCACGAGCAGGTCTGGTTACAGCGCTCTCAAATGCACCAGCAACTCCGCGACCGGGTAGGGTTAACAAGTCATAACCCGCTGCGCCCATCTTTTTGATCGTACTAAGCATCGCCTCACGATCGCTCGCGGCTTGCTTGTCTTCCACTGCGCCTTCATCAGCAAACGCAACGGGGCCCCCATCACGGTACATAATACCTCGTGGTGCTTCAGCCGCAGGGATAGCAGCTTGAGATTCAACAGACTGGCGATACTGCAATTCTTTTTGTGCGGCATCTGCTTCACCAGGCATTGTGGGCGCTTGGAGAATTCGCTCTAATTGTTGCACGCTCAAACTGTGCATCATGCCTTGCAAGCGGTCTTCTGTGGGGTCAGTTACAAACCCTTCATCAGCATAACCTTGCACATGCCCACCATCTTTATAGCTGCTGATTGAGCCACCATCTGCTTTACTGAGAACGCTAGCCGCACCAATACCCAAACCAGCTATCTGACCTAACTGACTGGCAGGTGACTGATATGTACTAGCGCTTGTTTGAGACATAGGAACCTTGTTCACAAGATTCGACATAAAAGCAAGCTGCTGATATGGGTAGTTCATCTGGTTTACGAAGTTTTGATACTGCGTATTCAAGACGTTTTGCATTTGTTGTTGCTGTTGCGTACCATACTGGTTTTGCAAAGCATTGATACCCATGTTCTGGGTGTATTGTTGGTTACCAATATTGGCTAAGTTTTGAGCCGCTGTATTGGCAGTCTGCAAACCTTGAAGATTTAAGCCAGCACCAAACTGCGCATTCTGTGCGCCTAGTTGGTTTTCAGTATTGAACTGCTGCATAGCATTGTTGTATGCAGTGTTATACCCTTGACCAATTAGATTTTGATTAGATAGTTGATTGTTTAAGTTTGTAGCTGCCGCTTGAACCCCAGCTCGTGACCCACCAAACGCGCCAGCTTGTGCGGCTTGGGCATTTTGGGTTTGTTGAGCGGCGCCTTGTAACTGCTGTTGAATAGCCAACTGAGGCGCCAAGGATGCCATCAAATACGGGTTCATGTATTGTTGAGCCGTACCTGCATTTGTAAAACTACCAGGTTGATAGTTATAGTTGGTATTCAATGCGCCAAGCCCAGCTGCGCCAGATAATTGAGACGCGGCATTGAGCTGGGGCGCAGTGGTCATGTTCTGCGCGCCTTGGAACGACTGTTGTTGCAGGGGGCTAAACTGCGCAACTTGGTCGCCTTGATATTGCTGATAAGGTTGAAAACCTGAAATCTCAGGCATTCCAGGTAAAGGTTTACCATTAGAATCTAATATTGGATTACCGTTTGAATCTAGTTGCGGCGTTGTTATAGGGTTACCGTTAGCGTCTGTCTTATAAGTATAAGTAGCCGCAGCACCCATGCCCAAAAGGTCTTGCGCATAGGGAGCAACTTCAGGAGCAAACCCGTAGTTATACTGTACCGTTTGTGTTGGATTCGATGTTGCCATTATTTTTCCTTACGCGGGAAGATGTTTAGCTGCATTGGTATCTACAGCAACATTACCTTTACCTATTGATTTTCTTCTACCATTTTGGATTCTGTCCAGCATGGCGTAGAGTTGCCTTGCGCCTGCCTCTGTCGAACCGTTTCCTAATTCTGACACAATACGGGCAGGAACTACAAATTCGCCATCGGCAAGTCTAGCAGGTTGGTGACCACCTATGTGAGCGGGTATAGAATCAGATACACCATCTCCTGGCCCACGGAGTAATTGTCCTCCGTCAGAATAAGAACCAAGCGCGTTGTGCGCTGCGGTTAAACCTCCGACTTGAACTGGCATACCGCCCATAGCGTAGTAGTGCATAGCACCTAAAACGCCTCCACGAGCGTATAGTTCATTGGTATCTTCTATGCCACCAGCGTTGCCCCCACCGCCACCAGGAGCATCTCCTGAAGGAGGACCGCCAGCAGGACCATATCCCATATCCCCGATCTGCGTCCCCGCAGGATATACATTTTCACCAGCAGGCCCGAGAAATCTAACAGAACTGCTTCCGTCTCCAGATGCATTTGGGTCGATTGTTGATTCTTGATTTGCTAACTTTGCAGCTTGCGCTAAAGCATACGCTAATGCATCTTGCGAATCTTGTGCGGCAGCGGCATCGGCGGCGTCTTGCGCGGCTTTAGCATCGGCGGCGTCTTGCGCGGCTTTAGCATCGGCGGCAGCTTTAGCATCGGCGGCGGCTTGTGTAGTTGAATTATCTACAGATAATTGCCCGGAAGTAACAGTACCTGTTTTAGTACCGTCTACAGTCAATTGTCCAGTAGTACCACTATTGTCTACAGTCAATGTACCAGGGGTAACAACTCCTGTTGGAGTCGGCGTTGGTGTAGGCGTAGGTGTAGGCGTAGGTGTAGGCGTAGGTGTAGGCGTAGGTGTTACAGTCAATGCGCCAGGGGTAACAACTCCTGTTGGAGTAGGCGTAGGCGTTGGTGTAGGTGTCGGCGTTG
>TBL_comb48_EPIDRAFT_1001066_pt1 | contig 20832 bp, 26 predicted proteins | sample TroBogEpilimnion_37_FD_10681 | JGI IMG/M metagenome (IMG submission 10681)
CAGCGGGAGCGGCACATATGGTGGATCAGGCGGTGGCCTAGGTTCAAGTGGTGGTTATGGTTCAAATTACGCAGGCGGCGCAGGCGGCGGCGGTGGCGCAGCAATCACAGGTTCGGTCGCAGCTGGTGTTGTTTGGATTAATACAGGAACACGTTACGGTTCAGTTGGTTAAGGAGTAAAAATAATGGAATTAACAGATTACGATATTATTGGTTTTGATGAAACGGTTGGACAAATTCAAGTACACTTTAAAATATTGAATTATCCTATACTGGTAGATTTACATCCTGATGAAACAGGACATTATCCTGAAGGTGAAGTTTTAGACGCCTTCATTCGAGGATTGTGTCCAACAGGTCATTACATTCGTTCACAAGCAATTGCAGCGGGTATACCTAATGCTTCTAAGATTGCTGCTTTGGTTGTACCAAGTACATTACCAAAACCTCAAACGGTTGAAGCGCCAACTATCCAACAAAAAGAAGTTGAAGACTTAATAAACATGATTAAGGGTTCAAACCCAACAACTTAATTATGAATGGTAATAGTTTTTACTACTCTAGTGATAAAAGACTTTTTCCAAACTTATTTGATGCGTTAGAGTACTGTAAAACAAACGGAACAACACCGTATTTTTATTATAATGACCATGTGTATCAAAATGTTGACTGGAAAACAGAACCTCCAGAATCTTTAGAGTATTACTACAGGGAACAGGCACAACGTATTCGTGATGAATATGATTATGTTGTGCTGTTCTATTCTGGTGGTTACGACTCAACAAACATACTAGAAACGTTTCATTTCAACAATATCAAATTAGATAAGGTTGTTTGTGTTGGTGCGTTCAAACAAGATACCTTTTCTAACGTTGATGAAAACCATAATGGTGAAATCTACCTGAATTGTTTTCCATACATCAAAGAGTTAGGTTTAGAATCAATAACTCAGTTGTGTGATTACACCGACTATTTTGGTGACATTAAAAATTTTAGTGTATATCAATATGGTGAAGAATGGATTGAAAATGTTGGTCCTTGGTTCAGTGTTCATCATTGGTTCTGGAAAGATATACACAAATATGTTGTACCAGAACACATGCAAGGTAAGAAAGTCGCATTGATATGGGGTAAAGATAAACCATGTGTAAGTGAGATTAATGGTAGATATTCTTTTAGATTTTCTGATAGACCTGCACTAAGTTATTCTGGTATTGGAGAAGTTCCAAACATGGATCGCATCAACTTCTATTGGGATACAAACTTTACAATATTGACAGTCAAACAAGCTCATGTTGTAAAAAAATTGAAAACTGAAAAAAGATTCATTGATAGAAACCATGCAGTTTACAATTTACGCAAACCAATTATCTTTCAATCACCAAAAAGTTCAACACCACTCCTGAGTCTACGTGACAACTTTTTACTCAACCATAAAAATAGCTCAATGTTTGATTTTTATAGTATGGGCATAAAAAAACTGGTTAATAAAGTTGATTATAAACACATACCACTAATTTATTCGAGAAATTATTACTTAGAATGAAAAATGATTGGTTGACTACAAATTTGGCTGATAGAACTGCAAACAATCTTTGTGATTTTACGGTCAAATTTAATCCACATACTTTCCAAAAAGACACATTTCTTGGAAACAGTATTCGTGTGGCCAAAGAGGTCTATGAACAATATGACAACCTATATTTGACCTATAGTGGTGGTATTGATTCTGAATTTGTATTGAACACTTTCTACCAGTTAGAATTACCAATCACTCCAATTATCATATTGACACCATACAATATGATTGAATCTCAATACGCTTTTAAGTATTGTAATGAACGTAAGATTCGTTATGAGGTTTTATCTTATACTAAAGAAGAAATTCTGACAAAGATGTATGAGAGAACATGCAAACGTGGATGGTTCTCAATATTGGGTGGTTTGCCTCTAATTGCATGTGATGAGGTAAACAAAGTTGGTGGTAAATTGTTGACTGGTTATGGTGAACCTTTTGCAACAACAGAAAATATAGATAGTTCTCCACTAGGGACAAACCTAGAACTGTGTGAATGGGATTTCTATTTGGATGCATACGATTCGTCACACCCATCAGGGTTTTTTACGTATGACATTGGTATGTTTCATTCGTTGATGAATGGTATAGAATATGGTAAACCAACACAACAAGCCAAGTATGAACTATATGGACTTGAACCGAGACCGAAGATGTTTTGGGATGAAGAATTCTATGAAATCTTTCGTGCAGTAAAGTGTGATGTGAAACACTTTGAGTATTTTGTTGAGAAAAAAACTTTAGATGAATTGTTAGACAAGTATGGAATATAATATGAAATTTCTCTCTATTGCTGCAACGTTCCATGATTCAAACATCTGTTATTATGATGGTTCAAAGTTACATTATCTAAAACCTGAACGAATCAACCAACAAAAACATTACATGGTTCCAACCAAAAATGAGTTTGAAAAATGGATAAGTCAATGGAACATAACACTTGATGATGTAGATGAAATTGTTTTGTGTACCACTGCAATTCCAGAAAACTCAGCATTCTTTGATACTTGGAGAGAAGTTCTAAAACAAGATAATGTCACCGGATTAGACCATCATTTGGCACACACATTAAGTATTCAGTTGTTTTCGGATAAAGACTTTGATGTGTCTATTGCAGTTGATGGTGAAGGTACAAAACACAGTTGGCAAGTATATCATCAAAACTCTTTGGTTGCATCTGGTGAAGTTGCCAAGTGTGGTTCAATAGGTCATGGTGTTCTTACAATGGCCAAGAGACTTGGTATAGAAGGTCATCACGTAGACCTTGCAGGAAAACTAATGGGTTTGCAAAGTTATGGTCAACTAAATGAAGATTACCTGCAAATACTAAGACAGTTTGATATCAACAATCTTGGTGCTAAATCCATACCTGGTTTTGGTGAGATTAATTGTATAAGTGGTGATACAGTATTCTCATTTGAGAGATATCAAGAGTATAAACCAAATACCAATGCGTTAGAATGGGCACATACCGTTCATCATAGATGCGGGGAAATTCTGTTGGAGTTGTTCAAGACTTATGCAAAGCCTACCGATACAATCAGTTACAGTGGTGGTGTTGCACAGAATGTAATTTGGAACACACTACTCAAGAAAGAGTTTCCTAATTTGGTTATCTTGCCACACTGTAGTGATGAAGGTCTATCTTTTGGTGGTATAGAATATCTAAGACGCAAACATAACCTGCCAAGAATTGTGGTCGATAATTACCCATTCATTCAGATGGATGAATCGACAGACGAGATACAAGATGATACAATCGAACAAGTGGCCAAGTTACTTGCAGAAGGTAAAGTTGTTGCATATTATCAAGGTCACGGTGAGGTAGGACCAAGAGCATTAGGTAACAGAAGCATTCTATTAGACCCAAGAATTCCTAATGGCAAAGACATTATCAACACAATCAAGAACCGTGAAGTGTACAGACCATTTGGTGCAACCGTATTGTCACAATTTGGTAAAGAATACTTTGACCTAGACTTTGAAAACCCATACATGTTATATGTTGGTAAAACACAAAAAGACAACCTAAAGTCTATCACGCACGTTGATGGTACATGCAGAGTACAAACTGTTTCGGAAGGACATTTCTTTAAGTTGTTGACAAAGTTCTATGAACTAACTGATTGTCCTGTACTATTGAACACCAGTCTAAACAATTCAGGTAGGCCTATTGCAGGAAATATAACTAATGCTGTAGGAGAATTTGTAAACAAGAAAATTGATGTATTGGTTGTAGGAAACAAGATTTATCGAAAATGACTTACATATTTTACTTTTTAGTATGGACTTTGATGTTGTATTGGATACACCGTTTTAGTCATAGTTCTAAATTTATGATGAAGTTTCATGGTTTACATCATGGGTTTATCAATCGCAACCTACAGAATGGTAAAGTTGCAAGATGGCATTGGTCAAACCTGTTTCTATTCAATGACAACTGGACAAGTACCATTGATTTGTGGTTGACAGAAGTGATTCCAACTGTTATAATGAGTGCAATCACTGGTCAATGGTGGTTGTTTATCTTCTATTACGTTTGGGCTGCGTTCATTCAAGAACCAATAGAACACAATCCAAAATTTAACTTACCATTCTTTTTGAGCGGTAAAAAACACTTGATACACCATAAGAATACTCAAGTGAATTATGGTTTGTTTTTTCCTATATGGGACAAATTGTTTCAAACCTATGCAGGCACTAAATATTTTAACCCAACTTAAGAGGTAAAAATGGCACAACTAATAATAACAGCAAGTAGAACCGATAACTCTCAACCTTGGTTTACATTAACATCTAATTTACTCTCAATGTTAACGTCAGACCAATTATCCGTGTTACAATCAACAGATTCAAACATGCAATCAGTTCCGGGTTATCAAACTACATCAATGTCTTATCCTGATGATTTGACAATGACAATCACACACACGTTTGATACCATAGAAAATGCTCAGAATGCTCATATTTTGTTTACACAATCACCAGCAAATACATTTTTCCATGAAAGAGATTCTATTATTAGAACTCTGAGACAATACGCTAACGTCAATTACACCTACACACAAACCGTTATATAATGTTTACTAAAGATACTTTCTGCATCATGCCATGGTCGACAATTCTAATCAATCCGACAGGAGAGTTTAGAATCTGTTGTTTTGCGGGTATTGATGATGATAGTATACAAGGAAATGACCACGGTATTTGTTTAGATGATAATGGTAATGTGATGAACATTATGACACATTCAATACAGGATGCGTTAAACAGTCGTTATCATAAAGAACTTCGTTTGGCTCAATCTAGAAACGAACGTCATCCTGTTTGTAAGGTTTGTTGGGACAGAGATGATGTTTGTGCATCTAAAAATGTACCATCAAATTCATTAAGACAGTTTCGTAGTTTTGTACAATTGCCTGATATGCCTAATGTGATACCAATTCATGCGGCAGAAAGTACGATGCAACCAGATGGTTCAATCGAGACAATACCAATAAGTTTAGATTTGCGTTTCACTAACGTTTGTAACATGAAATGTATCATGTGCAATTCACGTTACAGTAACCAATGGTACGATGATGAGATTAAGTTGTATGGTACCACAATTGAAAGAATCATTCCAAAAAGTGAAGTACCATGGCACGATTCACCTATTTGGTGGCAAAAGTTTGACGAGATTAAACATAGAGTAAAACACCTATACTTAACTGGTGGAGAGCCATTTGTTATCAAAGGACATGATGTTCTATTGGATAATCTAATTGATTCTGGTCTTGCTGGTGATGTTATACTTGAATATGATACCAACCTATCCGTTATCAACGACAAGATTCTGAAACGCCTAAGTCATTTCAAACAAGTTATATTTTCAGTAAGTTGTGATGACGTTGAAGATAAGTATGAACTCATTCGCTCCGGTGGAGAATTCCAAAGATTGTTGGAAAACTTGGAAAAAATCAAACAGAAAAACATTGGGATTAGATGGTTGACAACATGCACAGGAATTTATTCTGTGTTCTCACCAATACGTTTATTTCAATACTTTGCACCTCGTGGTTACACCAATTTCTCCTACAGATTTTTGAGAGCACCTTGGCATTCAGATTTGGCTAAGTTACCTGACCATCTGAAACAGAAGGTGATTGATGTCTATCAAAATTGTATACTACCAAAGGCAGCCAAAGACTATTACATTGGTTACTTAGAAAAAAATATGGGTGTTTACAGTAAAGAAGAATGTGAAAAGAGTTTACAAGCTCACATAGACTTCTTAAATAAACTTGATGAAATTCGTGGCACAGACTGGAAGAAAACTTTACCTGATGTTGCGGAGTTGTTAAAAGAATATCTATGATTGTTGATATTGCAGATAAGGTATCTGGTGTATATAATGTTAATGGTAGATTCTTTTCAAGCAAGATTAAATCATTACTGTATGCAACAATGGTGAATCAACCAGTTTCATTCTATTACTATGATGAAGTATGGGATAAAACGATTGAAACATACAAGTATACACCCGATGTGAACTTGTTGGACATGTATAGAATACGTGCAGAACAACTAAGAAGTCAATACGACTATCTTGTGTTACATTTTAGTGGTGGCTCAGATAGTACCACGGTGTTGGAGTCATTCATACTCAATGGTATTAAACTAGATGAAGTGTATGTTAAGTGGCCATTGAAGTTACTCAATTCTCAAGTATACACACCAAACAACAAAGACTTCAATCCCACCAACATGCTGAGTGAGTGGGACTTCTCTATCAAACCAAAACTTGATTGGTTACGTTCGGTTCATCCAGAGATTAAGATTGTAGTGGAAGATTGGACAGATGATTTATACCAATTCAACACAAACCAAATCACAGAAGAATTGTTTTTGAAACACAACCAAAATTTTGGTCTGGTCAATTTTATCTTTAGTGAAATGCTTTCCAAAAGTTCTATGGAAATGCAAGAACGTGGTATGAAAGTTGGTCATGTGTATGGTGCGGAGAAACCACTTTTGGTTTACAAAGACGAATCGTTTTACACATATTATAGCGATGCATCAACCAATGCAGTTGGTTTTCAACATGCACACGGTAAGACAGACCCAACAAACAAAATCAATTTCTACCATGCAGTAGACTATCCTGAATTAACAATTGCCAGAGCATACAAGATGGCAGACCACTTGACAAAAAATCCAGGTCTGATAAAATTGGTCGATTCGGCAAATGGTCGTTTACCAATTGAAGTTAAAACAAAGTTTATTGACCTGTTTCAAAAACTTTGTGCAAAGGTGTTGTATCCAAATTGGAACATGAATAACTTTCAAGTAGATAAACATGATTTGTCAAACCGACTTTACCATCCATGGTATCACTATGTGTTTGACCGTCCAGAATTTCAAGCCAAACAAACAAAAATTGAACAAAAGGTCAAAGACTTTAGTTCTGGAATAAGCGATACATATAAGGTATTTGATAAACACGGTAATGCGGTAGGTTTTAAACCAATCTCAACTAAACTTTTTAAACTGAAATGAAAAAACTTTTACTATTACTTTCTCTCGTTGCCACTACGGCATTTGCAACAGAATATAAAATGGTTCTACCATACGGACCAGGTTCACAAAGTGATGGTGTGAATCGTATGATTGCAGAAAAGTTCCATGAAATCACAGGCGACACCATTGTGATTGACAATAGAGCCAATTCAAACGGTGCAGTAGCACTAAACTATTTCAAGAACAACAAAGATGCCGACCTACTTGCATTAGGTTCTGGTATTCTTGTGTCCGACCCCGCATTGAAAGAAATGGTATATAACGATAGTGACTTCGAAAACCTTTTCTATGTTGGTACATCACCATTCTTTTGGATTGTTGGACCTAATTCTACCATCAAAACGATTGATGACTTGATAAAGAATGTACCAGCATTCGTAGGATCGAATTCCGACACAGGTAGAATCAACTCTATTCTCATGGATAAGAAGATTACCTATGTGTCCTACAAAGATTCTCCTGCGGTGATTGTTGCCGTTATGAGTGGTGAAATACCTGCTGGTAATATTGCCGCAACAAAGAGCTTGCTTGAATTGCATAAATCTGGTAAAATAACCATTGTTGGTAGTTCCTACAAAGATGACTTTGTGGTTGATGGTGTTCGCATACCATCTATTGTCAAGAGAACTAGACTAGAACAGTTCAATGGTTTTATGAGTCTTGCAGTTCGACCAGATATGGACGAAGCAAGAAAACAAAAACTTAAAGAAGGTCTATGGAAGGCAATCCATGATCCAGAAGTGCGTGAGAAATGTAAGTTATCTTTTGTGATGCCTGATGAATATGATGACATGAAGGTGTTCAATAAGTTCATTCAGACAACACGTTCTAATATGAGAAAATCGGTTCAACCATGAAGAAGTTATTATTGTTATTGGTGTTTTGCACCAGTTGTTTTGCAGAACCGATTGAGTTTGTTGTTGGTGCCGTGCCTGGTGGCTCAAACGATTCGGTTTCACGCAAACTTATGGAACAAATTGAAAGTAAAAGTGATTTGAAGTTTGTTATGGTTTACAAACCTGGAGCAGGACAAAAAATTGGTTACTCTTATGTCCTGCAAAGTAATAAACCAACTGTTATCGTATCAACTTCTGAAATTATGGATGTTGAACTGAAAGATAATGTTGATACAATTTTTAACTTAGGTGAGTTCAACAATTTAGTGTTAGTTAATGCACAATCAAACATCTATACAATTACAGACTTGGCTAAAAAATCTCAAATAAACTTTGGCCATGGTGGTGAAGGTACATTCAGTTACAGAGCAATGCAACAAGTTTGCAAGAATATGAATTGTTTGCCAGTTCCATTTAAAGGTGGTTCTGAAGCGATGATAAGTATATTGAGTAACACAATAGATGCATTTGCTGTATCGAATTATGGTGCTCAGTATGTAACCAATGATAAATTTCGTGCAATTGGTTATGTACACGTTAAGAATAGTTGGTTGAAGTTGTTTGGTAGAAACCTTACAAAGTCGGACAAGAAAACTATTCAAAACGTATTGAAGAATACTGATACAAAATTTTATACAGATATGGGATTACATGTTTAATTATTGTCCACCAAAAGACCTCGTTAACCTGAAATCGGAAACTTTTCCTGATGGTAAGCGTTACTATACCACACCTGATGGTGTTCGTTTGCCATCCGTAACGACAGTTATTGGTGCGAAGAAAAAAGAAGCCATTATGAAGTGGCGTCAACGTGTTGGTGAAGCTGAAGCTAACAGAGTATCACGTAAGGCAACTTCACGAGGTACCAACATGCACACTATCTGTGAAGATTACTTGAACAACCGTATTGATTATAATAGTGGTGCGATGCCTGATGCATTGGAAATGTTCAAGTCAATCAAACCATATCTAAACAAAATCAACAACATTCATTACCAAGAACAGGCACTATGGTCTGTTGCAATTGGTATGGCAGGTCGTGTTGACTGTATTGCTGAGTATGATGGTGTTTTGTCTGTTATTGACTTCAAAACATCTAAGAAAATCAAAACAAAAGAAGATATCCAAGACTACTTTGCACAATGTGTGGCATACGCCTGCATGTATGAAGAATTGGTTGGCATTGGTATCGACCAGATTGTGATTATCATGGCTGTGGAGAATGAACAACCATTGGTATTCATTGAGAAAACCGCAGACCATCTAAATACCTTGTTGGACTATATTGAATTCTACCGAAACAACGCTTGACGATTCCCTTCAACTCCACATTTTTATATATAATGGTGGAGGTAAATATGAAAAGTTATTCTTTGATTAAATGTGAAGGTTGCGGAAAAGAGTTTCAAAAAGAAACACGTTACGTCAAATCAGCTCAGAAAAAAGGTAGAAAAAATTATTGTACACTTTCTTGTCATGCGGAAACGACTAGAGAAGAAAAGTTAGGTGAATGGGTTATTAGCCAAGAAAACAAAGAATTTGTGAAAAAAATGGCTGGAAATCGTCTTGACGAATATTCACCTTTTAGAACTTTATTGAAAAGTTGTAGAACAAGAAAAAACAAAAGTGGAAATTCAAAAGGTGAATTTGATTTGGATTTACCATATTTAAAATCACTTTGGGAAGAACAAAGTGGTAAATGTGCTATAACAAAGGTTGACTTGGTGTTGGAACCGAGTTATAATAAGAACTTTCAAGCATCACTAGATAGAATTGATAGTTCTAAAGGTTATGTAAAAGGTAATGTAAGATACATTAGTGTATCGGCAAACTGGTTGAAGAATAATTTGGATGATACTCATGTAAATGAATTCATGCAAATTTGTAGAATGGTAGTAAACTGATCCTTAGAAAGGTTGGCAAGACGGGGCTTCGATGCCCCCACCTCCACCAAAAGCATATTGTTGCAGACCCTAACGAAGGCACTTGATTGAATCAAGAACAATATGCTTCTGATGGGGGTGACATGGCGATTGATTGACAAACAAGTAAATTGATTGGCTACCCATCACAGATAGATGTAAAAACTAAATCAAAATATCCGCAAACGAAGAAGTTTACGCATTGGCAGCCTAATCGCTGACTAGGGTTCGGTGGGTTCCTCGTAACAGAATACCCACCACTTTAATTAATTAAAAGGAGTTTTATGAAAAAGTTAGTTATTGCCGCTGCAGCGGTATTAAGTTTGTCAGCATTTGCTGATACATCATTCACTTATGTTGACGGCCAACAAAAAGACCAGTCTACTGGTGGTTTGTTGCATGTTAATATTTTTGGTGCAAAGACCTCTGTTGCAAAAGGTCTTGATGCTGATTTGTCTATCAACAACAAGCAAGACAATGCAACCAATGTTATCACCAACCGCACTGAAGCTGGTTTGACATTCACACAAGGCCTTGGTCCTGTTGATGCATACGTTCGTGGTTCTTTGGGTGAAAAACAAAAGTCTGGTGCAAACACATTTAGTTATTACACAGTTGAACCTGGTGTGATGGTTAAGTTGCCAGCAAACTTGTCTGCTAAGGTTGGTTACTACTTTCGCCAAGCAACACAAGATAACAATGCAGACACTTTGCGTGAAATGCGTTACACTGTTGGTTACGACTTGACTGCAAAAGACAAGTTAAACGTTGGTTACCAACACTCATTGCGTGGTGATGGTCCAATGTACGACACAAAGTTTGTTAGTTACACTCGTAGTTTCTAATCAATCAAGTGGGCCTAGTGCCCACTTTTAGGATTATTATGACAAAGTTATATCAAGTATTGGATCACTTACCAGAATTACCTGATGAGTTTGTCCAAGAGGCGATTAGAGTTTGGAAAGACCCAAACAAAAAAAGAGTTCAGCGTGGTAAAGTAAATGAATACACACCACATGATTCTATCGGCAATCAAAGATGGCCAAATGAAACCACAGTCAAACGTGGTGATGAACAGATTGAACACAGAACAAATTATCGTTATGAGTTAAGTGAAGACTTTCACCAATGGGTGAGAGACAACATTGCAAAAGAATTCATGGACATTGGTGTATCAATAAATGGATACAATGGTACACCGTCCAACTTAACAATGCCACATACAGACTTTTCAAGAGATTATACTCTGATGTATGTTTTGGATCCAGGTGGTCCCGATGTACGTACAATCTATTGGAAAGAAAAGGGATGCGATTTGCGTAGACCTAATTGGCATTATCCATCGAGTTATGATGACTTAGAATATGTGGATCATGTAGTCATTCAAACTCGTAGATGGACACTATTGAATGCTCGTGTCATTCATAGTATCGAAAACCTGGAATCAACTCGATTGAGTTTACAGGTTGCTTTCCACAATAGTCACCCGTGGGTGACAGGTGCAAAAAATGATTGGATAACACCAAACTAATTGCACAACACAAGGAGTTTAAATGAAGACATTCATAATAGCAATTTTTATTGCCTTAATGATGCCTCTAACTGCAAGTGAGAGTCCATTAGATATTTCCCAGATAATATCAGCAGAAGTAGGTCAACAAGTTCTATGCATGGCAAAGAACATCTACTATGAAGCAGCCAAAGAACCATTTGAAGGTAAACTGGCAGTGGCACAAGTTACAATGAATCGTACAAAGAGTTCACAGTTTCCACATACCGTTTGTGAAGTGGTATACCAGAAAGTGAACAACACTTACCAATTCAGCTGGGTTGGTGAAAAACATGGTGAGGCCACGGACAAATATGCGTGGGAAGAATGTATGATTGTTGCTAGAAAGGCCTTGACCGAATCTAAGTTACATGATACAATCTACAAATCGAAGTCAATGTACTATCATAACACATCAGTTAATCCTGAATGGAACTTGAAGTATGTTGCGAAGATTGGTAATCACCTTTTTTATACAAGAACCTAAATGCCTACAAAAAATGAAATCAGTGAATTTAGCGACACAATTAATGATATTGCAGAGCGTCTACGTATTACAAGAATGGATGCAATTCTACATCACTGTGAACAAACCGGTATGGAAGTGGATGTTGCCTCAACACTCATCTCCTCAGCTCTCAAGTCAAAATTGAGAGAAGAAGCACAAGAACTTAACTTACTGAAGAAGACTGCGAAATTGCCTTTATGATTTTACACACATTATTTCCAACACCGGTTCTGGAATCTTCAATTGAAAGAGAACTGACAAAAACTGAATTGGACTTTGTTAAAAAAGTTGAAATGAAACCAAATGTTGGTAACAGAACAAGTAAGAATACAGAAATTTTGAACTGTGAAGAAATGAACAACATCAGAGAATTTATTATTTCTTGTGTAAATGTTTATGCAAAGGACATTTTAAAATTTGATGATAAACTGGAATTGTACATAACACAATCTTGGTTGAATCACACAAAAAAAGGTCAGTACCACCACAGACATTTTCATTCAAATAGTTTCTTGTCTGGTGTCTTTTATTTTCAAACGGTTTCGGATTCCGACAATATTAACTTTGAAATTCCAGGAAAAGTTTTTACTTTTAATTGTAAGGAATACAATCCTTTCAATTCAATAAACTGGCGGCTTCCTGCACAAGTAGGTCACCTACTATTATTTCCATCCACACTTGAACATAGTGTGGATCAAATAACGATTAACAAAACAAGAATAAGTTTATCATTCAATACCTTCTTTAAAGGCAATTTAGGTGAAGAAGGTATATTAACAAAACTGGTTCTATGAGTTTCACTTTTGAAGAAGGCAGCGGATTCTCTGCCTTCGCTTTATATAATGCGATACGCCTTCATTTTACTACTGATAGTTACGATTTTTTCCGGTATGGCGGTAAATCCAACGTTAGCAAGGATGCTTTTGCAAACAACAAAGCAAAATACTCCTTCTACAAACTATCGAGAAANTATAATCTGGATGAACTGAAGAAGTTCTATATTGCCAATTTCCTTGCTGGTGAGGTAAAGTGGATTGGTGATATCACTGGTATTGAAGGTGAAGAAAACTTCAAAAACTGGCAAAAAAGAAACCAGAGCTTGACCTATCTCTTTGAACAAGATATAATACTATTGTTGAATGAGTTTGAATCACCAGAGGATATGTTGAAGGTGAAAGATGGTCAACATCCTGAACTACTGACCTTCCTAATGAATGGAAAGGTGTCCATCGAGACCCTGGTCATTCTGGCAGACATTCTAGGGTTCATGCCTATGTGGTCCAGTAAAATCACTGACGATATTATCTGGCCTGACATTCGCAGACGTATACAAAAGTATACACCATTCGTTAATTATGATAAGGCCAAATTCAAGGCCATTTTGAAAGAACAGATTTATGAAAATCACTAAAATCTACGTAGACATGGATGGCGTTCTATGTGACTTTGAGAAACGATACAATGAGTTGTATGGTAACATCAATCTACACGACCGAAGAACACAGTTTCGTCCAAACTTCACAGATTTTATCAACACAAGGCAGTTTGCAACATTGGAACCGATGCCTGATTTTCTTACACTGAAAACTTATTTGGATTCATTGGATATTCCAAAACAAATTCTATCTTCAACTGCATACGAAAATGTGTATGAACCAATCAAGGAACAAAAAGAAGAATGGTTGAGTAACCACAATGTTACTTGGCCTGATCCTAAATTTGTTCCAGGCAAACAAAACAAGTATAAGTTTGCTAAACCCGACACCATCATCATTGACGATACCCTAAGCGTCATTGAAGATTGGCGTAAAGCTGGCGGCATTGCCATTTGGCATAAGGATGCGCTGACAACTTTGGCACAATTGAGCGTTATTCTCTCATAAAGCGCCTAAATAACATTATGATATCTTGAAAAATAATCCGTTTAATAATCCGTATATTCCGTAGAAAGGTATAATCATGGTAGATTTCTCCAAAATGAAAAAGAGTTCAGGCAATCTGGACGCAATGAAACAAAAGTTGCAAAGCATGGCAACTTCAGATGCTAAATCCGACAAAGAAAACTATTGGAAACCAGAAGTAGACAAGGCTGGCAACGGCATGGCGACTTTGCGTTTCTTACCAGCACCTCCACAAGATGGTGATGATGGTCTTCCTTGGGTTAAGATTTACTCTCACGGGTTCCAGGGTCCAGGTGGTTGGTTAATCGACAACTGTTTGACTACTAAGAACCAACAATGTCCAGTATGTGAACACAATAACAAGTTGTGGAACTCAGGCATTGAAGCGAACAAAGAAATTGTTCGTAAACAAAAACGTAAACTCAACTACATTGCTAACGTGTATATTGTTAACGATCCAAAACATCCAGAGAACAACGGCACAATCAAATTGTTCCGCTTTGGTGCTAAGATTTTTGACAAGATTACTGAAGCAATGAATCCACAGTTTGAAGATGAATCACCAATCAATCCATTTGATTTGTGGAAAGGTGCTAACTTCAAGTTGAAGATTACTAAAGTTGCTGGTTACCAAAACTACGACAAATCAGAATTCGATTCTCAATCTGTATTGGGTAACTTGAATGATGACGAGTTGGAAGCAATTTGGAAACAAGAACACTCTCTTGCAGAGTTGGTTGCAGACAAAGAATTCAAGTCTTATGATGACTTGAAAGGCCGTCTGGAAAAAGTATTGGGTGGCGATGCACATGCTAAGACTACGGTCGAACAAGCAAAAGCTGCACCTAAGAAACCACAAGGCGAAGATTTGCCTTGGGAACCAGAAGTAGAATCATCTAGCGATGATGACATGGCTTACTTCAAGTCTCTTGCTGAAGAATAAAAACAAACGCTCCTTTCTCAGAACTTTGTTTTGACCCCGCCTAGTGCGGGGTTTTTTATTATACCAATCTAATTGAATCCATAATCATCTTCTGAAATACAGGTTCATTATTACGTACCGATATCTCACTTAACTTATCCAGACGAGAATTCTGTGAACCATTTAGACTTTTACGAAGGTTGTTATTGACAATCGTATTGTTTGTATTGACTGGAACACTTGGTAGATTTGAATCAAGGTTTTCTTTTACCGTTGCGTTTAACTTCTGACCTAGGTCTTGCTGAGTACTTTGATTGGTAATAGTGGTAACATCTTTTGGTATTGGTTCAACCCGATTAGTTGTTTTATTTGTCGTATCATACTGTCTTAAACCACCACGTCCACCAGTTTCAGGTGCTTTTGGACCTGGAGTTAAATCTGGTGTGTTTGTATCAATTGCAGGTACACCAGTTGTAATTTGTTTATCTGCTGCATCACTTGCTTCCTTTAACAATTCTGGCGGCGGAGGGTTACCTTTTGAATCCTCATAAGTAAATACACCTTGTGGTTTACCTAAAAATGTCTTCTCATATCTTCTGTAACCTTTTCTTTGTAGATACGCTCCAATAATATTTTGTTTGTTTTTAATGGCCGCATCTTCTTTATCTTTGCCGGCCTGATATCCTTCATTGTTAACTAAATTTGGATCTTGTTCGGATAAAACATCGAAACTCTGTCTTTGTTGTTGAAGTCCTTGAACCGCTTCCTCACCGCCAGATTCTCTAGCTTTATCTTCTTGAGCCTCGTCAATTTTATCCGCAATATAAGTGCCCGCTTGCACACCAAGATATGTACCAGCAAGAATTGCTGACAATGGTACCAACAAACCACTAGATAACATTTCACCCAATTCTAACAATTCAGAACCATACGTAAAAAGTGAATTCAAAAAATCCATCAAGCCGTTTTGGGAATTCTGAGTAGTGATTACTTCTGTCGTTGGTTGGCCAATAGAATCGGTTAACTTCTTCAAGGCCTTTAAAAGGTCTGAATGTCTTTTTTCGACTGCGGCTTCTTTAGATTCTTCAAAGTTATCACGTTCTTCTTTGTTTCGCAAATCAAGTTCTTGTGTCTTTTGTAGGAATTGATAAATCTTAATCAATGTACCTTTCATTCCTTTGCCGCCATCATCCTCAGAAACCTTAATAGCAGATTTTTTGGCTTTATCGGACATCTTTTTGTTACCAAACAAAACGTCAGAATTCTTCACAATCTTTTGAAAGTTTTGTGGAGATACTTTGGTACCAGAAGCCAAAAACTTGGCAACCATCACCGGATCATACTTGTAAGCAGTTGTTTGCTGCATTTTTGATGATATCTTAGCCATTATTGATTACGCTTTCTATCCATTGGATTAGTGTCGTCCACATCTTTTGGTTTTTGTATTGTTTGTGGTGAAGAACCAGGTATCATATTGTTGACAAAAGTATTGTTGGTTTCACTTGAATGTGACATATCTTGTTTTATTGTCTTGTTTTCATCTGATAGTGTACTTGTTTGAGCACCTGTTGAAGGTGGAACATTTGTTGCAGGTTTAACACGAAGCAGTCTTTCTTCACGCAACGCTCTAGCTGATGTTTCTGGTGAAACACTTGCTTTATTTCCGCCAACACCAGAATAAAAAGAATCACCTGGTTCCAAGTCAGATTTAGGCCAAATACCAAATTCATGAGCTTTAATTGCTCTAGGAACACCAAACGATGCAAACTCTTGAGCCATTTGCATCTGTGCTGAAGCTAAATTTTCTGGTGTATCAGCTATTTTACCCGTCAAATAGTCACCCAGTGGTTTTCTTTTTGAACCGGTCAAGTATTCATAATAAAGTCTGTCCTGATTCTTTTCATCGAAAGTATCACTCATTTTTAGTTTCAAAGCGACAATACCCTCTTTTAAAGTACCTTGAATGATTTGATATTTACCAACAGCACTACTTGGATATTGACCACTTGCAATCAATTGATCCTGAAAATCCAGAACTTCCTTCATAGTCATTTCTTTTAATGGTTTCGGTGGTTTGATTCCCTTTTTACCTTTATTAGGATAGACAGTCAAATTATAATCTGGACTTTCCGCTTTTGCTAAAATTGGTATAAGACCTGTTGCAGCTGCACCAGTGGCAATTGCAATTTTAGGAATTTTAGTTGCTGCTGGTTTAACTTCTGCTGGTTTTACTGGTTCAGCAGTCGGTGCCTTTTCTTCTTGTTTAATTTTTTCCGCAGTCTTCTTAGTCTCTACTTCTCTAGCTTCACGTTCAGATTTATCTTTTGCATCTTGTTTGGCTTTATCGGCTGCTTGTTGTCTAGATTTTTCTTCAGCGTCTTTTTTAGCCTTATCAGTTGCTTGTTGTTTTGCTTTTTCTTCAGCTTCTTGTTCAGCCTTTTTAGTAGCTTGTTGTTTTGCTTTTTCTTCAGCTTCTTGTTCAGCCTTTTTAGTAGCTTCTTGTTCAGCCTTTTTAGTAGCTTCTTCTTTACTAGGTTCACCAGGTTTTTTTTCTTCCTTTTTTTTCTTCCTAGTTTCTACTGCTTTTTTCTTTGGCTTTCTACGAACACTTAACGCCTTAATTATTTCATTATGGCGTTCTTGTTCTTCTTCTTCTTGACTTTCTTTTCTAGCCGAAGCTTCATTCTGCTCTAATCTTTTTTTCTCATCAATTGAAACAATCAACTTGTAAATTTCACCAATCAAGTCACTATTGGTTTTTTTAGCCAATGACTTAGAATCTTCCTTGTAACCAGCAATTAGGCCACCAAGGAAGTTCTTTGCAACATCGAGAAGTTTTTTACTTAGACTGGCCATTTACTTTTTTTGTCGTTCTTTTAGTTTTTTATTTTCTTCTTCAAGATATTGAATCAACATTGTGACATAGATATCTCGTTCCCAAGGAATCATATTTTCAAGTTCTGTAAGACTATACTTGTGGTGCTGTATCAATGAAAAGTTAGTCTTATAGTAATTTCTCAGGTCATCATAACAAATTAGAATCCGAAAAAACTTTCGAGTCCTTCTACAAAAATTTCATGTTGAAACTGACATTTTTTGCAGGTCATCTTAATCTTTTTCTTCATCTTAGGAAGGTTTATAAAGAAGTCTTCAATTTTTTCAAATTGTGGTTGACTCAATTGTTCAAGCCAAGTAATCAATTCTTCTTTGGTTGTTTCCTTTGCATAGTGATACTGTTCACCATCATAGATGTATTCAATAGAACTTGCAATCAAGTTGAATGTAACATCGGTGATATTATCAAACTCAATTGAATCTTTGATAACACTGAACTTTGGATAACTCATTTTGACCATAACATTGTCGGTCAAATTGATTTCTGGACTAACCACAACCTCAGATTCTGGATGCAAATCGTTTAGATTCAATTTGGATTCCATAATGGTACCACATTCTTCATCATTCATGAGGTTGTTACAACGGTATTTTGATTCGACAACTTCACCAACAGATTTGGCTCTCAGGTTGACAAAGTAGTATTCAATATCAACGATAGGAATATCATCAATATCAACACCAGGTGTCAATGTACATACAGTCAAAATATCTTTGACGATACTTTGAATAGAACTTGCATCTCCAGATTCCATTGCCATCATCAAAGATTTTTGTTCTTTGACAAGGTATGGTCTGTATTTCAATTTTTGTTTAGAAAGAGGCAACTCAATTTCATAGGTTGGCACTTCAAGTTTTGGTAAAGACATAATAACTCCTTAATTATATAACAGTGATATTGGTTCTATTAACCCATTTTGTATAAGCGAATGTCACAGTCAGTTTGTGGTATCCATCGTTACTCCAATCTAAATCTAATTGGTTAACTGAGATTGGGTATGCATCAAAAAAATCGACCGCATAGGTAGGATTGTTCTGTAAGTCATATTGTACGACAGTCAGTACAGTTCCATAATCCGATTTGAATTTAAAGTTGTTATCCGACAATGGGTTGACATAATCCAACCATGTATCAAAGACAATTTTTTGTTTCATATCACTTTCAACAATGAAAGTTAAGTCCAAATCGGTATAGGTGTTCAAGTATGGAAACTTTTCAATAGGTCCATAAGTTTTTTGGTCTAATGTTGCAAGTGTTCTAGATGGCAAACTTGCAGTTTCACAACGGTATCTTAAGTTTTGACCAACAAAGATATCACCCAGATAACCAACAAGACCAACAGGAGGTACAATGATAGCCTCAAATCTGTTTGGTCTAGCCAGTTCTGACGTAAAACTTGATTTAAATTCTGATATACTTCCTGACATTAGGAGTTCCTTATTTCTTCCATAGATTCTTGCCAGACTTCTTTTGCTGGAGCTTTCTTAAACTGTTGCAACGGTAAGTATAGTGCAATGTCCCATTCTTCAGGTTCAACTGCAATGATCCTGGACTTAATGTGATTGTACAGGTACTTCTTGATACATGGTTTGAACTCTCTGTATCTTGAGGACGCATCCAACATAGGATAGGTCACACGAATTCGTTTAATCTCATCTTCATCATTGTAGATTGCAAATGGTAACAACTTTTTCATAAATGCAATACGTGTTCGGATTGGCAAGTAATGTAAGTTTAGACCAATAAAACCGTCAGAATGACGTTTAAGTGGTATCACCATTGGAAACTTGTCATAATATGGCAAATCTGATTTGGTTTTAGGATCGTACATGAAAAAGTACAAACCACCCATTAAAAACTTGTTTCTATCAACAGGACGCACAAAACGTCCCTTTTCTTTCACTAAAGGACGAATGAGTGTAGAAGGATTATTCATTGATTGAACTCGTCTGTTCAACCATGCAAGAGATTCACGACTCATTGTTGCGTATTGAGCCGCTGCTTTTTCTTCGGATAAGGTGGTTAGTATTGAGTCCATCGGTTATTTAGTTTAGAGTCCGAGGTCGTCTTCCGTAATGACTTTGAATATCCACATGCGGTCTTTGCAGTATTCTTCCGCTGCATTCCATTTTGCCTGATTGACACCGTATGTTGCAACCTCTGTAATGTATCGTTTTGTCACACGTTTCATTGGTTTTGGTGGTTGGGTTTGTTTCTTTGGTTTGACTTCAAGCATCATTGTTCTCACATTACCCTGTTTATCTTTGATTTTTACCAGAAAGTCGGGGAAATAACGATGCCACTTACCGTCCACAGGTGAAATATAGGGAACGATAACTTCTTCTGAAGCCCAAGAAACAATGTTTGGATTTTTGTCGAGCCAAGTCATCACACGACATTCCCACGTGGAACGCCAAATGATATTTTTGTGGTCACCAACATATTTGTTGGGATTTGTGGGTCTAAAGATTCCAGAATATGCCATAAATATATGTATAACAATTCTCCACAGAAAAACTCATGCCAGTATCATTACTACAAGTATATGGACCAAGTGGTGCACCATCGACCCAACCTTATTCAGGTCCTTTGGCACCATTGGAACAAAACAAATATACTCACTCATTACTACAATATCCAAGAGATTTGGCTTCTACAACCAAGAGTCATGTGGTTAAATTTGAGTTTTTTGATATTGATACAAATAGCTCAAGTCAAGTTGGTCAAAATTTGGTTAATTTAGTTTCTGCCTCGGGTGGTGCCATAGGTACTACCATTGCAACAGGTGATACAAGCAATGTGTCTAAGTTTGCCGAAGCTGTTGGACAATCATTGACACCACAAGTAGTGAACACTGGTGGTGCAGTAAATAATGGTGCATACACATTTGGACCACCTGTTCAAAGTTCGGCAAGTACAACAATTGCTTTGTATATGCCAGACTCATTAGAATTTTCATACCAATCAAATTATAACGATTCGGAAACTATTGCGAGTGCAGCGTTGGCTTTGGGTGGAGGCATAGCAAAAAGTATCACCTCAGGAGAAGGTACTCTTGGTAAAATTGGTTCTTCAATAAGTGATATTGCTTCTGGTGCAACTTC
>TBL_comb48_EPIDRAFT_1001073_pt1 | contig 20755 bp, 14 predicted proteins | sample TroBogEpilimnion_37_FD_10681 | JGI IMG/M metagenome (IMG submission 10681)
CCCGCCAGCGACTTCAACAACGTGCTCTTACCCGCACCATTCGGCCCGATGAGCGCCATGCTCCGACCACACTCCGTAGCAAAGTGGATCTTCTCCAGCGCCCTCACCTCCTGGTAGTGAACACTCAGATCCACCACCTCCAACCGATGATGCTGCGTATGCGCACAACCTCCGCCCCAGCAGACGTGCTCCTTCGTATGGGTATGGGGAACAGCGGCACTCATTTCCATTCAAAGGTGATGACTTCATCCAAACTTCCCGCCGAAGACCAGCGCGTCTCACTCCGCGAAGCCAACCCATCCGGCTCAAGCTCCAGCGTGATCGAAGTATCCGGCGTCCCCTCCGCCCACGTCGCACTCAAAAAAACATCCACCCCATCCTTCACCGAGGGCAGGGAAGCATCCACTTCAATCGGCGAAGCCCCAATCTCAGCCATCAACTCCTTATCACCCATCTTCACACTCAGCTTGCTCGGCTTATGCGCATACCGCAGCCGCAGCAACGCCTTCACACTCTGCCCTTCCAACACCTTCACCGGCCCAGCCTTCACATGACTCCCCGCCCCCGTGAGCTGACTCAGCGGGATCGCCAGCACAACAAACGCGAAGCAAAGCAAAAAAATCTGAATAGGCGGAAAACCTCTCATAAGATCACCAACGGTAAAAAAAGCTCCAGGTGGAAATCTCTGCATTCATTGTTCCTCCCGAATAACTCGAGCAGCTCTTCTGAGTACGTTGTTCGGGCTTGAGCCCGCTCTGGAAAACCCCGCATCACCCCAGCTTTGAAACCAGCCAGCGCACGTATTGTAGTACCGGCTTTAGCCGGAATCTGGAAGTACGTTGTTCGGGCTTTAGCCCGCTCTGGAAAGCTCCGCATCACACCAGCTTTGAAATCGGCCAGCGCACGTTTTGTAGTACCGGCTTTAGCCGGAATCTGGAAGTACGTTGTTCGGGCTTGAGCCCGCTCTGGAAAGCCCCGCATCACCCCAGCTTTGAAATCGGCCAGCGCACGTTTTGTAGTACCGGCTTTAGCCGGAATCTGGAAGTACGTTGTTCGGGCTTGAGCCCGCTCTGGAAGGCCCCGCATCATCCCAGCTCTGAAACCAGCCAGCACATGTTTTGTAGTACCGGCTTTAGCCGGAATCTGGAGCTGCTGTGGAGTGAATTTCATAACTTGAGTGAGAAGCAGGTCTCTCTTCCGTCTCTCTTTGTTCACCTCATTTCACCGGAGCCGCCGGAGCCAGCGCCGCCACAATAGCGCGAACATTATGCGCCAACATCGTCTCAAACGTATGCGCACTCTTCGCCGTCCCATCCGCAATCAGCGGCTCACCAATCCTCACCCCCGTGCTCCGCGCGATCTCCGCCAGCACCTTCGGATTCGCCTGATCCTCAGGAAACACCGCCTTGATCCCATGCTCGCGGATCTCCTCAATCGTCTCCGCAATATGCTTCGATGACGAATCATCACTGCGCCCGATGCTCAGCACCGACAGCGGCTCAAACCCATACTCCTTGCAGAAGTAACCAAACGCCGCATGCGCCGTCACAAGCTGCCGGTTCTTCCGATCAATCTTCGCGATCTCCTTCTGCGCCCAGCTCTTCAGCTCACCAAAGCGCTTGCTCGCCGCCTTCGCCCCAGCCGCATACGCCGCCGCATTCGCCGGATCAACCGCACTCAACTCATCCGCCACAATACGCGCCGCCCGCTTCATGTTCTCCGCGCTATGCCACCAATGCGGATCTTCCGAACCATGGTGATGATCTTCATGCTCCTCCGCCTTGCCCTCATGATGATGCTCATGCTCCACAAAAGGAATGGAAGGAATCTTCGCCCCAACCTCCACCAGCTTCACTCCCGCACCCAAGCTGTCGCGCAACTTGTCCAGAAAGCTCTCCAGCCCTTTGCCCGAAGCCAGCAGCAGCTTCGCACCCCGCATCTCCGCTAGATCCTTGGGTGCCGGTTCAAAGTGATGCACATCGGCCCCCGGCTTCAGGATCTCGACCACTTCGACATTCGCGCCACCCACCTGCTGTGCCAGATCAGCCAGGATCGGATGCAGCGTGGCAACTTTAGTCGCGGCAAAGGCGGGGAGCGCGGCAACCAGGATTCCGAGGGACAGCAGGAAAGGCTTCATTCCTAAAACTAGGATACAAAAATCGAAAATACAAATGATTTGCAAGTGCAATCGACTTGCATATATGGCAACCTATTATGCAACACACTTGCAATTGCACATGCCGTCTCTGCCTCGTCCTTTTCGCCTTTGCGGGCGCTTCCATTGCGGAATCCGACACAAGAAATCCGTCCACTGTCAGCAAATCTGCCAGCTCGGAGGATGAAATTCCTATGGATGAATTAGTGGTTACAGCTCCTATGGCTCGCCCTTTGTTCCAACAAGTGCAGTCAGCCTCAGTCCTCAGCGGTCAGAACCTGACCCTCGCCCTCGAACCCAGCCTCGGCCAGACCCTGGCCCGCATGCCCGGCGTCAGCAGCTCGTACTTCGGCCCCGCCGCCAGCCGCCCCATCATCCGCGGCCTAGACGGCGACCGCGTCCGCATCCTCCAAAACGGCCTCAACACCATCGACGCCTCCGCCACCAGCGTGGACCACGCCGTCAGTTTCGACACCTCAAACCTCAAATCAGTGGAGGTGGTGCGCGGTCCTGCAACACTACTCTACGGTTCGAACGCCATCGGCGGAGTCGTGAACTCAATCGACGGCCGCATCGTGGACGAAAAACTCGACGGCACCATCCGTGGAGCTCTCAACGAACGCTACTCCTCCGTGGACAACGGCTACCTCTCCAGCGCCATGGTCGAAGGCGGCTACAAGGGCCTAGCCTTTCATGTTGAGTCCTTTACGCGTGCCACCGAGGACTTCCGCATCCCCGGCAACGCCCGCACACCCGCTGCGCAGGCGGCCAATCCTCTGCCCGCAGGCCAGACGGAAGTCTCAAAAGTCATGCCCAACAGCAATCTACGCTCCGAAGGTGTCACCAGCGGCCTCAGCTACATCTGGGACAAAGGCTTCTTCGGCTTCGCCTGGACCGAATTCCACACCAACTACGGCTCCCCTGCAGAGCCGCATGTGGTCATCGACATGCATCAGCAGCGACTGGACGTGCGCGGGGCCTTCTACCAGCCTCTACCAGTCATCAAGGAGATCAGCTACAAGCTTGCCACCTCCAGCTACCAGCACACCGAGTTCGACAGCGGCCAGCCGTCCACGCTCTTCAAAAACAACGGTTACGACGCCCGTGTGGAGGCCAAGCATGAAAAAGTCGCCGGAATGCAGGGCGTCGTCGGTTTCCAGTCAGACCGCAGCGAGTTCAGCACCTCAGGAAGCGAAGCCTTCCTGCCACCGACCATCACCCAGGCGGACGCCCTGTTTCTCTACGAAGACATCAGCCGCGGTCCGCTGAGCTTCCAGTTCGGCGGGCGCTACGATCACATCTCCGTGGATTCATTGTCGAGCGCCGGTTTTGGCCCTGCCATGGCACGGACTTTTGACAATCTCAGCAGTTCCGTGGGCCTGGTCTTCACCCCCAATGATGAATACGCCGTGGCCTTCACCATCAACCACGCAGAGCGTGCGCCTACATACCAGGAGCTGTTCGCCAATGGCACCCATGCCGCCACCGGCGCCTTTGAAATCGGCAACCCCAAACTCAAGCAGGAGAAATCGTTGGGTTTCGATCTGAATGTGCGCAAGCGCATCGGCTGGGTCACCGGCAGCGTTGGCGGTTATTACAATCGCTACAGCAACTTCATCGGCCAGTTTCCGTCCGGTGTCGTGCATGTGGTCAATGGCGAGAGCTACAATGAACTGTTGTACCAAGCCACCAACGCCGAGTTCATCGGCTCCGAACTTGAGGCCACCTTCCATCTGCTGCATCCCATCACCACCAATCCTCCCGCCCAGCAGAACAACCTTCACCTGCAACTCCGTGCAGACGTCGTGCACGCACGCGACACCCAAACAGGTCTCTCCCTGCCACGCATCCCGCCCTTCCATCTGACCAGTGCCCTGATGCTCGAACGCGGGGCCTTCGGTGCTCGACTCGAAGGCATCTATGCAGCACCGCAAAGCCAGTTGGCGATGAATGAATTGCGGACCAGCAGCTACTTTCTGGTCAATCTCTCCCTGACCTACCGCATCAAGCAGGGGCCGACGGCCATTGATGTGTATGTCAAAGGCATGAATCTGACCAACGAAGATGCTCGTGAGCATACCTCGGTCCTCAAAGATCGTGTTCCCCTGCCTGGGCGTGGATTGGTAGCCGGGATGAAGCTGACCTTTTGAAGCAGCGGCGCTTGTTCATGCCGCCCCTTCGGTGGAAAAAAGCCACTGAATTATCAAAAATGATACGCTGAATAGATTATTTTTACAAAAATAAGATAATTTTCAGAATATTTAGTTGCCGCTAAATCTATACTGAGTATAATTTAGTTATTCAGTAGATTTAAAAGCCATGCAAGCCACCAACTCTAATTCCAAGATATTAAGCTCGGGCTCAATGTTCCCAGCGCTTGAAGCAAGACGCGCCTGGCGAAAAATGAGCAGTTATCTCCCCACTTTTGGGTGCTCGCCAGCATTTTAGGAGATCTCGTAATGGCCATACTGGCCGCCTACGCGGCTTTTTGGCTGCGCTTCCACACCTTCATCCGCGAAATTGGCAATTTCGACGTCATGTCGTTTCGGCAATACAGCGGTCACATGGCGTTGGGAAGTCTGTCGCTCATCCTGGTGCTGGCATGGCAGGACATTTATCACAAGAATGTGCTGCTGCGCAGTCGCTGGGTTTCTTCCAAGATCGCGAAGGGGGTGCTCGTCTGGACGGCCGGGTTCCTGGCCATCACTCTCGCACTGAAACTGCAGCCCAGCATCTCCCGCGTCTATGTGATGCTCAATGGAGCCACCGCACTGCTGCTGATTCTGGGCTGGCGCACCTTTTTCATCTCCTGCCTGCGTGCACCGGGGCGCATTGAGGCTTTGCAGCAGCGCACCTTGTTTGTCGGGTGGAATTCTGATGCTATGGCCTTGTGGAAGACCATTAAGCGGGACCAGACCGGGTCCTTTGACATCATGGGCTGGGTCAGGACTGGCAGTGCTGAGGACGTCAACCCAACCGAAGAAGTCGTGCCCTGTCTGGGGGATCTGGACGAAGTGGAGCATCTCGTCAGCACCCACGCGGTGGACATGGTCGTCGTCGCAGATCTGCATGGACCACGTGAGCAGATGATCGGCCTCGCCAATCTCTGTGAGCGTGAAATGATTCAGTTCAAGGTCATCCCCTCGTATTTCCGTGTGTTCGTTTCCGGCCTGACGCTCGAAACCATCGCCGGTACTCCGGTGCTGGGGGTCACGCGTCTGCCACTGGATGATACGTTCAATGTGATGATCAAGCGCCTTGTCGATGTCGTCGGCGCAACGATCGGGTTGGTGCTGAGCGCTCCTATCATCGCCTTGTTCAGCGCCATCGTCTGGCTGGAATCACGTGGGGCAGTGTTCTACCGTCAGCGCCGCTGGGGCTTCAATGGTGTGCCCTTCAACATCATCAAAATCCGTTCCATGAAGATGAATGCGGAGGCTGCCAAGGGCGCGCAATGGTGTGTCAAAGACGATCCTCGTCGTCTCAAGGTGGGTGCTTTCATGCGCAAATGGAACATCGACGAGCTGCCACAGTTCTGGAATGTGCTGAAAGGGGAGATGAGTCTCGTCGGACCACGCCCAGAGCGTCCAGAACTCATTGAGGGCTTCAAACATCAAATCCCGCACTACAATGCACGCCACCACTCCAAGCCCGGCATGACCGGCTGGGCTCAGGTGAATGGCCTCCGTGGCGACACCGATCTCGGCGAGCGCATCCAGTGCGATCTCTGGTACCTCGAAAACTGGAGTCTCTGGCTGGACTTCCAGATCATGCTCCTGACCTTCTTCAAGCGAGACAACGCTTATTGAGGATTGAGTGAAATCGTGGTGGCATCTGGTTCTGGCTTGGGCATTCGTCCTGCTCCTCTCGGTTTTTGTCCTTCCCTCGCCTCATGCCGCTTTTCACGGTCTATACGCCCACCTTCAATCGCGCGCACACGCTGCATCGTGTGTTTGACAGCCTGAAGGCGCAGACCTGCAGTGATTTTGAGTGGCTGGTGATTGATGACGGCTCCACCGATGACACCCCTGCTTTGATGGCTCGTTACCAAAGCGAAGCCGCTTTTCCTGTGCGCTACTTGCAGGAGCCGCACCGCGGTGCGCATTACGTACACAACCTCGCGCTACGAGAGACGCGGGGCCAGCTTATCATCAAGCTTGATTCGGACGACGGCTGCCTGCCGGAGGCGCTGGCACGCTTGAAGCATCACTGGGAAAATATTCCTGCGGGAAGACGCGATTCCTTTTCTGGTGTCACCGGGCTCTGCCGAGATCAAAACGGCCAGCTCGTCGGTTCGCGGTTCCCTTCCGACCCGCTCGACTGTTCGGCTGCTGAACTCGAGTACCGACACAAAGTGCGCGGGGAGAAGTGGGGCTTTCTGCGTGTGGATGTGCTCCGCCAGTTTCCCTATCCAGAGCAGGTGTCTGGCAATTTCATCCCTGAGTCCTACATCTGGTGCCAGGTGTCCAAGAAGTACCTGACCCGTCATATCAATGAAGAGCTGCGCATCTACTGGACGGATGCGCCATCGCTGGTTCATGGCCCAGCCAATCCGCGCACCAATGCCGAAGGGCATCGCCTCATGTTCAAGATGGTGCTTGATCTTGAAAGCGTCTGGTTTTTCACTGCTCCGCTACGTCTGCTCCGGGCCGCCGTGCAGTACAGTCGTTTTGCCTTCTTGAGCGGCGTGGGGGGCGGAGCCCAGTTTCGTGAATTGAAGTCCCTGGGGGGGCGCTTGCTGTGGCTGGCCGGTGTACCTGTGGGTTTCATCCTGTGGCGGCGTGATAGTGCGCGGTTTCCGCAAGCTTGAGAAGACTCTTCGCCGCGCTAGACCCGGTTTTAGTGCAGATTAACAATGTCATTGGAAATCAATATTTTGAAATCGGATGATCTAATAATTGTCTAGCCTTGTGAGGAACCGCCGCCCTTTCCTCAATGCACTGAATCATCTCCCGACTTCATCTTCTGCGCATGCATTGCCAGCCCATGCACCTGCCGCAACTTCATCACCCCCACTCCAAGCAACCACATGCGGATGTACACGGCGAAGTCATGGGCGGCGTGCTAGTCCGGTGAGTCGGGTATGGCTGGCCGCCTATTTGAGCAGTTGCTCCACCAATGTGGTGGGATTTTCCGTTTTGCCAAAAATTAGGTAGCGTTGGGGCTGGCCGTGTTCGGGGCGGTCGAGAGTGCCATCTGGGTATAGTTTGAGCGTCGCCCATTTGCCGTTTTCATAATCAAACGTTGTGCCGTCGTCTTCGCGCAGTTGGCAGGGACGCGGTTTTTCACCGTAGGCCACGAGGTGGATGGTGAAGGTGCTCTTGTCGTTGAAAGTGAGCAGCGGTTCGGCCAGCGGCAGCAGCGTGTTGTCGCGGACGAAGACAGGTGGGCGCTCGGGTGTGGCAGTTACCACTTGTGACTGCCCGCCGGACACAGCCGCGCCGGTCCAGAAGTCGCGCCACTGGCCTTCGGGCAGATAGACTTCGCGGCTCCAGGCGGCCTTCGCATCCTGATGCTGCGGCTTTTGGATGAACGTGATGTTGCGGAAGGCGATCTGCCGTGCGCCGCTCGATGCGTGCGCTTTGCCGATGTAAAGCGAGTAGGTTCCTGCTGTCGGGAGCGTGGCGCGGATGACGGCGGTTTGCCACCCCGCGCTGGCGGGCAAATCGTCGCGATGAAACTCGCGCACTTCCCGGCCCTCGGGCGTCCACAGGCGGAGGCCCGCATCACCAGCATCGGCGCGGTAGGCGAGGCGCATCGTGCATGACCCGGCTTGCAGTTCGAGCGATGTCCTCGCGCCTTTGATGCCGAGTCCGTCGAAGTCCATGGCCAGCACGATGGCCTCACCCTCGTTGGTGATTTGGCAGCGACCGTTCAACGGGCGGAATTTCGTCGCATCGGTCACGACTTGGCGCGAGTAGTCGCTGAAAGAATTGGCGTCGGTTACGGGCGCGACGAGCAGGTCGGCCCCGAGCATCCATTGGTCATCGATGTGCCATGTCGCGGCGTCCTCCGGCCAGTCGGCGACCAGTGGACGCACGGGCGCGATGCCTTTGCGATGATAGTCGTCGTAGGCCTGGTAAAGATAGGGCAGCAGCGCCATGCGGAGGTTGCTGAAACGCCGCGCGATTCGGCTATGCGGATTGTCATTTGGCAACAGCTTGCCGCGCTCGTTGGCGGAAAGGTTGGGCTGTTTCCATGCAGGCTGCGGGAACTGCCAGTCATTATAGACCATCTTTGCAGAGAACGCAGCGGCGGCCACGCGCCGTGCCCAGTCGCGCTCGTTGTCTGCCTGACGAATTTCGGGCGACCAGAGCAGTCCCTGCACACCAGCGCTGAGGTTGTAGCGCACATAGTCGTTGAAATTGTATTCGTCGCTATAGAGCGCGACGGACAACGGCGCTGACCATGCTTGATTCGCGCGAACGAGGCCGAAGGTCCGCCGATTCTCCTTGCGAAATGCGTCGCCGATGGACTGCACGCCGAGTCGTCCAAGCAAATTGCGCATTTGGTCGCCTTCCGCACCGCTGGGAAAAGACGCGAAGTCTGGAAACATCCAGTTCCGATGCGCAGCAGAACCCTTCGGCGCTCCGTCCACTTCGTCGAGTTTGAAACCAGCGATGCCTTTGCCAATGAAATGCTCCGCGAGGAAGTCGCGATAGATCTCGCGCACTTTCGCATCCGCCATGTCTGGAACCGCGCCGTGCCAGACTTCGAAGTCGCCGAACCTTTTGCCTAGCAGCGGCATCAGAGGCGATGACGGGTCAATGTAAAGCTGGCACCAGAGCGTGAGCTCATAGCCTTGTGCTTGGATCGATTCGACAAAGCCCTCTGGAAACTTCTCCCGATTCCACAGGTAAGCACTGGAGTAGGCGTGTGTCTGCCAGCATGGCTCCAACCCGACGGAGGTGATCGGCATGTGGTCGCGCTTGAAGCCCGCGCAGGTCTCCAGCGCACCTTTGGCATCCAGCATCGTCCCAATCAAATACTCCGGCCCCAGTCCCGCGAGCGACGGCAGGCAGCCGCCGCCGGAATATAGATTGTAGCGCGCCACCGCATCGCCCATGCGCGGACCCGCAAACAAATAGACATCCACGCCGCGCGCCGCTGGCACGTCCACATACACGGAGGATTTGTCACGCTTCTCCTCCCCATACAGCGCCGCGACGTCAGTGATGACCTTTTGGTTCCCGCCCTCCGTCACCAGCGAGCTGACGTCATCCAACCGCTGCTTTTCACCCACGGAAAAGGTGAGACTCCGCGCGCTGTCCACCAGCACGCCGTAACCCGCCGTGCTCACATAGAACGGCACCGGCGCGTGACTCATCCCCGCCCCGGTGTTATCGCCGGGAGCTGTGTAAAGCGTCCGCTGCCAGCCATTTTGTTCGAGATGCTTGCATTGCAGCCCCAGGCCGTAAATCACCTCGCTTTTACCGAGCGGCAACTCTATCCGACACCCGCGCGCCAACCGCCACACCTTCACCGCCGACGCTGGAAGCGGTGGCGCAGCAATCTTCGCCATCGCCGCCAGCGCGTCCGTGTTGGCCGGCGCACACACCAGCGAAGGCACAAACTTTTCCGGCTCTCCCGCACGAATCCGATACACACCCGGCGCGACTTCAGAGACGTGGGATTCGAGCAGCAGGCTGGCTGCGGTGTCCGACTGCGCTGTCGCCTGGGCGGTGAGTGCTGCCAGAAGCAGGTAATTGAGGAATGAATAGAAGTGGTTCATTGAAAACGTGCTTTACGGCTTTCCCGGCACCTACTCATGCGGAGCTTTTGCGTGGGGCTTGCTCGGGTCTTCCTTGTGGTTTGGGTCGTATTTGGGGTTGGGTGTGAGCATCTGGGCACCCACTTGATCCCGCCAGTCGTGGAGTTTTTTGCGAAGCGCGTTGACCTTGTCGGGCATCGTCGCGGCGAGGTCTTTGGTTTCGCCGATGTCTAGTTTCAGGTTGTAAAGCTCGACGCTCATGTCTTCCAGGAACTCAATGAGCTTCCAGTCACCTTCACGAATCGCGCTATACGGCAGGGTACCGCCACCCCGGTAATGCGGGAAGTGCCAGAAGATGGCCTCCCGTTTCATTGTGCCGGAGCCTCGGAGCAATGGCTCGAAGCTCTCGCCATCCACCGGGCCGGGAGGCGGCGTCACGCCTGCCAACGCAAGCAGGGTCGGGTAAAAATCAACGCCGATGACCGGGGCATTGCAGACGCTACCGGGCTTGGTGACGCCCGGCCATTTGACAATCAATGGCACGCGAACGCCCCCTTCATAAGACCAGCCCTTGCCCTTGCGCAGCGGCGCGTTGGAGGTGTCATTCGTCAGTCCGCCATTGTCGGAGGTGAAGATCACGAGTGTGTTGTCGGCGAGCTTGAGTTCGTCCAGCTTGGCCAGCAGACGCCCAACGCTATCGTCCACGCTTTCGATCAGGCCTGCATAGACCGGATTGTGATGTGGGCTTTTGGGATCGGCCTTCGCCTTGTATTTCGCAATGACTGCGGGCTTGGCCATGGTCGGACGATGCACGGCGTAATGGGGCAGGTAGAGGAAGAACGGCTTGTCCTTGTTTTGCTCGATGAATTGAATGGCCTCATCAGTGAGCCGGTCGCTGAGGAACTCGCCCTTCGGTCCTTCCGACAGCGTCGGAATTTTGTAGGGCGCGAAATAGCTCGGTGGCTGCCCTTTATCGCATCCGGCCACATTGACATCGAAACCCTGCTTCTCGGGCCAGTAGGGCTTGGGGCCTAGATGCCACTTGCCTATGCTGGCACTGACATAACCAGCCGCCTTGAGCGAATTCGCCAGATTGGGAGCCTCCAGGGAGAGGTGCTTCGTCCAAGCCGGGATGCTGAACTTCATGTTCGGTGGCGGCCCACCCACTAGCCAGTCGGTAAGATGGAGCCGCGCCGGGTATCGGCCGGTGAGGATGGCGGCGCGCGAAGGCGAGCATACGCAGCAAGCGGCATAATTGTCTGTAAAGCGCATCCCCTGCGTGGCGAGCCGGTCAATGTTCGGCGTCTCGTAAAACGTGCTGCCCATGCAACTGAGATCGGTCCAGCCCAGGTCATCTGTGAGGATGAAAACGATGTTGGGTTTTTGTGGCGTGGCGGCGTGCGCAGCCAGCGGCGCGAGCACAAGGGTTGTGAAGATCAAAAAGTTGAAGATACGAATCATGGCAAAGGTTGAAAAAATCAGCGAGCGGTGACATGCACCGTCGCTTCGCGCGGTCCGAGGTTATGGGTGGTGGCATCATCAAATGTCACCGCTCTCGTTTTCTCACTCGGATTGAAATAGAGCAGGACGCGCGGTTTCTGCGGCGATAGGAAATCTGTGGCGCTGATGTCAAAACAGTGGATGCCTTCTTCTTTCGCAGGGGCAATGAGCGCGGCGAAATAGCCGATGTAAGCGCCACCGTAAGGCGCGAGATCGGTGGGGCCTTTGTTGTTGGTGAAGGCATCGCCGCTGACCCACGGCGTAAGATCGAGCGTAGCGGAAAGCTTGAGGTGTTGCAAAATGAGGACTTCATTCGCGTCGTGTTTGCCTGCGGCCTCGATGCTGAGCCATAGCTTGCGCGCATCCTTTGCCCCTGGTAGCGGACCACCAGCTACGATGCGACCGTCTTTGTAGGGAGTCGGCCCTGTAAAGCCACCGGCTGGTTGCCACGGGCCATCGGGAGATGCGGCAGTTTTGATATGAAAGAGCGCACCAGCGCGAGCGACTCGCGCTTCGATTTGCCAATGGCCTTGGGTGAAATGCGCAGGCAGCGGAAGTTCAACCAGCGCGAGCAATGCCCCGTCTTCGTTGCAGCGCAGCGTGGCGTCTTTTCCATGCGCAAGGGCATCTGCGTTTTCGATGCTGCCGGTGCGCACAGCGGCTGACGCTCCTTGCAAAGGGACGCGGGCGGCTTCGCGAATGCCTTCATACGGCACGCTGCGCAACAGCGTGCCGCGTAGCTCGGGATTCGACTGGTTTTCCGCTGGCACTTCGTCGGCGAAGAACTTGCGCGCGTTGACGGCGATTTGATCCAACAACTGCGCGATGCGGGTGGTGAAACGATCATCATAACGACACAGCGGAGCGAGCGCAGCGGCGGCATTGAAAGAGTTCATCGCAAAAGCGTAGCCTTCGTCCGCGCGGGTTGAGCCTTGCAGGCCGCGCACATCAGCATCGCCGAAACGATGCGCGAGCACGCCCCAATGCGGACGAGCCACGCCGCGTTCCGCATTGTTTTCATCGAGACACCAATCGAGCAGCTTTGCCATATCGTAATGCGTGCCGTGCTCAGCATTCATCTTCGCAGCCAATGCGGGCGCGTAATAGAGCAGCGTCTCGTAAAGCGGGCTGCCCTCTTCGCGCTTCCTTCTTTCTAGCGAATCGAGACACCAGCGGGCGGCTTCAAGATGTTTTTCATCGTGCCACTTCGTCCACGCCGCATACTCGATGTAAGCAATGCCCGCAGCGGCATCCGGCTCGCGCCACTTGCCATTGTCAATCGGGGTATTCTTCGTGAAATCGAAGCCGGTGTGATTAAAGTCTGCATTCGCGCCACCGAGAACTATGACGACTTCACGGTAACGATCCGCCATCGCACGAAGCTTGTCATTCAAACCCTGCTCCTCGGGAAATTTCAGCGCGAGTTGCGCATGTAGCACGCCAGGTAGCAGCGCATACCAGAAGCTGCCGCCTCCGTTTCTTGCACCAACGTTATTCAAAGTAACGCCATCCGTGCTGCTGAACCACGCCTCACAGCCCTGCACCCAATTCACGCCACGATCCTGCGTCTTGTCGATACCGCACAACGCACCGCTCATCACCGCAGCGAGGCAGCAGATGCCTTCGCCATCCGATGATTTTCCCACATAGCTCGGTATGGCGAAATGCCGCTGCGGTTTGTCGCGCCAACTCAGCAACGGCATCAGCGGTCCCTCTGCTTCTACATCAAACGCAAGGTTGTCAAAATCGAGCGCCCGCTGTTTCCAGTCAAAAGCGCGAGTCAGCAACGCCCCATTGTCTTCGCCGCGAGAGGAAGACAAAGGCAGCGCCATAGCCGCTACCATGGCGAGCATCCCAGTCACGGACTGGAACGGCAATTTTATATCACTGTGCATACACATCAAACTCCCCATATAATGTATTGTCCTCCGTTGCCCCGGACACGTTTGGACTCGGACGAATATCCCAAAGCAGATACCGATAACGGCCAATCGTGCCGCCTGCTGCGGTGATGCTCGAAGCCTGTTGCTCGGGTCTCGAACGCGGCTCGCCCACATTGAAGAATTCGTCCGTGTTGACCCGCCCGATCAATTCCCAGCCATGCAAAGCGGGCGGATGGACAGATGACGGAGGGGTATCGCCGGCGAAGCCATAGAGAGCGAACTTCTGCGTGGCCCGCACATGGTCATCTTCACGGCCCCTGTTGCGATGCCAACTGAACGAATTGACCTTGGTGATCTGCCTGAGTCCGCCAAGGTCCACGAGGATTTGCCCAGAGACGTTGGCAGCAAAAAAAACCGATTCCTGCGGGGCGTCCGCCGACGACTGGGCGGTGCCATTGAACAGCGTCTTCACATTGCCGCTCAAAGGGGCAAGTTCGCCTCTGACGATCCGCGCGCTGGCGTTGCCTTGCGAAACATCTGCGGCATCAGAAGACGATGGTGGTGCAATCGTGGGAAACCTAAACGCCGGACTGCCAATGCCGCTTTCGATCCGCACCATGACCTGCGCCATTCCCGCTTCGACCGAGAGCGCATCGCCTTTGTGCAGAAGCTGAGGACTTTTCAACCCGTTCACATGCACGAAGACTTCCCCCGATGTGACATCCACACGGCTCAGTCCATCGGCTCCCGCAGACGTGACAAACTCCGTGCCCAAATCCACCACCCGCGCCGTGCGCGTGCGCACCGTGAATCCTTTCGATTCCGGCGTCGCCGCCTGCGTCTTGATCTGTCCGAGCGTGAGAAATCCCCCCATCGCCGACTCCACCTCAAAGATGCACGGCCCCACCAGCGTAGCCACAGCACCACAGCGAAACACGATCTCAACTCTTCCAGAAGCCAGCTCCACCCGCTGCCCGTGACGAAGCCCATCACCCGGTGCCACGCTCAACTTCGCATCCACCCAGCGGCAATCCTGCAATGCACCAAAGGATGCCACTTCACGATGAAGCCCCCCAAATTGAATCCACCATCCAGCGGCTAACAAAACGACCACTGCAGCAGCAGTGAGTGGACGCCAGGGCAGCCTGGCTGTCCATAGCTTCACTTCGCTCCGAGACGACGACACCAACAATTCGGTGACCGCTGCCTGCGACCCCGCATGAGCTTCAAGAGCTACATCCAGATTCATGTAACGGAGATACAATCGGGCGACGGCATCATCCTGTTTGAGCGTGTCCTGAAGAAGTGCGGTTTCTTCGTCCGTGGCAAGTCCGGCGATGCAGCGCTGGATGAGATCGTGCGAATCCGTGTTCATGCCTGCTCCTCCTGAGCAAGGGTGCGCTCAACGCATTCCAGCAATGCCTGCCGGATGCGGTGGAGCAGTTTGTAGAGAGCCATCGGTGTCTGTCCACGACTGGTGGCAAGATAATCGATGCGCGTGCCCTTCGTGTAGGCGATGAGCACCAGTTCCTTCTGAGAGAGTGGCAGCTTTTGCAGGCAATGCTCCAGTGCTTCACGTTCGCTGACATGCTGCGCTTCCTGCTGGACGGCCAAGTCAGCCAGACGGTTCACCAGCTCATCATCAAACACATGGGGGTCTCGCACGCGGCGACGCAGGTGCATGCGCGCCATATTCCGCGCCACCCCGAAGGCCCAAGGCCGGAAATCCTCCGCTGAAGCGAACCCCTGCCAAAGCGCCACAATCACCTCCTGCATCACCTCTGACGCCTCTTGCCGAGTGGGCAGCAGCGACCGAACAAACGTATGCAACGCCACCTCATGCTCCGCATAAAGGCGGAGGAACTGGTCATGCTGAGGATGGTCCGGCGGCTGTTGCGACATGTTGACTGCAACTTACTCGTTGCCAGTCTCCGTCTCATTTGACGGAAATTTTTCAGGAATTGTACACGCTATGTGTATCTGGGTCCCGCCTCAACGCGGATACGTCTCACAGCCGATTTCAGGCGGACTCACCGCCGTACCAGTGCAGGCTCAGGGTACTCAAAGGTCTTGCCTTCGTAGTTGCGGATGACGGCGTGTTGTTCGTCGCGGAGTAGGACGTAGTCGGGATTGAGGGGGACTTTGCCGCCGCCGCCTGGGGCGTCGATGACGAACTGGGGGACGGCGTAGCCGGTGGTGTGGCCGCGAAGTTGTTCGATGATGTCGATGCCGTCGGCCACGCTGGTGCGGAGGTGGGAACTGCCCTGGATGAGATCGCACTGATAGAGGTAGTACGGGCGCACGCGGCACATGAGGAGCTTGTGCACGAGGCTTTTCATCACGTCGGCGCTGTCGTTCACACCGCGCAGGAGCACGCTTTGATTGCCGAGGGGGACGCCGTGATTGGCGAGCAGTGCGAGGGCATCGCGCACCTCAGTGGTGAGTTCACGGGGGTGGTTGGTGTGAATGCTGAGCCAGAGAGGGTGGTGCTTTTGCAACATCTGGCACAGCGCGGGGGTGATGCGCTGGGGCACGAAGATGGGTACGCGGCTGCCGATGCGGATGAACTCAATGTGCTTGATTGCGCGCAGGCGGGTGAGCAGGGCGTCGAGCTTGGCGTCTGAGAAGAGGAGGGGATCGCCCCCGGAGAGCAGGACGTCGCGCACCTCGGTGTGCTGCTCGAGGTAGCGGAAGGCGGCCTCGAATTCGGTATGCAGCTCCTGCTCGCCCACGCCGGAAACGACGCGGCTGCGGGTGCAGTAGCGGCAGTAGCTGGCGCAGCGGTCGGTCACCAAAAAGAGGACGCGGTCGGGGTAGCGATGCACGAGCCCAGGGACTGGCATGTGGCTGTCTTCGCCGCAGGGGTCGCTCATTTCATCGGGGTCTTCCCAGGTTTCCTCGATGCGTGGGATCACCTGCCGACGGATCGGGCAGCCTGGGTCTTCGGGATCAATGAGGTTGAAATAATGTGGCGTGATGGCCATCGCCAATTTGTTGCCGGAGAGCAGGACGCCGGCGCGCTCTTCTTCGGTCAGCGTCAGGTGTTCTTCGAGCTGTCGGAGCGTGGTGACCCGGTTCTTGAGCTGCCAGGCGGCGCTGTTCCAGTCGGCGGGGGGGACGTTTTTGGCGTGCCAAAAGCCTGGAGCCAAGGAGCGGAACTCCTTCTCAGGCAGCGGGTAGGTGTCGTGCATGTACTGCGGGATCGGTGGGCGCGGAGGTTAGGCGCGGAAGGGTTGGAATGTCAAACGTCCCCTGCGGTCGTTTGGGTGCATTCCTTGCACGCCACCTGAGGGATCACCGGACTCTGTGGGTGCAAAAGGTGGTTTCTTAGGAAACCGCAAGCGCCGTGATCCAAGTGCCCAATCAGCCACAGTCATCTAGGGCAGGAAAGCTGCTGCCACCACCGATGCTGCTGAAACAGGCTATTTTTAATCGAGGAGTGCGACCACGATGTAGATGCAGAGGATCAGGGCCGTAAAGGTGAAGATCTGACTGGGATGTGGTTTCATAAGGGATGCGTTTTTTGGTGTCTCTCGAATATGAAAATACAGGAGATAGCTATTGCTTAGCAACGTGCGTGCCAGATGCGGGGCTATCCTGCTTTTGGGACCCCTTTTATAGGGGGCATGGGCTACCCAGAGGGGCGTCTGCGGGGGGCGAGTCGCAGTTTTGCGCTTGCAGCAAAGGTGATTGCTGCCCGACCGCAACTCAGCCACACTTGGAGCGATGCCCGACATCGTCCTCGCCACGCTCAACGCCAAATACATCCACAGCTCTTTCGGGCTGCGCTACCTGCTGGCCAATCTGGGGGCGTTGCGGGAGCGGGCCTGCATCGCGGAATTCCAGATCAACCAGGCTCCGCTGGAAATCGTGGAGGCGGTGCTGGCGCTGGAGCCGCGTATCGTGGGCTTTGGGGTGTACATCTGGAATGTGGTGGAGACGACGGAGGTGCTGGGGATGTTGCGGCGGTTGCGACCGGAGATCCGCATCGTGCTCGGTGGGCCGGAAGTGTCGTATGAATGGGACGGACAGCCCATCGTGGCGCTAGCGGATCATGTGATCACGGGCGAGGCCGATCTGAAATTTGCCGAAGTGTGCGGCGTGCTGCTGGGGGAAGATGTGGCGGCGCAGGTGGCGCTGCCGAAGGTGATGCCCGCCGGACTGCCAGCGCTGGAGCGCGTGGTCTTGCCCTATGATCTTTACACGGAGTCGGACCTAGCGCATCGCATTCTCTATGTGGAGGCTTCGCGCGGCTGCCCTTTCACCTGCGAGTTCTGTTTGTCCTCGCTCGATGTGCCGGTGCGGGCCTTTGCGCTTGAGGCGTTTTTGCAGGCGATGCAGGGGCTGCTGGATCGTGGCGCGCTGACGTTTAAATTTGTGGATCGCACCTTCAATCTGCACCTGCCCACGAGCATGGCGATTCTGCGCTTTTTCCTAGATCGCTGGCGGGAGGGGATGTTCCTGCACTTTGAGATGGTGCCGGATCGCCTGCCGGAGCAGTTGCGCGACATCATCCGTGAGTTTCCTGCGGGTGCGGTGCAGTTTGAGGTGGGCATTCAGACCTTTGATGAGGCGACGTCGAAGAACATCAGCAGGCGGCAGAATCTGACGCGTTTGGAAGACAACCTGCGCTTCCTGCGCGAGCAAACCGGCATCCATGTGCATGCAGACCTGATCGTGGGGCTGCCGGGAGAGGACGTGGCGAGTTTTGGCCGTGGCTTTGACCGATTGGTCAAGATGGGGCCGCAGGAGATTCAGGTTGGCATCCTGAAACGGCTGCGTGGGACGCCCATCGTGCGGCATGATGCGGAGTTTCAGATGAAATACTCGCCGGTGCCGCCCTACGAGATGCTGGAGAACCGCGACATTCCGTTTGTGGAGATGCAGCGCATGCGGCGATTTGCTCGCTACTGGGATCTGGTGGCAAACAGCGGGAACTTCACCGCCGTACTGGCGCTGCTGTGGCAGCAGAGCGATTCGCCGTTTGCGGCGTTCATGGCATTTGCCGACAGCCTTTATGTGAAACTGCGCCGCACGCATCAAATCGCGCTGCCGGTGCTGGCGCAGGCGTTGTTTGACCACCTGATAAGCGAGTGTGGGGTGCCGCTCGACCTTGCGGCAGCGACTATGATGCAGGACTGGAACCGGGTGCCGGGGCGGGAGTCACTGCGGCTGAGTGGCACGCAGACTGTAGAGAGAGAAGCGCCGAAGCGCAGCACGGCGGGGAGTCGGCAGGCGCGGCATGTGGGGGTGTAGACTAGGCCTGATTACTTCTTCAATGCGGCCAGTGCGGCGAGGGATGCCGCCTGCCAGTCGTGGCCATAGGAGATGATTTTGCCGCTGCGGTCGATGACCACATAGGTGGGAATGCCACGTATGTCGTAATCGCGCCAGGAGGACGTGCCGTCTCCTTCAATGGAAATGGGAAAAGTGTAGTCTGGGTGTTTGGAGAGAAACTCGGTGACTTCTTCGGCCGGGTAGCCGCAGTGAGCGATGATTTCCAGGGCTTCATGCTGATGTTCCTTCCAGAACGCAGCCAGTTTCGGCAGGTTTGCCAAACAGGGGCCGCACTGGAGGCCCCAGAAGTCGATTATGCGGACTTTGTTGGAGGCTTTGGCGGAGAGCGGTTCAGAGTTAATCCATGTTTCGACATGAAGTGGACGTGCCGTTTGACCGATCAAATTCAGCGGCTGCTCGGGCAAGGAAAGGGAGGCGGGTGGATGCTCCGGCAGCCGCAGTTGCAGCGTGGTGGTGCCGGTCTTGACGCGTCTGCCACACTCCAGTTCCTGTGCTTGCGCGTTGCGTGCCGAGGCCGTGATGTGAAACCAGCCTTTGACTAGTCCGGTGAGTTCGAAACGGCCTTGAGGGTCGGTGTGGGTCTTGCGGCGGAGCAGGTCTGCAGTGATCTCGGCATCGGCCACGGGCTTGCCGGCATGATCCAGCAACGTGCCCTTCACAGTGCCATCGGCATCAGGCATCACCAGACGAATTTCGTTGGAAGGGACGTTGATGAACTGGTCGATCTCACGACTGAAGTCTGGCGTCTCTTGAAAGGCGCTGACATACACGCTGCCGGCTACCAGCGGGCCGATTTGAAAAGTACCATTAGTATCGGTCTTGGTGTTGTTGTGCACTCCGGGCTGTTTGTCCCCGGAGTAACGGACATTCGCACCTTCAACAGGCCGCCCGGAGCTGTCCACTACGCTGCCTTTCACGATGTGTCCGGGCTCGGTCAACGTGAAGGAAAGCTGTTTCGTCTGGTTGGGGACCAGTTTCACTTCACGCAGCGTTTCACGATTGTACCCGTCTGCGCTGCATGAAATGAACGGCTTCAGGCTTGTCCATAGACGAGGAATCAAATAGCGGCCGTCGGCATCGGTGTCGGCTGTTTCCGGCACGAGGTCCGGGATGTCATCGAAGTTGTCCATCAAGCTCACGCGCAGATCTGGATCTGACCACCGCACGCGCGCGCCCTGAATGGGAAAACCACTTTGATCGGTGACCCGGCCTTCGATCCGGGCAAAACCATCGCGCTTGAGCTGGAGCGTCACTGCGTGGCCTCGCTCTGCCTTGGTGATGTCCGACATAGACCTAGCACTATCCCAGGCGATGGCGGTGACGCCTTTGGCTTCAGTGGGGGCCATGATAGTGAAAGAACCATCTGCCCCAGTTTTGACCGCCTCGGGCCTTGACCAGGAGTGTTCGGTGGTAAGCATGACCGACACGTTTGCTGCTGGAGTGCCCTCTGGACTCAATACATGACCCGTGACCATGTCGGAGGGTTTCACCGGCTGTAGCTTGAATTGAATGGTCTTACGTTCACCGCTTTTCACGATCACTGGAATTTTGAGATTTGCCCCACTGACGTGGTATTCCTTGGGTGGGAAACGTTCCATGCGGTAGTTGAGGGTGTGGCTGCCTGCGGGCAGACGGAATGTGAGCGGCTCCTCCACTTTCTTTCCTGTTTCTTCATCGAGGACTTCTGCGGTCACAATGGCGGCGCGCTCAAGACGAATGTCGCCGACATCGGCCGTTTCTCCTTCGCGCACGATCTGCGACAGCTCGGAGCCGACCCATTCATCGCTGAGCGGTGGACTGAGAAGGAGCCTGAGTTTGTAGCTGGAAGGCGGGATCTGGGTCAAGAGGAAGTTGCCGTCATCTTTCGTTCTTACATCATCGCCATAGGCTGTCTTGTAGGGAGTCGTTTCGATAATAGAGACCAGTGCTCCAACTGCCGGCGCGTTGTTTCCATCTACGATCCGTCCGCTGATCGAGCCTGGTTTGGTGAGTTTGATTTTATGCTCCGCGCCATCGTTCTTCGGCAAGGTTGCTGCATAAATGACATGCTTGTCGTAAGGCTGGGCAAAGCGAGGGTCTGCGTGATTGAGGTAGTGAGGTGGACCCCGAAAATCGGGCCAGTAGTGAAGTTATGCGATTATGGTGGCTACGGTTTGGGGGCACCCCAAACACGACCCGACATAATGAAAGCCAAACGCAAAAGACACG
>TBL_comb48_EPIDRAFT_1001078_pt1 | contig 20668 bp, 8 predicted proteins | sample TroBogEpilimnion_37_FD_10681 | JGI IMG/M metagenome (IMG submission 10681)
AGAAAGTCCCAGTAGAGTGTTTGGTATTAGCACTCCCGGGATTCCCACAACTGGACCCGACGGTACAACAGTGCAACTTGACAACTCAAAAAACCCACAACTGGTAGCTTCTAGAACCGGTGGACACAGTTTTGTCATGGACGATGGTGCTGATGGCACCGGCGCAGACCCAGCCGGCACCGATCAGCTGATACGACTGCGTACAAGTTTTGGGCATCAAATTCTCATGAACGATACTGAAAATGTAGTATACATTGCCAGTGCTTCGGGAAATCAATGGATAGAATTCAGTGCCGATGGCGCAATGAATGTGTATGCCGGGGGCGGATTTAATCTGCGTGGCCAAGGTCCCATTAACTTTCACAGTGACAGCGCAATATTGATGCAAAGTCCAGTGATACAAATGAATGCCAGTGGTGGTAAAAGCTCCAGCAGTTGCGGTATATTGATGAGTACCACTGGTGGTATAAGCGCCAGTTCCTTGATCAGCATGACTCTTAAAACTGATGGAATTTTTAAAGCGTCGGGAGTGGCATCGGCTGTGCTATCATCTACGGGATTGACTTCGGTCAGCGGAAGTGCATTTTTAAAATTATCATCACTGGGATCGGCATCATTGTCCGGAGGTGCTACCAGCATAACCGGAGTAACAATCGCTTTGGATGCTCCGCGACCTCCAGTGGACTCTGTGGGATCAATAGCCAGTGCCGCTGCCGGCGGCTTGTTTTCTTTGGCAGCTGCAGCGCCAACCAACAGTTTACAAGATACATCGTTCAATACCGGTGCCAAGGTGTGGGTATCTTCTCCAGCATCGTTGAATTCGATTTGTACTGTGGTTCCTGCACACGAGCCCTGGCTCGGCGGCGACGGCAAATCAAGACCGGCTCCAAAAATAGCACAGGCCGGTGGGTTGTTGGGCAAAATAGGAATATAACATGGACGCAGGATTACAACAAGCAACTGGACAACAAGTAAGTAATCCCTTGCCCTTGAGTTGGCTACAACTGGCCACATCACCCACTCGATTGCCCGACTGGGCCAAGATTGGTTCACTGACATCAAACCAAGTACATGCTCTTCAAGCACAAATCGGTTACGATCTTAGTGCTTGGAATTATAAATTAATAGGCACAAACAACCAGCTGGGACGTTATCAATTTAGTACCACGGTATTGGAACAGTACGGATTGTTGCTGGCCGGTTCAAATGCCAACTACGGCACCAATTGTGTAAACTATCAATTCTGTTGGGCACCCAGCTCGCAGGTCAAGGCATCGTTTAATTCCAATAGTCAATACATCTACAATACCCCAAATATCACTACGTTTTTAAATTCTCCAACGGCACAAGAGCATTTGAATTATCAAATACTCAATGATTTGTACTTGAGTCTAGTAAAAACAAACGCCATAACTGCTACTGATACTGCCGACATCGTGGGCGGAATGTTGTATGTTGCATTACAAATAGGCGCAGGATCTGCTCCGGGAAATGGCACGGCCACCGGAACCGGGGCTTATGCTTGGAGATATTGGGCAATAGGCAATGCCGAGCAGTATTACAACAGCGGCCGGTACGCTATTACATTTTTAGCCCAATAAATACACTATGTCTATATACAAAGGCTTCAGTACACTAGTAAACGCTAAAAAATACACCCTAACCGATTTTGAATTGGTCAAGCGTGATCTTATGAATAATTTCAATATTCGCAAGGGCGAAAAGCTGATGCAACCTGAATTTGGCACCATAATATGGAATATGCTATTCGAGCCTTTGACCGAAGATACTCAACAGGCCATCAGTGATGACATTAAACGTATCGTATCGTACGACCCTAGACTACGTGTGGGCTCAATACAGGTTTTACAACAAACAAATGGATTTTTAGTGCAATTGACCTTGGCATTTGTTCCAACCAATCAAGTGGAAACTCTTGCATTGAATTTTGACCAAGCACAAACTAAATTAACAGTCGCTAGTTCACCTAATTAAGTATACACATTATTTTTACAATAAATACTTGATATAGGTAAAAAAATGGCACAAAGTACTCGTCAAACAAATCTTCTAGTCAATCAAGACTGGACAAAAGTATATCAGGCATTCTCCAACGCAGATTTTACAAGTTACGATTTTCAGAGTCTTCGTAGTACATTAATCACCTACTTACAAACATACTATCCCGACACATTCAATGACTTCTTAGAAAGTTCAGAGTATCTAGCACTCATTGACATGATTGCGTTTTTGGGACAAAGTTTAAGTTTTCGTACCGATCTAAACGCACGTGAAAATTTTATAGATACAGCACAACGTCGTGACAGTATTCTAAAGCTGGCCCGCATGTTGAGCTACAATCCACAACGTACCAGCAGTGCCAGTGGATTGCTAAAAATTGACAGCGTTCAAACATCCGAATCGGTATATGACAGTTCGGGAAATAATCTAGCTAACCGCAGTATCTATTGGAACGATATCACAAACGACAACTGGCAAGAACAATTGACTGCGGTTCTTAATTCTGCACTGACTTCGACACAGAGCGTGGGCAAACCGGGCAATAGTCAAGTCATTGCCGGAGTACGAACCGACGAGTATGCGATAAATCTAAATCCAGCAATGTTGCCCGTAGCTCCATTCAATCTAAATGTACAAGGTACCAGCACACGATTTGAAGCAGTGAGTGCAACCACTGTTGGTGAAACATTCATATACGAAAACGATCCTACTAAATCTGGTCAATTTAATATTCTTTATCGTAACGACAACAACGGCAACAACAGCAATGATACCGGATACTTTTTGTATTTCAAACAAGGTACATTACAGTTAACCAATTTCAATATTACCAACGCTGTTCCCAACAATTTTGTTCCAGTTACATCTAACAATATCAATCAAACTGACCACTGGTTGTATTCTTTGGATGTAAACAACAATCCACAAACCTTATGGCAAGAAACTCCAGCAATTGCTGGAATCAATGTCATTTATAATCAGCTGACCAATAAGAATTTATATCAATTGAATTCACTCACTGGCGATCAAGTCAACATTGTGTTTGGTGACGGAAGCTTCAGTAACATTCCGCAAGGCAATTTTAATTTTTACTTTCGTACCAGTAACGGGACAAGTTACACATTAACGCCCGATGATTTGGCCAGTGTTACTATTGCATTGAACTATGTCAGCGCAAACAACACTTTAGAAACCATGCTGGTAACGGCCAGTTTAAAGTATAGTGTGACCAATGCAACAGCAAGTCAAACACTGGACAGTATCAAGACCAGCGCACCACAACAGTACTACACACAGAATCGCATGATCACTGCCGAAGACTATCAAATTCTTCCGCAAACACAATTCAACAGTATTCAAAAAATCAAAGTTGTAAATCGTACCAGCTCGGGTGTGAGTTTGTATCTAGACACAATTGATCCCACCGGCAGTTACAGTGCTACAAACATATTCTGTGATGATGGCAACATCGCAGCCAATACCAATTCAATATCGTCGACATTTGAGTTTTTGACAACCAACGATATTTACAATGCAATTTATAACGACATAGTACCAATCATTCAAAGCGATGAAATGATCAACTACTACTATGCCAATTATCCAAGACTAAATGCACCAAGTGCAAATATTGTTTTTGTACAAACTGCAAACAGCACAAGTTCTAGTTCGGGATACTTGCAACTAAACGGAAACACTTTGCAAATTGGTGCCGGCATCAGCGGCAACCTGGGAAATATTGTTGCCGGAGCTTCGTTGCAGTTTGCCGCAAACACCGGACACTATTTTAACGGTCAACACCAATTGGTCACAGGCAACATCAGCTCGGCAACTGGTACTGGTAACAATCTCAACATATATGCAGCAGTTACCAGCGTGGTTAGCAACAACGATGCTTATACACCAAGTTTGATCACGTTTGGTACACAAGTTCCCACAGGATCAGTATTGAGCAATGCCGCATTGACTTATGCCAATTGTATTATTCCTGCTTACAAAACAGATTTAACATCGTCGGTGGTTTCGACCATTGTTGGCTATATTACAACCAAGGTCAACTTTGGATTGTACTTTGACCAAGTCAATCAGGTGTGGAGTACTATCACTCCCAGTGCCATTAGTTCAAGTTCCAATTGGTTATTGAAATTTACGTACACAAACGGATTGTACCTAGTGACCAGTAGATCATTGGAATATAGATTTTCCAGTGCTGCCGAAACAACTTTTTACTTTGACCCCACAGTTAGAGTTTATGATTCAGCGTCGTCGACCACAATCAATGATCTTGTCAAGATATTAAAGATCAACACAACACCAACAACCAATTATCCAATGACCAATGATGTGAGTTGGCAAATTTACAATACCGTGGTCGGTCCCGATGGCTATGTGGACAACAGTCAAGTCAGAATTAAATCGCCAAGTACACAAATGGAATTTGTCCCGGACAATCCCGATTTGTACAGTATAGTTGCAAACAATGCAACATATAGAAACGGCTTGTATTTTCAGTACACACACAACAGTCCGGTTCGCAGTAGAATAGACCCCACGCCGGTCAATCTCATGGATGTGTATATCTTGACCAGCGATTATGCCACAAGTTATATCAATTGGTTACGTGATTTAACTGGTACACTGGTTGAACCCACATTGCCTACCAGCAGTAGTTTGCAATTGGATTACGACACCTTGGACAACTACAAAACAGTGAGCGATAGTTTGGTATACAATCCTGCAAGATTCAAGCCGTTGTTTGGTAGCACTGGTAATGGAGCAGTGGCAGTAGATCCCAGCCTACGTGCTAGATTCCAAATTGTTATCAATCCCCACAGTACCATAACCGCAAACGAAATGAAGAGTAGAACAGTGGCAGCAATCAACACATATTTTGACCTAGCAAATTGGGATTTTGGTGACACCTTTTATTTCTCTGAACTAGCAGCATACCTACACGCACAATTGGCTCCAAATTTAGCCAGTGTGATCATTGTTCCGGCCAATACCGATCTAGTGTTTGGCAACTACTTCCAAATCAACGCCGAGCCCTGGGAAATTATTACCAGTGCAGCAACTGTAAACGACATTGATGTTGTGAGCGCAGTAACTGCGGCCCAAATAAGTGCCAGCGGAATCAGCCTAATAGGTTCTAATTAATGAGTCAATTTAATACCAGTAAGTTTCTACCCGAAGTATTTAGAACTGCTACCAACCAACGTTTCCTTGGCGCAACAATGGATCAGCTGGTTGCAGACGCAAACAATATACCTATCAATGGTTATATTGGGCGAAAGTTGTCGCCAACCTACAAAGTTGGTGACAATTATGTACCCGAACTAGCCAACTACAACAAACGTTACCAGCTCGAAGCCGGAGTTGTAATCAAAGACAACAACGGTAACATTATTTCAAACAGTAACTATATTGATTTATTGTACAGTATTGCAAACAATCAAGGACAAACTGCCAATCAACAACGTTTATTTGAAAGCGAATACTACAACTATGATGGTAAATTCAACTACGATAAATTTGTAAACTATTACGACTACTATTGGATGCCCGAAGGCCCGCTTGATTCAAGTGGTAATCCAACGTCGGTAAATGTGTACAGTACTCAAGTTCCTTTTATGGAAACCTTTACTGTTACAAGAAACACCTCTGAAGGCGGGTATACCTTTACCGGATTGGGCAATCATCCCAACACTCAGCTGACACTGGCACGTGGCGGTGTTTATTCATTCGTTGTCAATCAGCCCGGCATTGACTTTTGGATTCAAAGTGCCGCGGGAGTTAGTGGCACGCTATCAAATTTACCAACAGTGACATCGCGTCAAGTGTTTGGAGTACAAAACAACGGTACCGACGTTGGAACAATACAGTTCAAAGTTCCGCAAGAATCAGCACAAGATTTCTTTGTAAACATGACTTCGGCCGGCACAATCAATGCCGCAGTGACCAACATCAGTTACAATCAAATTCAAAATCGATTGCTGAGCACATTTTTGACCGAATTTCCCAATGGACTAGACGGGGTCAACAACAACTTGTCGGGCAAGACTTTTATATTCTACAACAGTGTTGCGACCGATGCCGAATGGACAACACCGGCACCGCCAACAGAATATGCAGCAAACAGCACCAATCCGTTGACCGTGGGCGGAGTAATTGATAGTGCACAACGAGTATACGGATGGCAAATTAATCTTGTTCCGGTCAATGACAACACCGATTACTTGATTCAAATACAACCGTACCTACCAATAACGGCACTAGAAAAAATATTTGTAAGCAGCGGCATTACCTATGCCAGTAACCAATTTTGGTTAAACAACAATTTGATATATGCACCAGTTCCGCAAATAACTGCCACTGCCGATTATCTATACTATCAAGATTCAAGCAATCCCAATTTTGTTGGCGCAATTAAAATTGTAGACAACAGTGGTACGCCGATCAATGTCACAAACGACATATTGGGCAAAGTCAGTTATGTAAGTCCCAATAAAGTTATTTTTACCAATGGTTTAAAAGTTACGTTTGACAACATCACAGTGCCAAGCCAATATGCCAATGCTTCGTTTTATGTTGACGGAGTGGGAACTGCAATCACATTGACTCCTGTCGCTCAATTGGTTGTGCCCGAATCGTTTGGATCAGACATTGCAACCGATCCCGACTATATCACAATCAATCGTAGCAGTCAAGATCAAAACGCTTGGAGTCGTTACAATCGTTGGTTTCATAAAGATGTTTTAGAAGCAACAGCAACTTACAACAACGATTCGGTAAATTACGGTACCAGCATATCGGCTCGACGTCCCATTATTGAATTTGATGCTGGACTGCAACTGTTCAATTACGGCACATTGGCAATTGAAAACGTTGACCTATTTGCCAATAGTGCTCCAGTAAGCCAAATTGGCCAATACGGCACTTATACAATTCTAAGTCTAGGTAACACTAGCCAAGCAATGTGGAACACACTGGCAGGTACAAGTGCCAATGTTTACACTGTGGGTTCAACATTTAATTCTCGAATCACAGCCAATGGCAATGTGGCAGTATACGGAACTGGGGTAACAACCACTGATGCATTCAATCAAATAGTTGGTCAAATTACTGCAAATGTACAGGGCGTGAATCTAACAACAGGTACAACTATCATATTTGGCAACGACTACGATACCAATGTTACAAACAAAGTATGGCAGGTTCAAACCGAAGTTGTTGGGGCATCAAATTTAAACAACAACTTTATCAACTTGATTGATACCGGGTTGACAGTGACCAAAGGCACCAACGTTTTAATTACCAAAGGTTCCAATGCCGGCAAAAGCTATTGGTACACAGGATCTAATTGGAATCAAGCGCAAACAAAATCTGGCGTAAATCAAGCTCCTTACTTTGATTTGCTTGACAACAACGGATACAGTTTTAGCGACACTACAGTGTATCCCGGGTCAACGTTTGCAGGAACTAAAAACTTTGGATACACCGTTGGAACGGGATCAACTGTTGACAGTTATCTGGGATTTAATCTTGCATATCAAAATTTTACAAACGTTGGCGATATACAATTTACCAATTACTATGATAGTGATAGCTTTACCTATACCGATGGCACAGTTGAATGCAGCTCGGGATACCTAGCAATCAACAACAACTCCACACAAAAATTGGTAAACAATTGGGTAACCAATGTTGAACCAAGCAAACAATATCAAATATTCACCAAATTTCATGACGACAAGTATATTTTAATTGACGGCACTGAGTATGCGTTTGTGCAAGTTGACGTACTTCCCGATGCTAGTGCAACTGTTCCTTATCTAAAAGTATTTTTAAATAACACATTGTTGACCAACACCGTTGATTATCGATTGACCACATACGGTGCTTATCACGTGGTGATTCTAACACAGGCATTTTCTTCAGTTGCAGTTGGAGACAAGATTGATGTATTGGTATATAACTCTACAACAACAAGTCAACTTGGTTACTACGAAGTACCCATTAATCTTGATGTCAATCCGTTAAATGAATCATTTTATAACAACACAGTCACGCTGGGACAATTACGAACACATTACAATAAATTAATTGAAAACACTGCCGGCAACAAACCGTTACAAGACAGTTATTTAAAAGCTCAGGGCGGTACATTACTTAAACAAAGTAGCCCGGTTGTCTATGCCGCAACATTTTTAAACGATCCTTCGGTCAACTTTGTTGATGGTATAACTCTAGCTAGAAAAGAATACACACGATTTAAAAATAAATTTTTAAGTTTGTGTGCATCAATGAAGACACTGGATTACTCAAAACCAGTAACTGGTGTAGATTTGGTATTACAAACAATCAATTCGGTCAAGAACAACACCTTTCCTTGGTATTACAGCGACATGGTACCACAAGGGGGTACATACACCACAGTCACATACTCAGTACAAAACGCAAAACAAACAACTTATGAAATCAATTCGTTGTTTGACAATACAGTTTTAAGCAATCGTGCAGTTTTGGTATATGTGAACAACACTCAATTGATCAGTGGTGTTGATTACACTTTTAGTTCGGTTAGTCCAGCTGTTGTTATAACATCCACATTGAACTTTGGTGATGTTATCACAATCAAAGACTACTCCAACACCGACGGCAACTACATTCCTGAAACACCAACCAAGCTGGGACTATATCCAAAATTTGTTCCAGAGAAATTCCTTGACAGTACTTACCAAACACCCACCTATGTAATACGTGGACACGATGGAAGTCTAACTCCAGCATTTAATGATTTTAGAGACGAGTATTTGCTAGAACTTGAATTGAGAATTTACAACAATATCAAGGCAACATATACCACAAACGAAATTAATCAATTTGATATCAAACCTGGTAAATTTAGAAACAACTTGTATTCGCTAACCGAGTACAACAGTTTATTGACAAATACATTCTTGCAATGGGTCGGAGCAAACAATGTTGATTATACGTCAAATAAATTTTATAGTTCAACCAATCCCTGGACTTGGAACTATAGCAACAGCACTGACCGTCTAGATGGAACAAGATTACAAGGATCTTGGCGAGCAATATTTGATTATTGGTACGACACAACTCAACCACATTTGGCTCCGTGGGAAATGCTGGGCTTCTCCAGTATGCCCGCTTGGTGGACAACCAGATACGGGCCGGCTCCGTATACCAGCGCCAATACCACATTGTGGGAAGATCTAGAAGCAGGATATATTTACAACGATGGCAATCCCTACAACGACACTAGATTTGTACGTACAGGTCTAAGCAAATATATCCCGGTAGACTCTGCAGGCAATTTATTAACACCCATGGCAATTTCGCTGGTGGCAACATTTGATTCGCAAACAGTTGCAGGTGACTTTGCAGTTGGCGAACAAGGCCCGGCTGAAACTGCTTGGAGACGCAGCAGTGATTTCCCGTATGCAGTTCAATTGGCATTTGCACTGGCAAAACCCGCCGAGTATTTCTCAACACAAATAGATACCAGCCTGTTCAATAGAAACTCAGTTACTCAGCAATTTACAACCAGTAAAAATCAAAATCTAGCTCCGGGCATGATAAACATCAATGGATTGGATGTTACAACAAATGCAGTGACTAGAACCAGTGGATATATAAATTGGATCGGGGACAATATTAAAAATCTTGGAATAGATCCTGTTGCAAAGCTGGCCAACTATTTTCAAAATTTTAATGTACAACTGTCGTACAAATTAAATGGATTCAGTGACTATGATTTGTTGACAGTTTATGCCGAACAAACCAGTCCAAGCGCAGTCAATGCCAGCGTGGTGATTCCAAAAGAAAATTATAAAATTTATCTTAATAAATCAGTTCCGGTTAGTACTGTAATTTATAGTGCCGTGATTGTTACTAGAACTGCTGGAGGATATAGTGTCAGTGGATATGATGTAAACTATCCGTATTTTTCTATATTGCCCAGTGTTATAAATGCAAACAACACAACAATCACAATCAATAAATTGTCGGCAAAAATTTATCAAGACGGCGCAACTGTGCCATTTGTTGTTCCCTACGGCACAGAATACACCACTACGCAACAGGTAGTTGATTTTTTAATAAGCTATCAACGCTCGTTGGTGGCCCAAGGAATTCAATTAAACACTTACACCACTGAGTTAGCAGAAACCAAAGACTTTGTATTAAGCAGCAAAGAATTTTTATATTGGGCACAACAGGGCTGGACACCAAATTCAGTTATTGTGTTAAATCCAGTTAGCCAACAAATAAATTTAATAACCAATCTAAGTGTTGTAGACGAGATTACCAATGCCCCCAACGGTAATAGAATTTTAGACCAAAACTTCAATCCCATTAAAGTTAACTCGTTTGCAATACTACGAGATTCTATTGCCAATACTGTAAGCAACAATTGCGAGATACGAGTTTTAACTGCAGATTCTATTTGTTATGCTAGATTAAATCTAGTGCAGTACGAGCATGTGTTGGTATTTGACAATGTAGATGATTTTAACAATATCATTTATGTGCCCAGTTCGGGCACACGACAGTTCCGTTTAAAAGTTGTTGGCAACAAAACCGGACTCTGGACCGGAGCACTTGGCGCCCCGGGATATGTCTATAGCAATCCAACGATACTAAATTGGAAAACCAATACCGATTACCAAGCTGGCGATATTGTAACATTCAATAATGGATATTATACTGCGACTCAACGCATATCGGCCAATACTGTATTTGATCCCAGCCAATGGGTACAGATCAATTTGAGCGATATACAAACCGGGCTATTGCCAAACTTCGGGCACAACGCACAAAAGTTTATCAACTTCTACGACGTAGATCGTCCTCCTGCCGAAAGTGACTTGCAACTGTACAGTGCCGGCCTAATTGGATTTAGAGAACGCTCGTATCTAACCGATTTGGGAATCAGTATTCCCAATCAAACAAAATTCTATCAAGGCTACATCAAACAAAAAGGCACGCTGAATGCTATCAATGCATTGATTAAATCGGACTTTGACAACGTTCAAGGCAATATCAGTGTGTACGAAGAGTGGGCATTTAGAGTGGGCAGTTATGGTAATCAAAACAATGTTCAGTACAACGAGTTTGTGTTGGATCAAAATATCTTTACCACAAACCCGGTTGCACTGACTTTAACGGCCAACACCTATAGTTCAGGCACTGTAATTGCCAATTTGGCATTGAGTTCCAATGTTTACAATGCAAGCAATTTAACAAGTACATCCACAAGTTTATACGACAATCGAACAATCAATTCGTATCTTGATGATTTGCCATATCCGGGATATGTCAATTTGAACGACATTGACTCGACAGTGTTCAACATCAGCAAAATAAAGAGCGTGGGCGATTTAAATGTGGGTGTTGGAAACAAAATTTGGAGCGCCACAACCAGTAGCAACAACTGGAATGTTTACCGAATTACAGAATCTGGTATTGCAGCAATCGAAATCATCTATAGCCTAGACGATTATGCAAAATTAAACTTTAATCAAAACCACAATTTAAATGTGGGCGATTTGTTTTTGTTGACTGACTTTGATACAGTATACGGCAACTACAATGGAATTTATCAAGTAATCACAGTCATTAACAACACCAGTGTTGTTGTACAAGTTGATCATGGCACAAACGACACGAATCTAAACATACTGTTACACAACAGTCCAATGACCGGTAACGGTACTGTGTATAAATTTTTAGCAATGCGAGTGCCAAATATTGCCAATGTTGCATACAACGTGCCTGAAAGTGGATGGATAGCGAATGACCGCGTTTGGATAGACAACGCTACACCTGCAGGATGGGGAGTATACACCTACAATCCGCCTTGGACCAGCAACAACATCGTTGGACTAACAGCCAATACAGTTTCAAACAACAGTTATTTTGGTACTAGTGCAAAAATTAGTAGCGACTCAAATTTTGTTTATGTTGCTGCGCCGGCAAAAGGCAACATAACTGTGTATGTCCAATGTTGGTGGTAATTATATTGCCAACGCAACCGTTAGCAACACCAATAGTTATTTTGGATACAGTATAGATACTCAAGGCAACTTGTTAGCAGTTGGTGGCTACTCGGGAAATGTAAACATATATACAAATTATGGTAATGGTAGTATAGCACTAACACAAACACTAACATCATCTGCCTACGCATTTATTGGGGTTATGTATCCGGCCAGTATTCAGTATGGTAGTTCTGTTGCAATAAGTGGCAATCAGAAATATTTGTTTGCAGCAGCATTTGATTCTGGATCGGTAGTGGTTTATAACCAAGCTGGCTCAAATCAGCAATATAGTGCGTATCGAAACAACATCACATTGCCGGGCTATTCAATAGTATATAACGGATCTAATTATGTAATAAGTTCTACTTCTAATGTTGGTGTGATTAAAACCACTACTAGTGGGACTACATTCTTTGTTGGAATACCTAATGCAACAAATACAGCAACTGCAAGCGGCAATGTGTATGTTTATTCAAACCCAATCGGTAATGGGTTCGGCCTTGTACAAACAATTACAGGACAAAATCCCCATACAGGAAATAATTTTGGTGCTAGTATAGATGTTGACAGTACTGGCGGCAATTTGTTTATTGGTGCTCCGGGCGCTATAGTAAATGGACAAGTAACAGGTATAGTAGAAAGATATACATACAACGGCTCAAGTTATGTTTACAACTCTACAATTACCGCTCCGGGATTGCCAGCTGGAAACTTTGGTCAAACAGTAAGAGTCAGCGGTGATGCAGCAGTACTTGCCATAGGAGCCACTGCTAGTAGCGGGCAAGAAGCCACTGATTTCGATAACTACGCTACTCTAATAGATAATGGTGCAACATTCTTTGTTGATACCATAGCAGGAAGTGGAGCTGTTTATGTATACGAACCGCTAATCAATCAAAGCATATCCAATGATCTCGGAGTTTACAATTTCTCGCAAGAACTAGAAACTCAAGTACACGCAAATGATTATTTTGGTTCGGCAATTGATCTAAATAGAACAACCGCAGTTGTTGGGGCAAGCGGAACCAATAACAACCAAGGAGAATCGTATATTTTCTCAAACCCAGCTGCTGCACCTGCTTGGAGTCTAACCCGTAGTCAAACTCCGCGAGTTGATATTGACAGTATCAACAGAACTTTTGTATACAACAAAACAAACAACAATATATTGGCAGTGATGGATTATCTAGATCCAAGAAAAGGCAAAGTGTTATCGGCATTTGGCAAAGACTTGGATTATGTACGCACCACAGATCCTGCAATGTACACTCATAGTTCAGGAACCGCTTATTCAGACAACCATTGGGGCCCGGCTCAAGTTGGCAAAGTTTGGTGGGATGTCAGCCAGGTGTACTACATAGATTACGAGCAAGATTCGTTGTCGTATCGATTAAACAATTGGGGCGCAACTGTTCCTGGTAGTCAAATTGCAGTTTACCAATGGATAGAAAGCACAGTACCTCCAAGCGAATACAGTTCGGCCAAAGGCGCTGGAGTTCCTTTGTATCCCGATGATAGCAATTATGCCACATACGGATACGTGGACCAAGCAGGCAATGTGCATGTTAAATATTATTTCTGGATTACCAACAGTGATTTAATTATTGGCAACAAGTCAAATAGTGTAAATGGAATTATTTCAGGAATTGAAAACCCACAGAGTCAAGGTATTGAATATTCAGCAGTACTACGTAACGACACTGTGGCCCTATACAACACCGAACAATATTTGTCGGGTAAAAACTCAATCCTACACCTAGAAAAGAAAACAGCCAATACCGGACTGCTACACAACGAATATGCATTGGTACAAGAAGGCAACTATCAAAGTCAAATTCCCAATGGTATATTAAACAAATTGATTGACAGTTTGGCCGGACAAGACAGTTTGGGCAATCCCGTACCTGATACCAGTTTGTCAGTGGCACAAGCATACGGAATCAACATCAAACCTAGACAGAGCATGTTTGTCAATCCCGAATTGGCCTTGACAAATTATATAACCTATCTAAACTCGATACTGATTGCCAACCCCATTACCGAGAACAAGTTACTGACTATTCTAAACAGTGGACAAACGATTCCGGCCGCAAATGCAGGATTGTACAGTTTGGCCATAGACACCTATTCCGAATTGGCCTATGTAGACACAACCAGTTTAAGTGCCGGATATTCAGTATTGGTTGCTAGTGATAGCAATTACAATGGTAAATGGACAATTTACACATTGACATCGGCAAAAACTTGGCAATTTGCTCAAGTACAATCGTACAAAACCAATGCTTACTGGTCAACAGTTGATTATTACTTGCCAACGTTTGATCGCAGTACCAGCATCAATACCACAGTCAACACCTTGTTGGACTTGGGCAAACTGACACTGGTTGCTGATACTTACATCAAGATCTTGGATACTGGTGATGGTAATTTTGCAATATATTATATTGATAGCGCACTAACAAAAAATTTAGTTGCAATTGGCAACGGTACTATACAAATAAGCACCGGCACTATCCCACCATTGGAATTGCGACAGATACTGTTGGCCACACAAACTCAACTGCTAGTTGATGATTTGGCACCCAAGTTTAACGAGTTGTTCTTTTTAATGATCAAGTATGTATTGACTGAACAAAAGAATATTGATTGGGCATTCAAGACCAGCTTTATCAGTGCATCACAACGACTTAGAAAACTATCACAATTCCCAAGTTGGATCCCGGACAACCAAACCTTCTATGAAGAGTACATAAACGAAGTAAAGCCGTTTAGAACTACACTGAGAGAATTTGTCATTGACTATATCGGAAATGATTCTTATTCTAGTGATATTACCGACTTTGATCTAGTGCCCTACTGGGACGCAAATTTGTCGATATATCGCAGTCCCAATGGCGAACAAACTTATGACACCACTACTTGGAGTTCAAACTCCAGTGTAGACAGTCAGTGGTATGCCAATTACAAATATCAAATTGTAGATTTTATTATTGAAAATGCCGGTTCGGGCTATACAACTGCTCCGCAAATTATTATTTCTGGTGGCGGCGGTACAGGTGCAACAGCTTACTCGACAGTGAGCAATGGTGAATTGGTGGCGGTATTTGTCAACACTCCGGGAACTGGATTTACCACTTACCCAACAATTACTGTAAACGGAGTTGGCACCGGAGCAATTGTACGTGCAGTATTGCGAAATCTTTACGACAATGACAATGCCGGACACAACTTGATTCGTAGTATATCAACTACAATGAAGTTTGATCGTACCAGCTACACAGTGGCCAACAGTTTTGTGTTTTGGAGCAACGTGACCAGTGCCAACATTGGTCAAACAATAAATGCCAATACCATAATTGTTCACAACAATTTGTTGTATCAATTATCAAATGCTTACACCATTGACAGCTCGGTAGACTTTCCGTTTGCAAATGTTGTTGCATTGAGTGCTGGAGAGTTGACCAATGCAAACGATAGAATAACTGCTTTCAACGGCAACATTGATTTGACCACTGTGCTTGATGGCTTGGACTATCCGGGTGTGATTGTTGATGGAAACACATTTACCGGCAATGTTTACGATACCAATATTTCAAGTAAATTCACAGACAGTTTGGGAGTAAGCCCCAGCAACATCATAGTAGATGGCGGAAAATATTACGATACTTTTAGTAGCCATGCTCCTGAAGAAATGGTGCCGGGACGTATGTTTGACAGCTTGAATTTCCAAGTGTACGACACTGCAAATGTAAGTTATCGTATATTTGAAAACATGAGCGGGAAACCTCAGCTTCTACGCAATTACAAGCAACAACACAACCACATTGAGCAATGCACTTGCAATCACGGCCAATAGCATTTACGTCACCAACGCCAGTGCCTTGCCAGTGCCAAATCCTGCTCGAGCAGTGCCCGGAGTAGTATTTGTCAATGGTGAAAAGATAACTTATTATACTATTGACACAGTCAACAATGTGTTGGGACAAATACGCCGAGCAGTGGATGGAACCGCAGTATTCAACGGCAATTTGACATACGCATTGACAGTGTCTGGTAACATAGCAGTGGCCAGAGACACCACAGTGATTCTAGCCAATACTGGTGCATATGGTACAGTTACAACATCAACTACCGGAAACGTGTTGTCCTTGATAGGTCCAAACGAATCGTTTGCTAGTGGCAACTACTTGTACAAATTTAATGCAGGTTCGCTATTGTCGTACAAGAGCAATGTGTATTTGATCACAGGCAATATTTACGAAACTACCGGTAATATTGCAAATGTGGCATCAAGTATTACCAAAATTGGATACACTTCGGGACTGGGAACTCCGGTGCCCTGGGCAGCAAATTTAATTATAAACAATTTCAGTACCAACTTGTCAGTGGTGTCTAACTCGTACGCAATCAGTACTCAGGTGGTAGATTCCAGCGTACAACAACAAATTGCCAGCAACATATATCAAGCCAACATTGGATCAAGTCCGGTCACTTATTGTGCAACATCAAATGTCAGCTTTGGACTGCGTTTAAACGGAACGATCACGGCCAACGTTGGTGATTACATTACTCAAAAGACAACGTTGTCGGGAAATGCAGCAGTGATTGTGGCAAATCTACAAGTGCTGGGCAACGTGACAAATGCCAACGTAGTGCCGGTAATTTATAAATTTGGACAAATAAGCCTAGATGCCAATGTGTTGTACATAAACGGCACCAGCACAAATGTAAGCAGCAACGGGACTTATGTGTTGGGCATGGTTACTACGACCGGTAACGTGACTTTGCCGGCAAATACTATAGTCAAACGAGAACAAGCGGTAAGTACATTAGGCAATATTGTGCTTAAAGATGCAGTAATTGAGTACCCGTACAGTATTGGATCTACACAACTTGGTAATATAGCTCCTCCATTGTTCTTGTTATGGGATGATTACTTACCAGTTCCATCAGGATTTGCACCATGATAAATAACAATAACCCACGTACAGAAAACGTACCAAACCAGATTAAAGAGGAAAAACCAGTGAAACAACAACGACGCCCCGACGAAACATCGGGAATACAAGTTCGAGGACATATCAAGATATTTGATCCCGAAACAAACGAAGTTTTTATTGATAAAAACAATGCTATTCACTACGAGAATTTCTCTATAGCATTGGCCAACAGCATTGCCGATAAGTCAAACAATTTCATCTATGAAATGAATTTTGGTAGTGGTGGCACCAGTGTAGACCCCACCGGTATTATTACATATTTGCCCACAAACACTACAGGGCAAAATGCAAACTTATACAATCCAACATACGCCAAGATTGTTGATGATACCAGTGCTGCTAACCTAGATCCGGTCAACAACAAAATGACAGTGAGTCACATTCCGGGCACAGTTTACACTGATATCTTGGTAAGTTGCTTGTTAGACTACGGTGAGCCCAGCGGACAAAATGTATTTGATAATAGCCAGAGTCTCAACGGCCAATTTGTATTTGATGAATTGGGTTTGCGTGGACGCAGTATTGATGGTACTTCGGGATTGACCAGTACTGGTTTGTTGCTGACACACGTGGTATTTCACCCGGTGCAAAAGAGTTTAAACCGCTTGATTCAAATTGATTATACAATCCGTGTACAAACACTAACAAATCTAAGCGTAATAGGATAATAAAATGAGTTATATAATAACCAAAACTGACGGGGGATTACTATCAACACCAACCATGGTAAATGGTGTGTTGTTGGACGGCACTGCTGATACCAGTACCGGGCTGACATTGATTGGTCGTAATTACACAAACTATGGTCAAGTGCAAAATGATAACTTTGTCAAGTTGTTGGAAAACTTTGCAGATCCGTTGCCTCCGAGCCAAAGTATCAATGCCACAGTATTGTTACAAGGCCAGCTTTGGTACGATACCGTAAATCAAAAGTTAATGGTATATGATAGCGAGGAATTTATTCCAGTAAGTCAGCGTAGTGCAGGAACAACTGCCCCGACTATTGCTTACATTGGCGATCAGTGGTGGGACACCACAAACAATCAGCTCAAGGTCTGGACTGGTACTGTATGGCTACTAATTGGACCTGCATACAGTTCGGTCAATGGCAAAGGCGGTATATTTGTTGAAACTGTAACTGATACCAACAGCGTTACGCACACAGTATTGAACAATTATATAAACGGTAACTTGGTATCTGTTACTAGTTATGATCCTACATTTTCTACAACACAAAGTCTGTACAGTTCGTACTTTTCAACAATTAACCCTGGCGTTAATTTGGCCAGTACCATGTTCTTTAATGGGACAGCAGCCAACTCTGCGGCCATAGGCGGATTGGTGCGAAGCCAATTGGTTAGAACCGATGTTGATAATGCAATCACAGGCAGTTTAAGTTTAACCGGAGCAGTGTCGTTAAACAACGCAAATATCAGCTACAGTGCCGGAGCATTGGTGGTCAACAACTTTAACAATAACTCCAACGTGGATTTTTATGTGCATGGCACCAGCGGTAACGTAAATGCTTTACACATTGATGGGTCTACAGGATTGATGTCTGTGGCAGGTAATGCAACCAGTAACAATGGAGTTACTACTAAATCCTATGTTGATTCAGTGGTAGCAAATGCCGTTGCGTATGCTACAAATCTAAATAGTCAAACTGCGTATAATTCAAACAACATTGGCACACAATTAACTGGATGTATTGCAGTACTAACTTCATCGTTGAATGCCAATATCGGTACATTCCAAGGACAAGTAACTGCCAATTTGGCAGCAACAACAACCAATCTAAATTCAAACATAGCATCATTGAATGCCAATATCACTGGCGCCAATGTTGTAATTGCTGCAATTGAATCTATACTGCCTTACTTTGCTCCTGCAAACAGTCCGTTTTTGACAGGAACAGTACAAGTTCCTGACACTACACAAACTACCACATACGCAACCAATCTTGGTCCCGACAATAATCCTTATGCTCTTGTTTTAAATGCATCAGTCACTGTCAATGCCGGGGACAACATTAAAATTATCAATTCGGGTACGTTGGGAACTGTGGCAAACTGTCATGTATTATCATCAGTATCAAATCAACCCTATGCGGTTGTTGGTATCTGGCAAGGAGCAATGCCGGTGTATGCCAATGGTGTAGTAACATCAAGCAATTATTATTTCATTGAAATTAATGGTACCAACGAAAGTATCTATTTAACAAATGCACAATATGTTGGACCTACGCTAAATGCAATCAATACCGGATTGATACTGGGCAACAATAGCAGTATTGCAGCCACAACACGCTATGTTGATATAACTGCAAATATTTTAAATAACGATTACACAAATCAAATTAACACGTTATCCAGTTATGTAGCAACCAATACCAACAACGGATTGGCTCTAAAAGCAAATATTTCTGGACAAACATTCACTGGAGCAATATATACTCCTACCCCATCGGCGGGCAAAAATGACACCACAGTTGCAACAACTGCGTTTGTTAGTGGGGCAATAGCTACGGCACAAAGCACAGGGTATAGTGCTGCAGGTGGACCTGGTACTGGGCCCAAAATCACAATCAGCACAAGTTCACCATCAGGCGGTAACGATGGCGATATATGGTTACAGGTAGGTAATTAATGTCAATTTACGTTAATCAAAAAGGAACTTGGACTCCAATCCCAATTCCACAGGTGCACAACAACGGCACTTGGCAAGATATCGAGGGCGGTTGGGTTAACGTAAAGGGAACTTGGAAAAAATTCTGGCCGGGATCTGTGACAGCAAATGTGTTGCTAGTTGGCGGAGGTGGCTCGGGTGGATATTCGGGCTGGGACGAAGGTGGTGGCGGTGGAGGTGGCGGTGGCGTCAACCTAATACAACAAATTCAAATAGCATCTGACACTTATTTCTTGACCGGCAACGCAGCAATATCGGCAGGTAAAACCGACTACGGCACCAATGTAGTAGGCGTAGTGACCGTGGGCGCGGGCGGTGCAGGCGGAACAACACAAAGTACCAACGGTGGCACATCAACAATCAGTTTTGTAGTCCCAGATCAAAACCCAATAAACACTCCCACACAAGATAGGCACTCACCTGGTGGTGGTTACGGCTCGGGAATTGGCGCAACAAACGGAGCCAGCGGATCCAGTGGGGGAGGCGGAACAGGATGTGGAGATACTCACGGTGGAGGAAGCGGAACTGGCCCGCACGACGTTCCCAATAATTATGGTGGAACATACAGTGGCGGCGGCAACGGCGGAACAGGATATCACGAAGGTAACGGTGGTGGTGGCGGTGGCGCTGGGGCAAATGCCGGAGCACAAGTGGCATTGAGCAGCAGATCAAGTTATGAATTTTATGAAACCGACGAAAGCGTAGGCGGCAACGGCATAAAAATTACTCTACCCGGGTCAAAAATTCAGTATTCTGTGGGCGGTGGCGGTGGAGGCGGAATAGGCAAATACGGCGGGGGCTTTTCTTCACCCGGCACCGGGGCAACAGCATTTGGCGGAGCCAATGGTGGCGGAACAGGAAATGGATCCGGCGGTGGCAACGGGACTGACGGAACTGGTG
>TBL_comb48_EPIDRAFT_1001084_pt1 | contig 20588 bp, 19 predicted proteins | sample TroBogEpilimnion_37_FD_10681 | JGI IMG/M metagenome (IMG submission 10681)
GCGCCATTGTGGTGCTCGACAACGCCTCCTGGCACAAGGTCAAACGGCTCAACTGGCATCACTTTCAGCCGGAGTATCTGTCGGCGCGCTCGCCGGATCTCAATGCCATCGAGCGCCTCTGGCTGCGCCTGAAGGCCGACTGGTTCAACGGCTGGATCGCAAAAAACGCCAGATAACTGCAAGACAGACTCATGGAAGCGCTGCGCTCCATGATCGACCAGCCCTCCATCCTTCAGTCCCAGTGCCGCCCCAAGACCAGTTTATGACAGCCTTTTTGAGAACCGGTCTAGGACTGGAGCACACCAAGACGCTGTCGCGCTCTGTTGCGCCTTACTGCATCGTTCCGACTTCGCTCAAACTTCGAAGGGCGAGTTCAGTGAAGAACAGCTAGTTCCTCTTTGCGCCGCCGCGTTTCAAAGCAGGGGTATCCGCAAGCCTTGTGGACTGTGGTTGCGGTAAGCGTTCTATCAGGCGGGCAACAGCCTTACAGCGATGCTGCGGGCGATTTGCATCAACTGAGCTTTCTCCTCCGGCGTGAAGTCATAGGGCACTAGCTTGCCGATACCCAGGGTGCCGCAGAGGCGATCCCCATCCAGTACCGGCACGGCCAGCGTGCCCTGTACCTGGGTTTGTTTGGCACCGGGTTTGGCTACACCGGAGGTGTCGGTTTGCAGATTGCACATTTCCACCGGCTCCTGGCGTTCAGCTGCCACACCGGCAATGCCCTTGCCTACCGGGATCGACTGAATGATGGGCATCAGCGCTGCGGGGATGCCCTGGTGTGCCACCAGTTTGAGATGCCGGTCTGCTGGATCCAGCCGGTGTAGCGTGCCCGTGGTACAACTGAACTCCGCGATGGTTTGCGTGAGAAGCTCAGTCCAGGTGGTGTCGGCGGTGGAATTCATGGAGCAAGGGTGGGGGAAGTCAGGATTAATCGTTGTCGGGGCGTCAGGGGGGCGTTATTCTGCCGCTATCTTCGTTTCTGTCATGAAATCCTGCTCTGCTTTTTTTGTTCTTCTTTGGCTGACATCTGCCAGCGCGCAACCTGCCGCTCCGGCCAACACCCCCATTGTGGCCAAGAGTATCTACCACCCCGACAACTCGCATTCGGAGTCCGTAATTGATAAGACCACCAACGAACTCATCGAGTCCACCTACAACGCTGGTGGGGCGTTGGTGGCCAAAAAGCACTACCTACTCAACGAACGTGGACTGCCCACCCAAGGCCATATATATGACGGGCGTGGCAACCTCGTCGCCCGTTCCCAGGTCTATTTTGATTCGTATGGCCGCGCTCAAGAGATGCGTTCCTTTAATCTCAATGGCCAATGCTACCAGCAAGTGGTTTATGAATACGGTTCTGACGGCAAAGCCAAGCCCCCCAAGGTAATCAATGTAGATCCCCGTTTGACCCCTTCGATCAAGCCCAGCGTCATCGATTTCACAAACAATGCGGCTCCTGGACAGATGATGCCACAGCAGCAGGGCGTTCCTGCACAGGCTGCGCCTGCGGTAGAGCCGAAGAAAAAAGGCTTCTTCGGGCGTCTGTTTGGCAAAAAGGACAAGTAACAGCTGGCACGAATGGAAGCCCCCGCTCCCGGCCAGCGCTGGATCAGTCAAAGTGAGCCCGAACTTGGGCTCGGCATCGTCAGCAGCATTGAAGGCAACTTCATTGATGTGCGCTTTCCTGCCGCAGGCGAAAAACGCCGCTACGCGCGCAACGGTGCGCCACTGCGCCGCGCCAGTTTCCGAGCGGGTGACAAAATCACCCTGCGTGATGGTGCCGAGCTGCAAATCGACGCAGTCAGCGCCATTGAGGGTGCATTGATTTACCACTGCGGTTCACGCAGCATTCCAGAGTCTGACCTCGCGGACACTCTCAGCCTCGGCGGCCCGCAGGAGCGCCTGCTGGCTGCGAGCATTGATGATCTTCAAGCCTTTGCCCTGCGTGCGGAAGCCGTGGAATGGCGTTGCCGCATGCAGGCCTCGCCCGTGCGTGGTTTTATCGGGGGGCGTGTCGATCCCATCCCGCATCAGATGTCCATTGCCGCAGACGTGACCGCTCGCCTGCTGCCACGCGTCCTGCTGGCCGATGAAGTCGGCCTTGGTAAGACCATTGAAGCCGGTCTGATCCTGCATCGTCTGAACCTCACCGGGCGTGCCTCACGCATCCTGGTGCTCGTCCCCGATGCGCTGCCCCATCAGTGGTTCGTGGAACTGCTGCGCCGGTTCAATCTGATGTTCAGTCTTTTTGATGAAGAGCGCTGCGCTGCCATCGAAGCGGGCGATCCTGAGGGCAATCCCTTTCTGGACAGCCAGCTCGTGCTCTGCCCGCTGTCTCTGCTCAGCGGCTCACCCAAGCGTGCGCAGCAGGCCGCCGACGCTGCCTGGGACCTGCTCATCGTCGATGAGGCGCACCATCTCGAATGGACCGTCGAAGCGCCTGGTGTGGCCTATCAAGTGGTCGAAGCCATCGCCCAGCGTGTTCCTGGTGTGCTGCTGCTCACCGCCACGCCGCAGCAGCTCGGTGCTGAAGGCCATTTTGCCCGCCTGCGCCTGTTGGACCCGGATCGTTATGGTGATCTGGACGCATTCCTGGCCGAATCCACCCGCTATGAGCAGGTGGCGCAAATCGTTGATCGTATCCTGCAAGGCGGCCTTATGAGCGCTGCTGACCGCGAACTCTTTGCCAGCCATTCGCCCCGTGTGCAGCAGCACGCCGCCCAGCTTGCCGGAGGCGATGAAACCGCACGGCAGCGCCTCGTGGCGGATCTCCTCGATGAATTCGGTACCGGTCGTGTCATGTTTCGGAACACCCGAGCCGTCATTCAGGGCTTTCCACCGCGTCAGTGCCATCTCCGCGAGCTGACTGTAGAACCCAGTTCGACGCCGGAAGAGACGCTCATTCGCTGGCTGGCCGCTACCTTGCGAGAACTGGGTGAGGCCAAAGTGCTGCTGATCTGCCGCACTCGCAAACTTGCGGAAGACATCCACGAGCGCCTGCTGCGTGAGATCAATGTGCATGCCGTGCTCTTCCACGAAGGGCTCACCTTGATGCAGCGAGACCGTCACGCGGCGTCGTTTGCCGACCCCGAAGGCGCACGCATTCTGATCTGCTCCGAGATCGGCAGTGAAGGCCGGAATTTCCAATTCGCGCAGCACCTCGTGCTGTACGACCTGCCGCGCGATCCTGAACTGCTTGAGCAGCGCATTGGTCGTCTCGACCGCATCGGGCAAAAAGGCACGATCAACATCCACGTTCCTTTCGTCACCGGCAGTGAAGCGGAGGTGCTTGCTCGCTGGTATCATGAAGGCCTGGATGCCTTCGAGCACAGCCTGCAAGGTGCCACGCAACTGCTGCATAGTTTTGCTGCTGAAATCGAGGCGCTCTGTATCGGCTTCGATGCCAAAAAACTCGGCGACTGCATCCGGCGCACCAAGGCGCTAAGTCTCGAAGTCCGCCAGAAACTCGAACGTGGCCACAACCGCCTGTTGGAACTCAATTCCTGCAAGCCGCGCCTCGCTGCGCGCATGATCGAGCGCATTCGCGATGTCGATGCCGGGCTCGACTTTGAGCGTTTCTTCATCCGCCTGCTGGATCACTTTGGCATGCATGTGGAGGAGATGACGCACCGCACCTGGTATATTCGGCCAGACAATCTCATCACGGACGCGCTGCCTTCGCTGCCTGAGGAAGGTCTCACCTTCTCCTTTGATCGTGAGCGTGCGCTTTCGCGTGATCATGAGGCATTTCTCACCTGGGATCATCCGCTGGTGTGTGCCGCGCTGGATGTGCTGCTCGGCTCCCATGCTGGCAATGCTGGATTCGCCTTCTGGAAAGCCTCAGGTGGTGAGGGCTTGGTCTTGCAAACGTGCTTCATTGCCGAGTGCATTGCGCCGCCAGCTCTGCATGCGACGCGCTTCATACCTGCTACGCCCTTGCGCGTGGCGGTCGATCATCAGGGGCGCGATCTCAGTGCTGATCCCGCCTTCACCCGTGCCAAGCTCACTGCGGGCGATCCGACCCGCACCGTCGAGAACGAAACCGTCCGCCACAAGCTCTTGCCCACCATGCTCGGCAAAGCACAGCAGCTTGCGGAAGCGCAGCTCAAGACCCTGCAACAGCGTGCCATCACTGCCATGCGCAAGCAGATGGATGAAGAGATCGCACGCCTTGAGGATTTGCAGGCGCGCAATCCCCATGTGCGCGCCGAGGAGATCACCGCCTTGCGGGAACAGCGTGATGCGCTTGCTGCTGCCATCGGTTCCACCACCTTGCGTCTGGATGCGGTGCGGTTGGTTCTGCGGCTGAAATAAAGAAGGGGGATCATTTCGATCCCCCACCTTGATTGAATGTAAAAGGGATCAAGATGATCCCGGTCCGGCTGTTACGCGGGCACGCCGGTCAGGCCGGGGGCCAGACCACCTTCGTCTTCGTCCTCACGCTGCACTGGGCGTGCGTCGCTGACTTTGGGAAGGGGTGGCGGGGGTGGCGGCTTGCTCTTGTTTTCGGGCGGATTGATGAGGCGACCGTGCTCCATCAGTTCTTTGATGTGGGCACCGTCAAGGGTTTCATATTCCAGGAGGGCCTTGGCAATGGCGTCGAGCTTGTCCTTGTATTTGAGCAAGATTGCCTTGGCTTCGGCATAGGCTTCGTCGATGAGGCGCTTCACTTCTTCGTCAATCTTCTGGGCGGTGTCAGGGCTGTAGTTGCTGCTGCCACGGCCCATGAAGGCGGCGCTTTCGTTTTCGCCGTATTCGACCATGCCGAGCTTCGTGCTCATGCCCCAGGAGCAGACCATGCTGCGGGCGATGCGTGAGGCCATGCGGATGTCTCCGCTGGCACCGTTGGTGACATCGCCAAACTGGATTTCCTCAGCCACACGGCCACCCATGGCGACGATGAGGTCGTCAATGAGTTCGCTCTTGCGGTCGTTGTGCTTGTCTTCCTCCGGGAGCCACATGGTGGAGCCGAGTGAAGGACCGCGAGGAATGATGGTGACCTTGTGCAGCGGGTCGGTGTGTTCGAGCACTTCGATGAGGATGGCGTGGCCAGCCTCATGATAGGCGGTGTTTTCCTTTTCCTTCTCTGTAAGGGCCATGCTGCGGCGTTCACGTCCCCAGCGCACCTTGTCGCGAGCTTCTTCGAGCTCGGGATTGGTGATGGATTTCATGTTTTTGCGGGCGGCAAGCAGAGCGGCTTCGTTGAGCAGGTTGGCCAGTTCCGCCCCGGAGAAGCCAGGAGTGCCACGGGCGATCTTGGAAAGGTCGGCGCTGTCGGCCAACTTCACCTTCTTGGCGTGAACGCGGAGGATTTCTTCGCGGCCCTTCACATCGGGAAGATTCACCGTGACCTGACGGTCAAAGCGGCCTGGGCGAAGGAGCGCAGGATCAAGCACATCGGCGCGGTTGGTGGCGGCGATGATGATGATGCCTTCCTGAGTGTCGAAGCCGTCCATTTCGACGAGCAGTGCATTGAGCGTCTGTTCACGTTCGTCGTGACCACCGCCCATGCCGTGACCGCGATGGCGACCCACCGCGTCAATTTCATCAATGAAGATGAGGCAGGGGGCGTTCTTTTTGCCCTGTTCAAACATGTCACGCACACGGCTGGCACCGACACCGACGAACATTTCGACGAAGTCCGAGCCGCTGATGCTGAAGAAAGGCACGTCGGCCTCGCCTGCGATGGCCTTGGCCAGGAGGGTCTTGCCGGTGCCGGGAGGGCCGGTCATGAGCACGCCTTTGGGGATCTTGCCGCCGAGGCGCTGGAACTTCTTCGGATCCTTGAGGAACTCGACGATTTCCTGAACTTCCTCTTTCGCTTCCTCCACGCCCGCCACGTCCTTGAATGTGACCTTGTTGCGGTCCTGGGCGAGCATCTTGGCCTTGCTCTTGCCGAAGCTCATGGCACCACGGCCTGCGCTGCGAAGCTGCTGGCGCACTAGGAAGTAGAAGAAGGCGAGGATGACTAGCAGCGGCAGCATGAATGCGACGATGGAAGACCACACATCGTTGTCATAAACCGAGTTAAGCACGAGCTTATGAGCGTCGAGCAGCTTGTGGATTTCATCCTTTTGGTACTCGATGTTCACCACGACACTGAAGTCTTTGGACTCCGGCTTGAGGGCATCCAGCGCGGGCTTCGTCGGTGCGTCGGTAGGAACCGGTTTGCTCAAACTGGGCGCTGCGGGCTCTGCCTCTGCCGTTTTGCCTGCCTGCGGGATGTTGCTGGCTGGCAGTGGGAAGTACCTGCCCTCAATAGTTTTCTTGGAGGTAGCGTCGGAACTGACGAGGTTGAGTGGCTTATTGGGGTCGATGCGGTCGGCTTCAACGTGCCGCTTGAACTCTGCGTAGTCGAATACCTTGCGGCTGCCGGTCATTCCCTTGTTCATCATGAAGCCCGAGATCAGCAGGGTGATCGCGAGCGCGAAAAGCAGGAAGCCGCGCCAGTTGAACTGCGGGTCTTGGTTGCGACGGCTGGGGCCGTCAGGGCGGTTGTTGAAGGGGTCGTCGGACATGAGCGGGGGTTGTTACAACTAAGTAACGCGAGACCGAGCATACACGCCGGTAATTTTTTTGCAAAATGCGATTCACTGGGGCTAAAGCCACCCTTAGGGGCGGGCGGAGCCGGGTTTTAACGCCCGATAGGGACGCGCTTGAACTCGCGGGTCAGGCTGGTCAGGGAATCCTCCACCCCCATGCGTTCCAGGCTGCTGGCACCGACGAATCCGTCCGCCGAGGTCTTGCTGAGGATGAATTCCACGTCCTTGGGCGTGTTGATCGGGCCGCCGTGGGTGAGGGTGAAGATGTTGAGATTGACGCTCTTCGCGGCATCAATGATGTCCTGGGTGACCTTCACGGTGTGGTCCCAACTGACCACAGCATTGGTCACGCCGATGCTGCCGCCCACGGTGGTGCCGACGTGCGCGATGACTGCGTCTGCGCCGTTTTTCGCCATCTTGATGGCCTCTTCCGGTGTTGCCACATAGACGATGCTAAACATGTCCATGCGCGTGGCCAGACCGACCATTTCGAATTCTTTCTCCACGCTCATGCCGGTTTCTTCCAGCACGCCACGGAAATGACCATCCACGATGGTGTGGGTGGGGAAATTGTTCACGCCGGAGAAGCCCATTTCCTTCACGCGGCCCAGCCAGTGCCACATGCGGCGGCGTGGGTCGGTGGCATGCACGCCGCACACCACCGGAATCTCTTTGACCACCGGCAGCACTTCATACTCGCCGATCTCCATGGCGATGGCATTGGCATCCCCATAGGCCATGAGGCCGCAGGTACTGCCGTGGCCCATCATGCGGAAGCGGCCGCTGTTGTAGATGATGATCAGATCCGCTCCGCCTTTTTCAATGAACTTGGCGCTGATACCCGTGCCTGCTCCAGCGGCGATGATCGGCTCACCCTTCGCGCGGGTGGCTTTGAGACGGTCCACGACTTCTTGTTTCGTGTAGGGATTTCCGATTCCGGTCCAGGGATTGGGCATGGCGTGATGAGGTTTGCGGTTGTTTGCGATGGCTGGCGCTTCGCGCGTTTGCAGTTGTTTGGGAAACCATTGCAAACCACAGCCAACAACGGCAAACAATCGCAAACTTACATTTATGCACGCCCGCGCCGCCATCCAAGAGCTATCCGAAACGCACACCCACGGGGCTGACACGCAGTACCGCATGGTGCGTGGGTCGGAGCGGGATACGCGTGCCTTGATGCGCAGCGCACCGCTATGCACCACGCTGGCCACACACCGCATCGCGCATGCGGGCGTCATGACGGCGCGCGCGCCCTACCGTATCGTGCGCATGCACCAGAGCGGGCTGTACTTCCTGGCCTGTCTGGAAGGGGAGGGCCGCGTGCTGGTGGATGGCACCTGGAAGAAATGCAGCGCGGGCATGGCCGTGGCGCTGCCGCCTTTCATGGTGAACGCCTTTCATGCCGTGCCGGGGAAAATCTGGCGCTGCTGCTGGGTGCGCTATGAGCAGCAGCCGGAGCAGACACCCATCCTCAGCAGCAGCTCTCCGCTCATGGCACCTTTTGCCGGTGAAGCGCTGTGGCATGCCATCGAGGGCCTCATTGAAGAAGTCGGCCACGAAGCCAAACCCGCCGCCATGTTTCATTGGGTCGAGCTTATCCAGCATTACATCGAGCGCTTCGCTCAGCCCTGGCAGGTGGATGACCGCCTGCACCGCATCTGGGAAAAAGTCTCCGCCAATGTGGGCTACGACTGGACGCTGGACGAGCTGGCCCATCAGGCACACGTCAGCGCCGAGCACCTCCGCCGCCTCTGCCGCCGCGCTTTGGGCCGCACGCCCATGCACCACGTCACCTGGCTGCGCATGCGCAAAGCTGCCGAACTGCTCTCCACCACCAGCCTGAAGATCGAAACCATATCCCACGAAGTCGGTTACCAAAATCCCTTCGTCTTCAGCAACACCTTCAAAAAATGGATCGGCTGGCGGCCAAGTGAGCACCGAAGCCGGATGGGCGGTTGAGGGGCGAGAACAGTGAGGTTGGCGATGCCGTGAGCAGAGAGCCGAAGTGGCAACCGATTCCAGCGAATGCATTTTCTCCATTGTTGGCTAGTTTGTCGGCACCATGAAGGACACTCTTGCCATCGTTGAAAAGCTGCATGCTGACGCTATCATTGGACCTTATGCAGTCGGGGGTGCTGTGGGGGCGGCGTTTTACTTGGAACCGGTGGCGACGCTCGATGTGGACATTTTTGTCCTTTTCGAACCCGCGCCGCTTATCCTTACACTGACGCCAATCTATGACGCATGCGCCAGGCTCGGCTACCAGCCTGAGGGCGATGCCATTCAGATCGAAGGCTGGCCCGTGCAATTCCTGCCTGCCACGCAGCCTTTGGTGGCAGAGGCCGTGTGTGAGGCGACAGTTCGAGAGTCTGCCGGTCTTACCACGCGTGTGATGAGTGCCGAGCATCTCATGGCCATTGCGCTGCAAACTGGGCGTGCCAAGGACCACGCACGTCTTATCATGTTTGTGGAGGCCGAGGTCGCTGACATGGATCGTTTGCACGGCATCCTCGCCCGGCATTCGCTGCTTGATTCATGGGTGAAATTCGAGAATCGTTTCCTCNAGCCATGAACGCTGATCTGCCATCCATCATTCAAGCCAAGGAGGCCGAACGCCGACGGCTGCGCGCCCTGCCATGGCTGGAGAAACTGGAGATGCTCGATAAACTCCGCCAGCGCCACATCTGGCTGCAAACCATGCGTCCGCCGACGAAGCAACGGTCGGCGTAATAAGCACGAAGATGGAAGTGCGGGTGCGCGATGGTTCTTTGGAATGTCGGAGCACTGGATCGATGCCTCGCAGTCCCCATCATACTTTTGAGCGCCTCAATCATCACCATCCTCACGCGAAATACCGGCGTACAATTCCGGAAAGCGGCGTTCGAGGGACTTGGGGGTGATGTAGCCGATGAGTTGGGCTTCGTTCCAGTCGGCGAGGCCCCAGAATTCGTGGGGGAAAGCCATGATGACGGCGGTGCAGGTGGGCACCTTGGGGATGTTGGCACGGGCGAGGATATGCTCGGCGAAGTCGTGCAGGCCAGGATTGTGGCCGAAGATCATGGCGTGGTGCCAGCTCTCTTCAAATCCGCGCAGGGTGTCGAGGATGGTGTCGGCACTAGCGAGGTAGAGGCGGGATTCCAACTTCAGGCTTTCCACTGGCATGGCGAAGGTCTCGCGCATGATCTGTGCGGTGCTCAGGGCGCGCAGGGCGGTGCTGGTCACGAGGCGGTCCGGCAGCGGTAGCAGGGGAGGGGACTCGTTGCCGCCGAAGTAGGTGCGGTGCAAAAACGTAGCGACTGCCGGAGCCGCGCGCAGTCCACGCTCGTTGAGCGGGCGATCATGGTCCGCGAGTCCAGGCTGTCCCCAGCTGGATTTCGCGTGACGCACGATGGTGAGGTATTTCATGATTTAAGAGCGAGGGGCGGAGAGGGAAATGACGAATGCAGAATTCCGAATGATGAATGAATGACGAAACCTGAATGTGTGAATGGCGCTGCCGCAGGGGAATGCGGTGTTGGGGGCATTAGATATTCGGGTTTCGTTAGTCATTCGGGCTTACTCATTCGTCATTTGCCGTGGTGCAAACACGAAAATGCTGCAGCATGCTCAGGCGGCCACTTTTTCGAGTTTCACCGGGTAGGTTTGTAAGGCATTCCACTGGCAGACGATGAGATCACCATTGTCGAGTACGCAGACATCGTGCCCATGATCGAAAATGCGTTCGGCTTGCATGAGCGGTTGAAGTTTACCGTCTTCATAGATGGGCGCGGTGCCGCCGGGGGCGCTGATCACTTTGCCTGCGGCATCCAGGATGACAGTGAAGCCGCTGGGGTTTTGCGGGAGCTTGTTGATCTCTGGAGTCTTGGACCAGCAGACGCCCGCGTAAAGCTCCTGTCCGGCAATGACGGGACGGCAGACCATGGCTCCGGGAACGGCGATGGTTTCGAGGTATTTGCCGTCGAGTGTGAAACGGCGAAAGCAGTTATCGACACGCGAGGTGACGATGACGGTGGCTTTGTCAGCGCCAGCTCGGGTGTCGATGGCGATGCCGTGGGCATTGTTGAGTCGTTCTTCGGCGGGCACGCCATCCTTGCCGCCGAAGCGTTGGATGAATTTGCCGCGTGCGTCATAACGCAGCACAAACTGCGAGCCGTAGCCATCGACGACGTAGATGTCGCCATTGGGAGCGATGGCGGTTTCGGTGGGATTGAAAATCATGTCGGGCTCGTACGCGCCGACGCTCATGGGATGGCTGATGGAGAAGATCTCTTTGCCCGTGAGATCTATCTTGGCGATGCGGCCGGTTTGACGGTAACCACCGCTGCCGGACTTCCACAGGCCGCTGTCGGTGACATAGAGAAACTCTTCGCCGTTTTCATTGGAAAGCGTCAGGCCATGGCCACCGGGCCAGACGCTGCCCCAGGAGTCGAGGATGGTGCCGTCGGGTTTGAAGACGAGCATCTGATTGTCCCAGTGAATCGCCGATCATGAAGAGGCGGCCGTCTTTGACCTGCACCATCTCGTGGCAATTGAGGATGGGGTGATGGCGGCCCTGACCGGCGGGCACCCACTCCTTGTTCACTTTGTAGCGATGGCTACCGTGGCCGATGACCACGTCTTTTTTGGGGTCGGGTGCGGCGCGCAGTGTTTCGGTGAAACTGGCTGCGGCTGCGGTGGCGAGACCGGAGAGAAAGAAACGACGTGTTTTCATGCGGAGCGGAAACGTTCACTCAAGCACGCATGGCCCTTGGCTCAATGACGTTTCATCATCGTCGCCACACGGTGGACCATCTGCGTGAGTTCACCGGCCTCGTAGGGCTTGGGTAGCACGCCCACAAAGCCACGCTCCAGGAAGATCATCTGCACTTCTTCGGTCACGCTGCCGCTGGTGCAGACCACGCGTGCATCAGGATCGAGATGCAGGATCTCGGCGGCGGTTTCGGTGCCGTTCATGCCACCACGGAGAGTGAGGTCCATGAGCACCACATCCGGTGGAGTGCCGGTGCGGAACAGGCTTTGGTAAATGAGCACGGCGTCCTGCCCGTTGTCACACTGCACGACTTCGTAGCCGCAGCGGGTGAGGATCATTTGGGCGACTTTGCGCAGGTCGTCCTCGTCATCGACGATGAGCACTTTGCCTTTGCCGTGCTTCAACGGTACGGGAGGGGCATTGACAGGCGTGAGGGGCCGGGTGTCGGAGCCTTCGGCGGCAGGCAGATAGAGGCTGAACTCAGTGCCGACGTTCGGCGTGGAGGTGACCCGGATGTCGCCGCCCATTTCATCAATGAAGCGTTTGCAGGTGGTGAGCCCGATGCCGTTGCCATCAGCCTTCGTGGTGAAGGATTCGCGGAAGAGACGGTCGAGATTCTCTTTGGCGATGCCGCAGCCGCGATCTCGCACGATGATGTGAACATGCTTGCCGGGCTTGAGCTTGCCGTCTCCGACGGGGCCAACCGTGTGATTGAGAGCCTGCACATCCATGTAGCCGCCGTGGGGCATGGCCTGGATGCCATTCATGACGAGATTTTGCAGCACCTGGCTGAGCTTGACGGGATCTGCGATGGCCTGGCGCAGGTTTTCATCATTGCGCACACACACATGCACGTTGGAGCCAGCGCCAGCGAATTCCACGGTATCGCGCATGAGCGAGACGATGTCCGTAGGTTCCAGCTTGCGGGGCGTGGACTTGGATGCGGTGACGACCTGCGAGGTGAACTGCTTCGCACGCTTCAATCCAGCGAACACGAGCTGCAACTCCTGTGCCACTGCGGGATGTTCCTGGACCTGCTGAATCAGTGCCGAGAGGCGCACCGTGACAGGGCCGAGCAGATTGTTCACATCATGCGCGATGCCCTGGGCGAGTGCCGCGAGGTTTTCTTTGCGGAGCTGCGCGGACTGGGCGTCCAGATCGTCCGCGGCTGGTTTTGGCTCGGGTTTGGTGATGGCTGCACTGGCAACGACTTGCGCGGGACTGATGAGAATGGTGAAATTCAGCAGCTTGCGCATGCTGTTGAAGACCGCCCGAATGCGCCACTTGCTCGGCACGGGTGCTTGTGTACGCAGACTCAGCAACTGGCATTCACACTCATGGCAGCCACCATGCTCCACGGCTTGCCGCAGGCCTTGCTGAAGTGTTGCTGCATCTTTGACGCCAGCCACGAGATCGTTCAGACCTAGACCGCGTAGTCCTGCTTCAGGATCGGCCCCTGCCAGCATGGCGGCGGCGGCGTTGCTGAAGAGTACCTTCTGGCCGCTCTTGGGATCGCTGGCTTCACTTTCCACAATCACCACCCCGTCGGCGACCTGATCCAGAGCCACCCGCAGGTAATAATTGGCCACTTTGAGCTGCTCTAGCCCCTGCTCCAGTTCAGCGATGGCTGCGGGAGTTGCGGAGGAGGTGGAGAGAGAGGAAGTCATGAATTATCCGCTTGATTCCAACTCATTTAGCAATCTTGGATAATTAAGACAACTTTAATTTTTGATATTTAGTAGTTTTCTGACTCCCATAATTGAGAACAGGCGTATGCGGGAAATTTGCTGCGAGAGCATGGCAGAGTGAAAAACACCTTGCTCAAACCGGCTTCTCCTTTACCATCGCCGCCCCTATGTCCAAAAATGCCGGTATCGCCAAGACGAGGAAAGCTTACGCCAAGCGGTTCAAAATAACTGCCACGGGTAAGGTGCTGCGCCGTAAACAAGGCAAGCGCCATATTCTGCAGAATAAGAGCCGCAAGCGTAAACGTAACCTCGGTAAAGTCGCCCTCGTGGCGGAAGTGGATGTCAAAGCAATCAAGGCGAACATGCCGTTCTCCCATCGCTAAGACGACCACGGTCTCTCAATAGAGACCACGATGAACTTGCCTGGCTTCCCTCGGGAGGCCTTCGACCAGGTGAGGCAAGCCATCGCTACCCAAACAACAGCCTGATCATAGAGAAAGATACATGTCAAGAGCCACCAACTCCCCCGCCAGCCGGAAGCGCCGTAAGCGCGTGCTGGCAAAAGCCAAAGGCTACCGCGGCTTCCGTTCCACGCATTTCCGCTATGCGAAGGACGCCGTCCGCAAAGCCGAAACCTACGCAACACGCGACCGCAAGGCCAAGAAGCGCAGCTTCCGCAACCTCTGGGTGCAGCGCATCAACGCCGCCACCCGCCCCCTCGGCTTGAGCTATTCCCGATTTATGGAAGGCCTCAAGTTCGCTGGTATCGACCTTGACCGCAAAGTCCTCGCGGACCTCGCTGTCAAAGACATCGCCGCCATCGAAGCTCTCGTTCAGCAGGCCAAGGCCGCGCTGGAAAAGAAAGCCGCCGAAGCTCCCGCCGCTGCTGCTGCCTAAACCGCAGGTTCAACCAACGTTTCACCACAGCCGGGATGCAATGCGTTCCGGCTGTTTGCTTTTTCCGACTTTTCTCTTTTTTCCGTCCCCGTCATGCTTTCCCAACTCGACTCTCTCAAAACCGCCGCTCTCGCCGCACTCGATGCCGCACAGGATGAATCCGCGCTCGAAGCCGTGCGGGTGAATTTCCTGGGCAAGAAAGGCAGTGTCACCGCTCTCAGCCAGGGCATGAAGGACGTGCCGGTGGATCAGAAAAAGGAAGTGGGTGCCAAGCTCAACGATGTGCGCACCGCCATCACCGAAGGCATCGACACGAAGAAGTTCGCGCTGCAGGCCGCGCAAGATGCAAAGGCTGTGGAAGGCATCGATATCACGCTGCCGGGCCGTCCAGGCGCAGGCATTGGCGCGTTGCATCCGCTCACGCAGATTCGCGATCTCGCCATCCGCACGCTGCGCCGCATGGGCTTCGCGTTAGCGGAAGGGCCGGAGATTGAAACTGAGTGGCATTGCTTCGACGCGCTGAACACGCCCGCCGACCATCCCGCGCGCAACGAGAAGGACACCTTCTACCTGCCCGATGGCCGTCTGCTGCGCACGCATACCTCCAGCGTGCAGATTCGCACCATGGAAGCTGCCAAAGCGCTGCCCATCCGCATCATCGCTCCAGGCTCTGCCTATCGCCGTGATGAGATCGACGCCACGCACCTCAGCGTCTTCAATCAGCTCGAAGGTCTCTACGTCAATCAGGACGTGAGCCTTGGTGACCTCAAAGGCACGCTGGAATATTTCTTCCGCGAGATTTTTGGCCCCGGCACTGCGGTGCGTTTCCGCCCGCACTTTTTCCCGTTTACGGAGCCCAGCTTTGAGATTGATGTCAAACTTGAAGCGAAGGGCAAAGACGCCCGCTGGATTGAAATCGCCGGTTGCGGCATGGTTGATCCCGCCGTTTTCGCTGAGGTCAACAAGGCGCGTGGCGACACACTCTTTGATCCCGACACCACCACCGGCTTTGCTTTCGGTCTCGGTCTCGACCGCCTTGCTATGATCATGCACGGCATCACCGACATCCGTCATCTCATCGAGAATGATGTGCGCTTTCTCCAGCAGTTCGCCGCGTGATCTTCCCGACTCTTTCCTGATCCTTTGCCCCTTTTTCTGTCATGCAAGTTTCCCTCTCCTGGCTCAGCACTCATCTCGATCTGAGTTCCTACACCATCCCGCAGCTCTCCGATCTCCTCACCTTCGCGGGTGTGGAAGTCGAAGGCATCGAAGAACGCGGTGTCGCGACTGACAAGGTTGTTGTCGCGCAGATTCAATCCTTTGAGCAGCATCCAAATGCTGACAAACTCAGCGTCTGTCAGGTCGATGACGGCAGCGGTACGCCACGGCAGATCGTCTGTGGTGCGAAAAATTTCAAAGCTGGGGACAAGGTGCCGCTCGCGCTGCCAGGTGCTGTGTTGCCCGGTGGTTTCACCATCAAGGAAGGCAAGCTGCGTGGTGTCGATTCCCTCGGCATGATGTGCAGTGGCAAGGAGCTTGGCATTGGCGAGGACACCGGCGGCCTGCTCATCATGGCGGCTGATTCACCCATCGGCACGCCCTTCAATCAGCTCAATCCCGCCGACGTGCTGTTCGATCTCGAAATCACGCCGAACCGTCCGGATTTGCTCAGCCATCTCGGCCTCGCCCGTGAACTAGCCGCCCTCACAGGATTGCCACTCAAAGGTGAGCGTCATCATGCGAGCCCGAGCACGAAAGCGAAGGCTGCTGCCGAAGAACAAATTGTGATCAAGGCTGCGGAAGCCTGCCCGCTTTACACTGCCCGCATCATCAAGGGCGTGAAAGTCGGCCCAAGTCCCGAGTGGTTGCGCCGTCGTCTGGAAAGCATTGGCCTGCGCCCGATCAACAGCATCGTGGACATCACGAACTACGTCATGATGGAGATGGGCCAGTCGCTGCACTGCTTTGATCTCGACAAGCTCAACGGTGGCATCGTCGTCCGCATGGCTGCTGAAGGTGAAAAATTCCTCGCACTCGACGGTCAGACTTATGCGCTGCAAACCGACGATCTGGTCATTGCTGACAGCCATCGTCCTGTCGCCATTGCGGGTGTCATGGGCGGTGAGGAAACCGGCGTGACTGAAAGCACCGTCAATGTCCTGCTTGAAGCTGCCTACTTCGCCCCCAGCGGCATCCGCCGAACCTCACGCCGTCTCGGCCTGAGCAGCGACAGCAGCTACCGCTTTGAGCGCGGCATTGATCCGCAGCAAGTGCAGGGCGGTTCTGAACTCGCCACGAAGCTCATCCTCTCCATCGCAGGCGGCACGGCTGAAGACGTGGTGCAAGTTGCTGGCGCAGCGCCTGCGCTTGTCGGAGAAGTCACGCTGGATGAAAACCGTGCGCGCAAGCTGCTCGGCACGCCCGACATGACGGGCGATGAAATCCATGCCATCCTTGAAAAGCTAGGCCTCACCAAAAAGTCTGCTAGCAAGCACGAGAGCCACTGGATCATCCCCAGCTACCGCCTCGATCTCCAACGTCCGGTCGATCTCGCCGAAGAAATCGCCCGCGTCATCGGATTGGACCGCGTGCCTTCGCGCCAAGTTACTGTCGCGTCGCCCGTCGAGGCTGCCGACCGCACCTATGATTTCGCGATGGGTTTGCGTCAGACTCTCGCCAGCCGTGGCTTCTTCGAAGCTCAAACGCTGCGTCTCATCGCCGATGCCCAACTCGCTGACAGCCTCGGTGGTGGACAAGGGGTAGCCGTGAAAAACCCGCTCAGCGAAGACCACACCACGCTGCGCCCCAGCATCGTTCCGGGCCTGATCGCCACTGCGGCGCTCAACATACGCCAGGGCCTGCACCGTCTGCGTTTCTTCGAACTTGGACGTGTTTTCCTCACGCTACCGAAAGGCGGCAGCCGCGAAGAAGAACGCCTTGCCGTGCTGCTCAGCGGCCCCGTGTCACCAACGAGCTGGCATGGCCGCGAGCCACAGCCTGCCGACATCCATGAACTCGTTGGCCAGATTCAAAACCTCACGCGCACGCCCCTCGAAGTCCGTCCTGCGAAGGAAAACAGCGCCAACTACCTGCTGACCAGTGAGCTTCGCGCAGGAAACCGCATCCTCGGCTGGATCGCGCAATTGCATCCTGCTCGTGCCCGTGAAATCGACGCCCGCCATCCGGTCTATGTGGCCGAACTGCTCCTCAGCGCCCTGCGCCAGGGCAGCACGGGTCCGACGAAATTTGAGGAGCTTCCGCGCTTCCCTGGCATGACTCGCGATGTCGCCATGGAAGTCCCTGCTGATCTTCCGCACGCCAAAGTCGCCGCGTTCTTCGCATCGCAGAAACATCCGTTGTTTGTGGGCGCTGAAGTCTTTGACGTCTTCGCCGATCCATCGGGTGCGAAGATCGCGAAAGACCGCAAATCCATCGCCTGGACCCTCACCTACCGTTCCTCTGACAAGACCCTCGAAACCGCCGAAGTGGATGCCGCGCATACGGCCATCCTCACGGCGCTGGAGAAGACCTTGCCTGCGACGGTGAGGCGGTGATAGGCTGAAGAGATGAACACCGCCATCGCGCTCGGAATTAGTCTCGTGGGTATCGCCACCCTTGTGCTTGGCTTCTTCGTGGCGTTGCGTGCAAAGCGGCAATTTGGATTCCTGTCGCCCTTAGGATTCCTGTGCGCGGTTTTGCTCAATCGAATTTGTTTACTGGCGTCGATACCGGGGATCAAGCATGCCGTGTCGGAATCAAACAAAGACAGGATACGGGCGATGGCTTCCAAGCTGAGTCCAGACGACTTAAATTTCTATCTCGGGATCAATGGTCATGCCGATGGCATTTGGTTCTTGGGAGCCATCTTGTTTTTAGCCTGCGGATTGATAGATTTAAAATCGTCAGGCACCCAATCGTCCAGAAGGATAAGGCTGGTTCTAATCATCGGTGGATCGCTTTTTATTGCGTTGTCCGCTGTTTATCCGATTTGGATGAGACCACGGTTCTGGTGATCACATTATCTCTCCAATCACCCGCGCCACCCGGTCCATCTCCGCTTCTGTGTTGTAGAAGTGCGGGCTGAAGCGCAGCAAGAGCTGCCCGGCGCGGTTGTGGCGCAGGGAGGTGACGATGTTGTTTGCGGTGAGGTGTTTGGCGATGTCTTCCAGCGAGCGCTGAGGATGCTGCACGGTGGTGATGCAGGAGGCATTGATGCTGTGGGGATCGGGGCCGAGGAAGGTGAAGCCCTGTGGCTTCAATCCGGCATGCAGACGGGCTTTGAGCTTTAAGAGTTGGGTGCTGATGGCGGGGAGGCCGATCTCCTGGATCAAGTCGATACCGGCTTTCATGCCAAGGATGCCGGAGATGTTGAGCGCGCCGGGTTCGTAGCGACGGCCGCCGCGCTCGAAGGCGATCTCCTCCTGGGCGATGAAATTGGGGCTGCGCACATTCCAGGAGCCGAGCAGGCTGGGGCGCAGCCTGTCCTGCAGTTCTTCCCGCACATAGAAGATGCCAGCGCTCATGGGGCCGAGCATCCATTTGTGCGAGTCGGCGGAGAGGAAATCGACGTGATCGACGCGGGTCTCGAAGGCACCGACGGTCTGAATAGCATCGAGGCAGAACAAGACGCCACGCTCACGCAGCATGCGGCCGATGCGGTCGATTTCGATGCGGTAACCACTCTGAAAATGGCAGGAGGCGAGGGCGACGAGCTTGGTTTTGGGCGTGAGGGCCGCTTCAACGAGTTCGGGGGTAATCGCACCTAGAGTTGCTGGTTGGAGGCGCTTCAAGACGACGCCATGGCGTTCCAGATCGCTCCACGGATACACATTCGCTGGGTAATCGTCGAGATAGCTTACCACCTCGTCACCCGCCTGCCAGGTCAGGCCGTTGGCGACTAAGCTGAGGCCGACGGAGGTCGGGCCAATGAGGGCGATTTCGCTGGCTTTGGCGCCGATCAATTCGGCCGCAGCGACGCGAGTTTCATTCACCGCTTTCCACGCTTCAGGATACTCCTGCATGCGCAGGCAGCATTGCTCCAGGTAGTCCTGCATGGTGCGCGTGACACGGCGCGGCAGGATGGTGACGCCGGCGTGGGCGAGAAACAGGCTGTCCTTGATCACCGGGAATTCCTGCTGGCGCAGGGATTCATCCGCGAGCAAAGCTTCCAAAGTGAGTGCCATATCAAGCGACCTTGAGGGTCTTGGCACCTTCATCAATCAGGTGCCAGAAGCTCTTGGATTGGCTCAAGGCCTCGTCTTCGCCGCCGCCAGGCAGATTGCTGCGGAAGAGAAAGTCGGTGAGGGTGTTTTTGTTCAGCACTCGGTGGACGCGCACATTGCCATCGACGATGGCGAAGTAGATGCGGTGGTCGCCAGCACGGCAGCGGTAGAGTTTTTTGCCCCCGCGCTCGAGCACACCATAGCGTTTGCCGAGGATGGCTTCGTCAATGTCAGCAGGCTGGATATTCAGTGCTTCGAGCAAATGAAACTGCACCTGCGTGGGCAGGTGGGAAAGCTCGGAGGCGCTGATGTCATTGAAAACGATCTGAATCATGGCGCGGATGGGGTGGGTGCAGCAGGGGTTAATGCGGGAGTGGCCGTGGATGGCAGGTAGCGTTTGATCACATGCTTTTTGCGCACGCCAGCCATCCACTTGTCGAGGTGGGCCTTGGATTTTTCCTGGTTGATCATTTTTTCGATTTCCGGGCGCAGCTTCTCAATATCGGGGGCAGCCCCAAGTTTTTTAGCATCGCATGCGACGATGACGTATCTCGTCTCCAGATCGAGAACTGGACTGACCCCGCCGGTTTTGAGTTCCATCGCGGCATTGGCGATGGCGGGCATGAGGTCCGTCTTGTACATCCAGTCCCAGGAGCCGCCATTTTCAGCATGGCTGTCTTGAGAATTGGTTTTCGCCACTTTGGCAAAATCGGTGCCTTGAAGGATTTTGGTGCGTAGCTCCTTGGCGAATTTTAGCTGACTTTCTGGAGGTTTGCTGGGGTCGCCTGCAAATTTGGGGATGGTGATGGTGGAGATTTTGATCTGATCTCCCTCACGCCACTTGTCCACGTTTTTGTCATAGTACTCCTGCACCTCACGGGGGGTGGGTGGCGGATTCTCGCCAGCATTGCGCGCACGCATCACGTTCATGATGATCATTTTTTTGCGCTGCTCGCGAAATTTAACCATGGTCAGGCCACCTTTGGTCAGCTCATCCACGAAGGCGTCGCGGTTGCCCTCGAAGCTCTCCCGGATGAGGGTGTTGATGTCTTCATCAATGAGCTTTGGTGGGAGGCTGCCGATTTTTGCAAACTCAGCCAGCAGGATTTCGCGGTCGATCAGCGTCTCGATGGTGTTCTGACGCAGAAGAACGAGTTCCTTTTTGATGCGATCCGGGTCGTTGCGATGCGTCATCAGGACCACTTGCTCCTGAGCGCGCAGAATTTCTTCAACTTCAGATGTGGCGATGGGGATACCATCGACAACGGCCGCAATCTTGTTGGATGACTGCTGGGCGAGAGCGCCGGAGCAAGAGACAACAAGGGCAAATAAGCTGATACGCAGGGAAATCATGGCAAAAGAGGGGTCTATCGTAAGGCGTGGGGCCGCTGTGGCAAGGTGAAGTTCGTCCGTCGGGATCGGCTGGATGCAGCTTCACCTTGCACGCGGGCGGCTCCGGTTTCTAGTCTGTGCCTCCCAATCGCCG
>TBL_comb48_EPIDRAFT_1001086_pt1 | contig 20554 bp, 19 predicted proteins | sample TroBogEpilimnion_37_FD_10681 | JGI IMG/M metagenome (IMG submission 10681)
GTCTCCGCCCTGCTCTGCGAGCAGAGCGACGAGTGGAGCACTGGCAAAATTTACCTCAACATGCACTCTGCTGAACCATCCCAAACCTGATCGCCACTTTTACAGAATAAAAATTGCGCCGCCGCGCGGAGCCGCAGGCAAGGACTGAGTGAGCTGTTAAGTGACTTCATCGGCAAATCGTCTGGAGGGGTGTTACTGGCGTGGTTCAACACCAACCCATGGCCAAGCATGAGCCACCCATGGTGATGGGGAGCGTCTTGAGCTGACTCTGAGTTCGTGTTCAGCTCTGAAGCGGGCGGCAGGAGTGCGCCCGAGACTTTAAATTGCTGGCAGCCGCAACGTGTCAGAGACACAGCAGCGGTCTGTCAGTACATTAAGCAGGCGGGCTCTAATGGTGTTGCGCAATACCAGCAAGAGTTTTTGGTTGAATTCTGGTTTACCATAACGCCGATTTTTTTGAACACCCCGTCATGTGATCTGACTTACATCACTCGACTCTGTAATAAGTAAGGCAGCGCTATCTTCGATCAGTCCTTCGTTCCATCATTGAAACTGACTCAGAAGGAACTGGCTGCGTTACTCTAGCGCGCTCGCCAAGCCATCGGCTTCCTTTGGCTCAGACGGCAGCAGCATCGCCACAGCGGCGGAGGGGATAAAGAGGAATCCGGCGTAGAGCAGGGCGGTGCGGAAGTCTCCGACCTTCACAAAAATGCCGAAGAAGACGGTGCCACCTGCGGCGACAATGCGGCCAATATTGTAGCAGAAGCCGGAGCCGGTGGTGCGCAGCAACACGGGGAAGAGCGGCGGCAGGCACATGGTGAAAAGGCCAAACACCCCCTGGCAGGCACCGATGATGGCAAACTGCCACTTCGTGGCCTCCCAGCTCCACACCTGGGAGAAGGAGAGGTACATGATGGCAAAGTAGGCCAGCATCATGCCGACGATGGTGTTGCGATAGCCAAAGAGCTTTGCCAGCCCGCCGTTGATGAAGTTGCCAATCAGTGAGCCGAACATGATCCACATCAGCGCGGTGACGACGGCGGCATCCTTGCCGGATTTGTCGAGGGAAGCGATTTCAGTGAGGCTCAGGACGTGCTTCTGCTGCCAGAACAGGAAGGTCCAGTGCGCGGTGAGCGACACGGCGCAGATGAGCATCACGCGCCACGTCACGCTGCGCACGGCAGGACTGAAGAGATCGCTGATCTTGGGCACTGCCTGACCTTCGCGCGCCTGCGTCCACTCCTCGGTCTCTGGCACCGCTTTGCGAATCCACAGGGTGATCAAGGCCGGCAGAATGCCAATGAGGAAGATGTAGCGCGGCTCCCGACCGGCGAGCAAGTAGCCCGCCAGACAGGCGAGCAGCACGCCGCAGTTCACGGCGCTTTGCAGCGTGGCGGCGATCCATGGCCGCCATTTCTTCGGCCAGGTTTCTGAAAGCAACGAAGCGCCCACAGCCCACTCACCGCCGATGCCGAGCGCGGCGAGGAAGCGGAAGATCATGAGATGCCACCAGGTGTGCGCAAAGAACGACAGCCCAGTGAAGCAGGCATAGGTCAGAATCGTGAGCGTCAGTGCCTTGCTACGGCCCAGCACATCCCCGATTCGGCCAAAGAAGGCCCCGCCGACCGCCCAGCCCACCAGGAACGCGGCCTGGATGATGGAACCATAGGTGCCCACGCTTGGATCGCTCTCCGGCACAACGAGCAGCGATGCCACGAAGGCCGTCGCAACGAGCGTGTAGAGGTGCATGTCGAGGCCGTCAAACATCCAGCCCAGCCATGCGGCGAGTCCGGAACGGCGTTGCTGCGGCGACAGGTCGCGCAGTCGGGTAATGTCAGGAGTGGCGGGTTGGCTCATGCGGGCGCGAGTGTTTCGCAGCCGGGCCCGAATGGCAAGCACGGATCACCGGCTCTTCGCCAGCTTGTTGTACTTCTCCACCAGCTCGTTGAACTCGCGCGTACGGGCATTGAGCTTGGTTATGGCGTCGTTTCGCTCTTCCACGAGCTGTTTGAGCAGTTCGTTCTGTTTTTCCATCGCGCTGTTCTGGGAGGTGACGACGCTGTTGTGGCTTTTGAGCGCCTCTGCGCCTTTGCCGAACGCGAGCTGGGTGGCCTCCAGGCCGTGCTGCATCTGCATCAGCTCGCGCATGTAGATCGCGATGGTGATGCCGCGAGCGACGGAGTCTTTGGAGAGATCGTTGTAATCGCGGGTCACTTCGACCAGCTTGGCCTCCACTTCGGCACGCAGTTCGGTGAGGCGGGCGATTTCCCTCTCATATTCGCGCACCTTGCGCTCAGCTTCGATGCGCAGGGTGTTTTCGGCTTCGAGCCGTTTGACGAGATCCTGGATGTGGCCGCGCAGGCGTTCCTCGCGCTGCCATTGCACGATGCACACAGCACAGAGCCCCAGCGAGATGATGACCAGCAGCGTGGTGAGCAGACGCTTCATGGTCAGAGAGCCGGCTTGGCCGCATTCGCGGGTTTGACGTTGAAGGCCACTTTGGTGAAGCCGACGCGCTTGGCGGCATCGAGCACCTTCACGAGATCAGCGTAGCGTGTGTTCACATCGGCGCTGATGTAAACGGGTGTGGCGGGATCTCTGCCAAAACGTTCGGCGAGTTTGCGGTCCAACTCAGGCAGCGTGGTGGCGGCCTTGTCGAAAAAGACATCGCCGGTGGCGTTCACCGCGAGATTGATCATGTCCGGCTTGAAGTCGGACTGCGTGGCAGAAGCCACCGGCAGATTGACCTTGATGGTCTGCTGCTTGGTCATCGTGAGACTGACCATCATGAAGGAGGCTAGCAGGAAGAACATCACGTCAATGAGCGGGATGATTTCGAGACGGGTTTTCCGTTCGGGCAATGGCGAATGAAGTTTCACAGCGGGATCAGGCCTTCGGTGTGACTTTGTCAAACCCGTGCTGGGCAGCGAGAATGAGCACGTTGTTGGCGGCGGCTTCGAGATCGAACTTCAGCGCGGCAAGGCGCGAGTGGAAGTAATTCATTGGCACCAGTGTGCCAATGGCAATGCCGAGACCGGCAGCCGTGGCAATGAGCGCCTCGCCAATGCCACCGGTAACTTTTTCCACCGCGAGTTCGCTGCTGCCGATGCTGGTGAAGCTGCCCATGATTCCAGTGACGGTGCCGAGCAAACCGAGCAGCGGTGCGAGGGTGACGATGGTGTCCATCGCGCTCAGGTAGCGGCCCGCGTCACGCAGTTCCTTCCCGGCGGCGACTTCGAGTGCGCCCTGCATGCTGGCGTGGCGGTGATTGAGCCCGTGATGGATCATGCCCACCACCGGATCTCCTGAAGCGGCGGAATGGGCGATGGCCTGGGCGAGGTCTCCGGCCTCCAGTTTTTCGTACACTTCATCGAGCTGTTTGCTGGAGCGTTTGGTGGCAAAACGCAGCCACCAGAAGACGCGCTCCACAAAGATGCAGACGGCCACGAGCGTGACCACCGCGATGGGATACATGATGGGACCACCTTTGTGAAAGAGATCGACGACGACGTTGGCGAGAATGGGCATGAAGGGATGAGGAAAGGGGAAGGGCTTTAGCGTAGGCGGAAGGTCAGCGGCAGGGTGTAGCGATGCGATGTGCCAGCGGGCCAGCGCCAGTTTCGGCGCACATGTGAAGCTGCATATTCATCCAGTGCACTGAAGCCGGTGCTGCCAATGACAGTGACGCCGTCAACCGCACCCGAAGGGCCGACGCTGATGCTCAGGCGCACGGTGCCCTGCATGCCTGCACTGCGTGCAAAGTCCGGGTAGGATGGCTGGGGGAATTTGCCTTTGCCCCCACTGCCGGAGGTGCCGCTGCCGCCTGCGGTACCTGCCTGAGTTGTATTTGAACGTGTGCCGCTGCTGCTCGGGGCGGCGGTGGTGCGTGGGCTGGGTGTCGGTTTTGGCTTTGCGACGGGGTCCATGGGCCGCAAGGCGTCCTCGATCTTAGGTGCGGTGGGAACGGCGAAAATGTCCTCCAGCGTCATCGCCTCCGCGATCTCCGGTAGGTCCAGGTTTTCTGGCGGAGTGTCGACGGTTTCGGCGATCTCAACCGGCAGCACTGGCGCGATTTCTGCAGGTTGATCGGGGCTGGCGTCCATCGACATCAGTTCGGCCATGGAAGTTTCCACCATTGGCAGATCAACCGCGTTATCGAGGTCTTCGAGCGTCTTCAGGTGAATCGGCGGCAGGTCAGCGGCAAACATGCCGATGATACCCACTGTCAGGAAACTCCCGGTGATGCCCACGATCCAGGAGAGCGTGATGACCACCCGCACAAGACTGCTACGGTGCTGCACCACTGTTGAGGCAGGGGCAGCAGCAGGTCTTGGCTTTGGAAGGTCGTAGCCCATGGAGGGCAGGGGGTTTATCACTGAGGAAGTCATTGCACAAGGCGGAGCGGGAGCGGAGGATGAAACGCAAGAAAGGCATGTCAACTTGCAATTGCGACTCAGTCGCATTTAAAGAGGCGATAGGGGGATATTCACGAGCTGCGAGTTTTCCGCTTGTTATATTTAACCAAAAGGTTAAATTTGTGTCCGGCTACACACCACCGCACACTCATGAAAACAACACTGTTCCTCATCACCCTGACTGCACTCACGGCCTTCGCTGGCGAATTGACCAAGCCCTACACCGGCTCGGCGGAATTTGAAAAACTCAAGACCCTGGCCGGAAGCTGGCAGGCCAAGGTGGACATGGGCCAGGGACCGATGACGGTGACCACGAACTACCGCGTGATCGCTGGCGGCAGTGCGGTGGAGGAGCGCATGTTTCCCGATACGCCGAAGGAAATGGTGACTCTCTACCATGAGAAGGAAGGCAAGGTAGTGCTGACGCATTACTGCATGCTCTGCAACCGCCCAACCATGACGCTGGTGAAAGCCGATGATAAATCCCTCACCTTTGACCTGGCCAAAGACAGCGAAATCAAGGTGGATACGGAGAAGCACATGCACTCCGCCGTCTTCACCTTTGTGGATGCGGATCATGTGACGCAGAACTGGACGCTTTACGACCAGGGCAAGCCGCAGGAAAAGCCCGTCTTTCAGTTTGAGCGCGTGAAGTAAGCCCGCTTGCCAGTGCGGCACGCAGCATCCACTCGTTTCTCCATGAGACGCGCCCCCCAGCCTCTGCTTCTAGACCTCGTCTTCGCCGCACTTTCCGACGCCACCCGGCGCGGACTGCTGACGCGCCTGATCGATGGCGAGGCCACAGTGGGGACGCTCGCAGAGCCGCTGCAGATGTCCCTGCCGGCCGTCTCGAAGCATCTGCGCGTGCTGGAAGACGCGGGGCTGCTCAAGCGCCGGATCGAAGGACGCACCCATTACATCACCGCCAATCCCAAACCCCTCCGCGAAGCCGTGAACTGGATCGAACGCCACCGCCAGATGTGGGAAGGCAGCTTCGACCGGCTCGCCGCACTCCTGGAGCAGCCATCGCCAGAACCACCCGCTAAGGAACATAGCAAACCCAAAATACAATGAACACTCTTATCGCCGAACAAGCTCTTCAAGTCAGCCGCCGCTTCAAAGCCCCTCGCGAGCGCGTCTTTGCCTTCTTCTCCAGCGCCGAAGCCATCCAGCAATGGTTTGGCTGCGGACCACCCCACGTCATTGAATGCAGCGCTGACTTCCGCGTGGGTGGCAGCTATCGCTTCAGCTCGTACAATCCTGAGACAGCCCAAGGAGCGGTTGCTGTGGGTGAGTATCTTGAGATCACACCGCCCTCAAAGATCGTGCATTCCTGGAAATGGGAGAACGACGAAGACTGGGTGGGCTGCGAATCTCTCGTCACCTTCGAGTTCCGGGCCTTTGGCGATGAAACTGAACTGCATCTCACCCACACCGGATTCCCAAGCGAGGACAGTTGCCAGAAGCACACCTACGGCTGGAACGCTTGCGTCGAAAAGTTGGAGGCGCTGCTCAATGGAGCACCGGTTCCGACATTCAAGGCCTGCAGCTAACGGCTGCTCTTGTTCAGGTCGGCATCGGTCAGCTTGCCGGTGCCGGCCTGTTTTCGCAACAGGTCAGGCAGGGAATCCACAGGGTCGGCTGGCAGGCGATAGGGCAGTTCGTTAAGTTGCTCCCACGCGATGTCCGCAGGCTGATTGAAGCGCAACTGCGCACGCTCGACGTTGCTGCGGAAGTTTTGCTCGCTTTCAAAGCGGTCGGATTCATCATCTGATTTGCTAGGCGACCTCGGTTTTTGATTCAGGCTGCCGACGATGCAGATCGTGCCTCCATGTTGTTTGGCCACGCTGTCTGCCGCATGCGAGAAACTGGTGGCGATGCGGGTGTCTTGATACACACAGTTTTCCACCAGCGTGACAGCGCCGCTGACGGAGATGGTGGCGTTGGCGGCACCGTTCACGAAATTGTTGCAGGCGTGGATGTTACCAAAGCGCGCGCGTGGGGCGCGATCATCGATGTTTTCCCACCAGTTGTGGTGCAGGGTCACATTGAGATGGCCGCGGTCGGTGGTGGCCGCGTTGTCACTGGAGGAGTGGCCGATGAGCATGCTTTTCTTGTGCGGTCCGCGCTCATCGCCAGAGAAATGGCACCAGGACACCGTGACCAGATCGGAGCCATGCGTGATGTCGAGCTGGCCATCGTAGCATTTGCCAAAGTCGCAGTGGTCCACCCAGACATGATGGCTGGGCACTTTGCCCGCGTTGGTGATGCGGATGTAGTCCCAGCCGAAGCGGTCGTACTTGCCCGTGGGGTCCTCTTCCCAGAGATCACGAAAGGCGAGATTGCGGATGATGACATTGTGCGCGCCATGCATTTCCACGATGCCGTGGCGGAGGACGGCACCGTCACCGGAGGCGTAGATGGTGGTGTGGGGACGCACCTGCACGCGACCCACGGCTTTGATTTCATTGCCGGGTTTTTCATTGGCGAGCGTGCCGAGATCAATGTCTGCCATCACCCGCACGATGCGCGGGGCATTGTCGCGCTCGGCTTTGGATTTGATGTCAGTGCGCTCGACAGCGGCCTGAAATTCAGCGGCATCACGCACCTCGATGACTTTGCCGCCTGTGCCGCCGGTGAGATGGTCCAGACCATAACCGCTCAGCGTGGCAAAACCTGCCGCCTGAAACGCTGGCGGAGTCTGCGCCGACAAGGCAGCATGGCACAGCAGAACACTTAGAAATGCTGGAAGAGAGAAGGTCAAAATGGGCTGTTTCATGCGTGGGCCGTACTAACAAACAGAGCGGTCTTCACCTTTCACTCATCGGCGAATCAGGCTGCCCGATACGCTGCGAGCAGTTGCTCGACGCTGCGTTCCCAGTTCAGTTCCTGCGTCAGTCGCGTATGACCGGTGGTGCCGAGTGTCTGGCGGCGGGGAGCGTCATCAAGCAGCGAGAGGATGGCGTCACCCAGCATTTCGGCGGAGTTTTCCATGACATAAACCGCACCGTTTCCGGCGGAATAACGGCCTTCGATCGTGCCAAACATGACCATGGGCTTCGCGAAGGCCATGTATTCGAGCACCTTGTTCATGGTGCAGTGGTCGTTGTAGGCGTTGATGGGATCACAGGCGACACCGAGGTCGATGGTGCGCAGCGCACGGCACAAAAACTCATCGCTCACCCGTCCGGGCATGCTGATGTGATCCTGAAGGCCCAGACGGTCGCGCAGCGCGAGCAGATCGGCATGCTCTGGGCCTGAACCCATGAGGAGAAACTGCACGTCGGTCCGCTGGCGGGTATGAATGATGTGAGCGGCTGCATTCACCAGATAGTCCACGCCATCCGCGCTGCCCATGACGCCGATGTATCCCACCAGATGGTGTTTCCCGGCGCGCAAAGACTCGTCTGGATTTGCGGTGGTGTTCATGCGGCTCGGTGCTGTGCGCACCACGAATGCGCGATCATCACGCAGCTTGCCACGCTGTTTCACCGCGCTGAGAACGCTCTGATTGGTGGCGATCACGACATCCGCCAGCGCGAGCGTGCAGCGCTCGGCGAGACGCACTGCCCAATACAACAACCCGCGTCGGCCAAACTTGGCCTCGAACATCTCCGGCCAGAGATCATGTACATCAAAGATGACTTTGGCACCACCGAGCAGCTTGAAGGGCAGGGCCACCAGAAAGAGCAGATCGGGTGGATTGCAGAGGTGGATGATGTCAAAGCCGCCGCGTCGCCAGGCTTTGAGCGCACAGGTGAACTCACCCCAGAGAGCGGTGGTGTATTCCGTGATAAAACCGCCCAGGGAACCGGCCTCGCCGCTGATCCAATGGCGGTAGATTTGGATGCCTTCGAGCACTTCCTCCGACTGCGTGTAGCCCCGCATCTGCGGGCAGATGACCGTGACCTCATGTCCGGCATCACGCAGCGCACAGGCTTCCTGCCACACGCGCCGGTCGAAGGGAACGGGAAGGTTCTCAACGAGGATGAGGACGCGCATAAGCGGCGGAAATTACGCGCCTGGAGCGGCCTGGGCCGAACGCTGCTCCTTGGAGAGCCACTCGATTTTCAAAACTTTGCCCTCTTTGGCACCGCCGCCAAAAAAGTCGCCGGTATCCTTGAGTGTGACAAAAATGATGAAGCCAAAGAGCATGAGCGCACAGGCGGTTTGAACGTACTCAAGAATCCTGCCCTGCGGAGGCTTGCGGCGGATTGCCTCGGCAATAGCCATGGTGATGTGTCCGCCGTCGAGCACGGGGAAGGGCATCATATTCAGGATGGCCAGATTGATGTTGAACACGACACTGAACCACAGGACGAGACGCCAGCCGTCCGGGTGCTGGAACAACTTGTAATAGAGACGCCCGACCCCGACAGGACCGCTCATATGCGCTGGGCTGAGATCGGACTTCGGCGAAAACAGCTTGGACACCAGATTGCCCATGTGGCGCACGGCATCGCTGATCTGCTCCCAGGGGGTGATGGTGAGGGGGATGCGCTTGCCTTCGACATCCCAGGCGACGCCGATCATGGGGTATTCCTGATGGTCTTCCGTGACCTCTTTGAGGTTGTTCTTGTCCGGAACACGCGGCAGCACCGGAAGCTGGATGACTTTGCCCGCACGTTCGACGTCCAGTGTGATGGTCTTGCCTGGGTTGGCTTTGATGTAGTCACCAAGATCCAGCATGCTGCGCAAGGGTTTGCCGTCAGCACGCAGCACCATGTCATCGGCTTTGATGCCGGCTTCATCTGCGGGGCTGTTTTTGGTCACGCTGCCAACCATGGGCGTCATCTGGCCTTCCAGGCCGACGGAACGCAAGTCGGGGCGTTTGAAGATGGACTGCCACCAGGACACCGGCGGCTCTTTGGTCTCCACTTTCGGCCAAGCCTTGGGATCGACCTCGAATTTCAGCACGCCCTGTCCTGGACGCTCCACTTCAAAAGCAATCGTGTCGCCCTCGCTGGCAACGACGCCCCAGCGCACGCTGTCCACCAAGCCCTCGAAGCGCTTCACTGGCTGGCCATCCACCTTGAGAATCTTGTCGCCGGGCTGAATACCAGCCTTCATGGCCGGACTTTCCTTGGAGACGTAGCCGACAATGGTGGTGGTATGAGCCTCGCTCTGAGGCTTGCCTACCAGCCAGACGGCCACGGCAAAGACGCAGGCCAGCATGAAGCTGAACAACGGCCCGGCAACGGCAACGATGGCCTTGTCCAGAGGGGTGATCGTCGGCAGTTGCTCCTGGCTGGTCTCACCTTCGAGTCCGCCCATGGGAGCCATTTGCGGCAGGGCTACAAAACCGCCCGCTGGAATGCTGCCGAGGCCGTATTCGACCCCATTGATGGTCTTTTTCCAGATTGGCTTGCCAAACCAGATGTAGAACTTTTCGATTTTTAGACCGCGCCAGCGTGCTGCTAGGAAATGGCCCCACTCGTGGACCACAATCATGAGGTTGAAGACGAAGATCACCTCCAGGATGAGGATGATGAAACGAAGAATTTCACCGAAGGTGCCGAGTGTGGAAAGCCATGCCATAGGGGAGGAAGGAAAGAGTCAGGTGGTTAGCGGCGGAATTGCCGGAACGCCGAGCGTTCAGACCGGAAAGCTAACACCCCCCCTCGATTGGCGCAAATGTTGCGGGGAAGTTTGTGTTGGCTCAGATATGTGAAATATTCGTCCCCCCGTCTTTCTCAGACGTAGTTCCAAACACTTCCAAGATGCTGATTCGCGCCACCCTACTCCTGCTCATCCCTTGGATGCTAATGTCTTGCCGTACTGCCAAAAGCGTGGTGGCAGCCGTCGATGTCAAACCCACGGCGCTTTTGCCGCACGCGGCCGAACTGAAGGAAAACCGTAAACGGTCGCCTTTCATTGGCAATTGGTGGAATACGGACAAAAAAGTCCTGCAAGCTGCGGAACAGGTGAAGATGATCTACATCGCCCCGGTGGTTTCGGATGAACTGCGGCCCATGAAGTTGAAGCTCAGCAAGCTGGAGTTCAGCGACAAACGGCGTGACGCCAAGATGAAGAAACTCGTGACCTATGCTCACGATAAATTTGTCCGCGCCTTTAAAGCGAATAAAAAATCACGGTTTACCGTCGTGGACGCGCCGTCCAAGGATGCCATGACGCTTCAACTGTCCATCATTGAATGGGAGCCGAACACGTACTCAGGGCTGATGGTGCGGGAGGCCGTGGATTTGGTGACATTCCCCATGATTGGCAGTGTGTTTGGCAAGCCTGCGCGGGGATTGATTGCCATTCAGGGGGTACTGACCGAGCCCAAGACGGGCAAGTCCTTTTTCGAGTTTGTTGACAAGGAAGAGGCCAAATCCCTGTTCTTCTTTTGGCCGCAGGAGCTGTTTCCTGCTGGTCAGGCCAAGTATGCCATCCGCGAATGGGCGCAGCAATTTGAAAAGCTCATGAGCACGCCACCCGACCAGCAAATCAGGGACAGTTTGCCTTTCCAGATTATTGCTTTCTAAGATCACCGAAGGTTTCTCGAGGGTCTGCTTGTAAAATTCAGAGTCACTCTAGCCAGGCGAAATATTCCCTCGCGCTGCGATGGTTTAATCGTTGCCAGTGTGGCGGAGTTCGTGCGCTAATTCGCAGGAACTCCCGCTCACCGTGAAAAAGCTCTCTATTCAACCTCTCGTGGTTCTTCTCGTCGGTGTCTCGCTGACTCTCACAGCCTGCCAGTATCTTTACAATTACAACGATACGGGGCCATACAGAGGCACTTTCACGCCCTACCGCACATCGGGTCGTAACCCCATTGGGGATCTGGCGGCTAGCACCTTGGGTTCTAACCGCGACCACTACTTCTATGTGATCCGCAGTGAGGAAGCCAAGAGGCGCTATCGCTATTACGGCAGTCCACCTTACGCGAGAGCAACCAACCGTTCCGCTGGCTCCTTGCCAGCGTCGTCTTATCTGCACCCGTACTACTCAAACAGCAGCCGTAGCAGCCCGTATTACAGCCGCAGTTCTTCGTCCATTTACAGCACCACTAACCGCCCGTGGGGTGGTGGTTATGGCTTTGGCCAGCCGTTCAATTGGGGCTATGGCCTGGGTCTTGGATCGTGCTGGTTCTGAGCGGCGTTTCAGGCTGTACGCTTTTAATGCAGCTCGAAAATGCCTTCGATCTCGACGGCGATGTTGCCCGGTAGCGACCCCATGCCCACGGCGCTGCGTGCGCCGATGCCGCAGTCCTCGCCCCAGATCTGGCCAAACAGTTCGCTGCAGCCGTTGATGACTTTTGGATGATCTCCAAAGTCCGGCGTGCTGTTGACCATGCCGAGCAGCTTCACCACACGTTTCACGCGGTCTAGGTTGCCCAGTTCACTTTTCAGCGTCGCGAGCAGGGCGAGTGCAGTCTGCTTCGCGGCAGCCTTGCCTGCTTCCAGATCCAGATCCGCGCCAACTCGGCCAGTGAGGTATTCTCCATCGCCAAGATAAGGCCCGTGACCAGAGACGTAGGCGATGTTTCCGACGATGACGACGGGCTTATAAACACCCCCGCGCGGTGGCGCGGCAGGCAGCGTGAATCCAAGGGCGGTGAGTTGTTGTTCTGCGTTCATGGCAATGAGTTCGGAAGAAAAACATCAAGCATCGTCAAACAGATGCCGGTTCTTCCAGAAGTAGCTGAAACCGGACACCAGCGTCAACAGTGTGGTGAAATAGACGACGGACGAAGCTACGATGCGTTCCGTTCCCGGACTCGCCGTAAAGGCAGGGTGCATGAAGCCAAAGATGGGTTCAACCGATGCCTGTCGCATCATGAAATAAATCACCGTCAGGATCTGCCACAGCATTTTGTGCTTCCCTAGTTTTTCGGCGGAGAGCACAGCGCCCTGTCCTGCCGCAACAAGACGGATTCCAGTCACGAAAAACTCACGCGACAAAATGACAATGGTGATCCAGGCCGGCATCCGCGCCGCTTCGGGAATGTTTTGGTCCGAGGAGAGCAGGACGAAAGCTGCTGCGATGAGAATCTTGTCCGCCAGCGGATCAAACAGCTTGCCGAAGTTGGTCACAATCCCACGCGCCCGTGCAATCTGCCCATCAAAGTAATCAGTGGCGGAAGCGATGCCGAAGATGATCAGCGCGAGGGAAACCGTGTTGGCCCAAGGGATGTAGAAGCACACGACAAACACCGCCGTCAGGAAGAGGCGCGAGAGCGTGAGTTTGTTTGGCAGGTTCATGCAGGCTGGAATGCTCTGTCTAGCGATGGAATCCCCCTGCTGTCAATGACGGTCCTGCGACGAAAGAACATTGGCCGCAGAAAATGGCCGCCTGTCAAAGCCCCCCTGTGGCAGGTTGGATCCGCCATTCACTCAGGAGGAGCGAATGCCAATGCCGCTATTTCATTCGTGTGATGGTGGTGGTGCTGGGAACATGAGAAGTCACCTTGCCTTGGGAGAGGGTTTCATCGAATTCGACGATCATGGGGGGATCGTTGGCGGGGCGTTTCACAAAAATCGTGGTGTCGTTCATCGCCACCCAGGTGCCCGCTTTGTTCCAGGCCGAATGCGTGGCTACACCATCGGGCTCCAGTTTGAAAATGCCGCCTGATCCCCAGGTCCATTGCGTGCCGACAAACTTCGCGAGCATGGGTGCAGCATCGACCGAGCGTGAGAGGATGGTGGATCTGCCGACGGCAGCGCCACCTGCGCCAATTCCCTCGAAGCGGCCTGGGGCTGCCACCCGCAGCAGCCAGATCAATGAGTGGTCATTTCCGCGCCGGTAAACGACCGTGCCATCCTGCGCAATCTGCCAGTCGCCATTCACATCATTAGTGCCACTGTTAATCACCTCGCCGTTATCCTTGAAGCGTACAGGTGCAGAATAATTCCGAGTGGGCGACCACATCCAATCCTGACTGGTCAGTTCCTTGACGATCCGCGCATGTTGCTCTTGGAAAGCGCCAGGTGCTCCGGCAATTTCCGCTATCTTCGTTGGAATGGAACTCTGCAATGCTGTCAGCGGCACATCGGGGTTCATCTCTTTGCCCGCGACGGCTGTTGGTTGCGCTGCTGGCATAACTGCGGGAGGCGGTGTTGGTATGGCGGCTGGTTTTGGCATCGGCACCGGTGCCAGCGCTGGCATGGGCGTGGACGGCTTTTCAGGAGTCGAAGTGGCAACGATGGGCCGCGCCGAAGTGTGTGTGCCAGGTTCACCTGCCCAAACGTCATCGATTTGCAGCTTCCCTTTGTAAGGCAGTGTTTCGATCATGAGGCTGCGCTCGTCATCGATGCTTTCGCGCTGGTGTTTGAAGCTGATGTCACGCCAGACCCCATCAGGCGGGAGGTCAAAGGCGAACAAAGTGCTACCGCCAGTTTTTCGCACCAGCCTTGCACGCATCTGGCCTTTGCCACCGATGAAGCGTGCGCGAAATTTCACCTCCACTTCGACGAGGGTGCCCAGTTTGATCTCCTGATAAGCCTGGCTCTGCTGGCGCGTGGTGGAGGACATTTCGAGAACTTTGTTGCCGTCCGGCAGCGTGACCACGGTGCCATCGCCACGCCAGAACTGCTTGCCCGTGGCGAAGTCACCGTTCTTGAGCCCGAGATCGGCAGCGCTGAGCAGGTTGGCCGCGCTGGCGGCTGCGACTAGGACGGAGATGCGAAAGAGTGTTTTCATGGCGGCTTCAACGAGATTTGCTTAAAGCAGTTTGCAAAAAAAACGGAATGGCTGTCAATCTCTTAATGGATACGAAACACCACTCCGATCCTGCCATGCTCTGGCTCCTCGGTGGCACGCTGGGCGTGCTCATCCTCGCTTCGGTCATCGGCTGGGTGCTGGCAAAACGGGCCACCTCCGATGCGGCCAAGGCGACGGTGGCCAATCTGAATGCACGCACCAAGGCTTGGTGGGGCATGGTGGCCGTGTTTGCCGGGGCGCTGGCGGTGGGGCCGATGGGAGCAACGTTTATGTTTTTCTTCAGTTCGTTCATGGCGCTACGCGAGTTCATCACCCTCACGCCCACCAAGCCGGGAGATCATCGGACGCTGTTCTGGGTGTTCTTCATCATCACGCCGTTGCATTACTACTTCCTCGCCACGGGGTGGTACGGCATGTTCGTCATTTTGATTCCTGTTTATGCCTTCCTCCTGGTGCCGCTGCGCACGGCGATGGCCGGTGACTGCGAACGTTTCCTGGAGCGCACGGCAAAAATCCAGTGGGGCCTGATGGTGTGCGTCTATTGCATCAGCTACGCGCCGGCGATTCTTCTTCTGCTCAAAATCCCCGGCTTTGAGGGGCAGAATGCGAAGCTGCTATTCTGGTTCGTCGCCGTCGTGGAGATGAGCGATGTGATGCAGTACGTGTGGGGCAAGACCTGCGGAAAACACAAGATCGCGCCCACGGTCAGTCCCGGCAAAACCTGGGAGGGGTTTCTGGGTGGTGGTGCGACAACTGTGGGCCTCGGTGCTGCGCTGTGGTGGGCTACGCCGTTTTCACCACTGCAAGCAGCGGGCCTGGCGGCGATCATCGTGCTCATGGGCTTCGCTGGAGGGTTGGTGATGTCGGCGATCAAGCGTGATCGTGGCGTGAAGGACTGGGGCACTGTCATCGGCGGGCACGGCGGCGTCATGGACCGCATGGATTCGCTGAGCTTCGCTGCTCCGGTGTTTTTCCATGTGGTGCGGTACGCGTTTGATGCGTGATGCTTGGAAAGCACCGTGCAAGCCGGGACGTACACCATCCCCATGCTTTTCCGTGCCTTCATCGTTTCTGCTGCTCTGACCGCCACCGCATCTGCGGCGACGAAGCTCGACTTCAACCGCGACATTCGGCCGATTCTCAGTGACAACTGCTTCGCCTGCCACGGTTTGGACGCGAAAAAACGAAAGGCCGATTTGCGGCTCGATGTGCCGGAGGTCGCTTTCAAGGCCATCGAAGGGGTGTTTCCCATCAAGCCAGGCAGCCCTGAAACTAGCTCCATCATCCAGCGCATCCTGACCAAAGACGAAGACGAGGTGATGCCACCGCCAGACTCGAACAAGCACATCACTCCAGCGCAGGTCGAGATATTGCAGCGCTGGATCAAGGAGGGAGCTGAGTACAAAAAGCACTGGGCCTTTGAGCCACCTGTCAAAACGGCCCCGCCTCCGGTCAAAGGACCGGTTCAGAACGGCATCGATGCGTTTGTACAGGACCGGCTGACCAAAGCAGGATTGTCCCCATCGGCAGAAGCCTCGAAGGAGGCGCTCATCCGCCGGGTCACACTTGATCTGACTGGTCTGCCGCCAACGCTGGCGGAAGTGGATGCTTTCCTCGCGGACACCACTCCTGATGCGTATGAAAAAGTCGTCTCCCGGTTGCTGAAATCCGAACACTATGGCGAGCACATGGGCCGCTTCTGGCTGGATGCGGCGCGGTATGCAGACACCCATGGCCTGCACCTCGACAATGAGCGCAGCATGTGGCCTTATCGCGATTGGGTGGTGCGTGCGTTTAATCAGAACCTGCCCTATGACCAGTTCACCATCTGGCAGCTTGCGGGTGATCTTCTACCCAATGCCACGGTGGACCAGCAGATCGCGTCTGGCTTCAACCGCTGCAACGTCACGACCAGCGAAGGCGGCAGCATCAATGAGGAGTTCATTTTCCGCTACGCGGTGGATCGTGCGGACTCGACGGTGGCGGTGTGGATGGGCCTCACCGCTGGCTGCGCAGTTTGCCACGACCACAAGTTTGACCCGATCTCGCAGAAGGAGTTTTATTCGCTCTACGCCTTCTTCAACAGCACTGCTGATCCTGCGATGGATGGCAACATTTTGCTCACCCCGCCGATCCTCCGTTTGAGTACCGCCGAACAGAAAAACCAGATCGCGGAACTGGATCAGAAGATTGCCGACACACAGGCCAAGATCCGCACCGCGATCCAGACCCTGAACTACACCGATCCCGCCACGCAAACCCCGCCGCCGCCAGTGCAGAGCAGCGAATTGGTGTGGTTTGAGGATGCATTTCCCGTGAAGGCGGACTTCTCAGGAGAGCCCACGCAAATCATCACCAAGGACAAGGGGCCAGTCTTCAGCGGCAATGCAGCACTCAAACGCACCGCCACAGGCGTGGCTCAGGATTTCTTCGCCAGCGGTGCCAAGTATGATATCCCGCCGAATGGCAAGCTCAGCGTGGAATGCTATATCGACCCCGCCAATCCACCCAAGGCGATCATGCTCCAGTTCCACACGGCTGGCTGGAACCACCGTGCGGTCTGGGGCCAGGAGGGGGCGATTCCCTTTGGCCAAGTACGCACGCCGGAGAAAGTGCAGATGGGCGAACTGCCCAAAGCAGGCGAATGGGTGAAGCTCGAAGTGGCCGCAGAAAGGCTGGGCCTGAAGCCCGGCATCAAGGTGAGCGGTTATGCCTTCACGCAGTTCGGCGGCACCGTTTACTGGGACCGGCTGGCCATGACTTCACGCGTCGATCCAGCGAAGGACCCGCAGTGGTCGTGGAGCAAGTGGATTGAAAAAAACCAGGGCAAGCGCGTGGCCGAGCTGCCCAACGATCTGCAGACCCTCGTGCGTGGCAAAAAAGCCGCCGAGTGGTCTGAGAAAGAGGCCACTCGGCTCAAGGAGTGGTGGTTTGAAAACGAGTATCAGGGCGCACGCAGCTTGGTGGAAGGCGCCCGTGGCGAGAAGCTCGCGCTGGAGTCCAAAAGGAAGACGCTGGATGATGTCATTCCCGCCACCTTCATCATGGCCGATCTGCCGGAAAAACGTGAGAGCTTTGTGATGGAACGCGGTCAGTATGACAAGCCCAAGGACAAGGTCACACGTGGCACCCCGGCCATTTTCCCGGCGCTGCCAGCCCAGGCTGACTATACACGCCTCGATCTCGCCAAATGGCTCGTCAGCCCACAGCATCCGCTCACCGCCCGCGTGCAGGCGAATCGCCTGTGGCAGCAGTTCTTCGGCATCGGACTGGTGAAGACGAGCAACGACTTCGGCTCTCAGGGCGAACCCCCGAGCCATCCCGAACTGCTTGACTGGCTGGCCGTGACCTTCCGCGAAAGCGGCTGGGACATGAAGGCCTTCGTGCGTCTGATCGTCACATCGCACACCTACCGGCAGAATGCGCAATGCTCCGACCTCGTGTTGCAAAAAGATCCGGAGAACCGGCTTCTAGCGCGTGGGCCGCGCTTCCGTCTCGATGCCGAGGCCGTGCGTGATCAGGCCTTGTTCGTATCTGGTTTGCTCAGTCCCAAAATCGGCGGCAAAGGCGTGAAACCCTACCAGCCGGAGAACATCTGGGAGCCGGTCGGTTTCGGCGGCAGCAACACCCGCAACTACATCCAGGATCATGGCGAATCGCTTTACCGCCGCAGCCTCTACACCTTCTGGAAGCGCACCGCACCGCCGCCGAACATGACCTCGTTCGACGCTCCGAACCGCGAGAGCTATTGCCTGCGCCGCGAACGCAGCAACACGCCGCTGCAGGCGCTCACCCTCATGAACGACATCCAGTTCTTCGAAGCCGCACGGAACTTTGCTCAGCACGTCATGCAGGCCAATACCAGCACCGACGCACGCATCACTGCTCTCTTCCGCAGCGCCACGGGCCGCTACCCCGGCGCGCAGGAGGCCGAGATCATCCGCCAATGCTTTGAAAAGGAACTTGCCGCTTATACCACGAAACCAGAGGAGGCGAAGAAAGCCATCAGCTACGGCGAATCCAAGCCGGATGAAAAGCTCAACCCAGCCGAACTCGCCGCGTGGACGATGGTGGCCAACCTTGTGCTGAATCTTGATGAGGTGGTGACGAAGGGGTGAGGTGGGTCAGCCTTCAAACTCCGTCTCCCGATCCGCTGAAGAAAAGCAGATCATCATCTCCGCATCCACACCATCCAGCGCACGCGCATTGTGCCACTGTCCCGCAGGGATGGAGATGGTGTCGCCGGGATTGAGGAGGAATTTCTGATCGCCGAGACTGTGCTCCAGCTTGCCCTTGAGGAGGTGCAGGATTTCATCGCAATTTGGGTGGCGGTGGCGTGGATTGGTTTGGTCCGCCGGGATGATCACATGACCCAGAGTCATGGTGGTGGAATTTCCCATCTCACGGGAAGCCAGCCAAGTGAGTTTGCCCCAGGGCTGGTCAATCAAAATGCCTTCGGCGAATGTGCGGATGGGAGAGCTTGCCATGATGCTTGGGATGATCCTCCTGACGAGGGGTTTGGCGACTGATTTCTGAGTCCTGTCAGGGAGGTAATTTGTTTGTAAAGCGCCGCCTCGTGCATTGCTTCCAGTTATTGAAACTCTATCGTGACAGTGTTCTCAGTTTTGAAAGCCTAACGCACACTGTCATGCTCTCCGCATCACCTACCTCCCGGCTCCCACGCTCCTCGTCAGGCCTGTTTGCGAAACTATGGATGGCGTGTTTGCTGGGAATCACAGGGATGGCGGCAGAGTTGCCGACCTACCGCAGCCTGTTTGTTGATCAGTCCTTGCAGCCAGATGCACGCTCACTGGCCGCGTTTGACCTGTCCGTTTTGAATCCACAGGCGGAACTCGACATGGAGCCAGGCCATGCGCAGGGAAACCACTACTACGCGCTGCTCGACGTGGGGCACTTCCGCACTGGATCGCAGGCCGCCATGCTGAGCGCCAGCCGTCAGATGGCCACAAAGCCTAGCGCCGCAGACCCGCAGATCCGCAGAGTCGATCCCACGGACCCTCAATGGGTCTCTTGGGTGATTGAATCGCTTGCCGATCCGGCGGCCAAGAAAGGCTTCGATGGCTTCGTCCTCAGTTTCGGTGGTGCTGAAGAATCCAGTCCAGCAGCTCGCAGCGCCGCTCTTTCCCTCGCTGCGATCCTGCACCAGCGTTACCCCGACAAGCACCTGCTGCTCGATCTTCGTCTGGGCGTAGGCATCGAAGCCGTTCGAGTCGCCAACGGCTTTCTCGCCCTCGGTGTTTACACTCGTGAAGGCAGAGATGGCATGGTGGACTGGACGCCCATCGCAGAGACACTGCGCCTCTCGCGTCTTATTCGTGCGGTTCAGATGCAGGGCATGCGCGTCTTTGCAGTGGATTACGCTTCTGCCAGTGACCGCCCCGCCTGCCGCGAGGCCGCGCAGCGTCTGGCTAGCCTAGGGGCACTGCCGTTTATCACCACCCCAGCGCTGAGCGGGGTCAATCTCGGCCCGCTGGAAGAAGTCTCTCGTCGTGTGCTGGTGCTGCATGGTTGGGATGAAAAACACGTGGGCGAAAAATCTGCCCCTGCTGCCACGACCCCCACCTCACGCCTTCTGCGTCAGCCGCTGGAGTGGCTGGGCTGCGAGCTCGAATTTCGCCAGGCCAGTGGCGCAGACCTGCTGCCAGCAGACGATGATTTCGCCGCTGTCATTCTCGACTCCAGTTTGATCCTCAGCGCTGAGCAGCAGCGTGCGCTAGCCGCTAGACTGCCCTCGCTGCGTGCCCACAAGACACCCCTGCTGCTCACGGGTACGCCATGGACGGACAGTGATGCCCGCCATCTCGTCATGCAGCATCTCGGCCTCAGTGGCAGCGCGAGTCCGGCACCACGGCTCGTCAAAACGAATGTGGTCGCCATGGATGCCGCCCTGCTGCGCGTGAATACGAAGATCACCTCGCATTCGACTGGCTTTCTTGATCTCACAGCTCCCGCAGACGCCCGCATTGTCCTGGCCCTGCATGGTCAGGATGCCATGGGTTCCGAGCATCATTTTGATCAAGCCTTCCTCTGCAGTTGGGGCGGTGCGTGGATTGACCCAGCCGCACAGGCTACCACTTCACAGCTCGATCTCCCAGCCTTCCTGGCGCAATGGCTGGGGGCCGACCACAAGCTCCCCGTGCCCGATACCACGACGCGCGAAGGCCGCCGGGTGTTTTACAGCCACATCGACAGCACGGGTTTCTCCACACCGTCTACACTTCCCGGCTTCCCGCTGTGCGCCGAAATCATGCGCGACCGCATTCTCGACCACTATCTGCTGCCGGTGACTGTTTCCGTTTGTGAGGCCGATATTCGTGCCTGGCTGCCCGGTCAGCAGGCGGGTGAGGCAGCACGGCTTGAACACGTCGCACGCAGCATCTTTGAAATGCCGCAGATTCAAGCGGCTTCAAACTCACTGTCTCGTCCCAGTCAGTGGACCGCTGGTATCGACA
>TBL_comb48_EPIDRAFT_1001088_pt1 | contig 20545 bp, 27 predicted proteins | sample TroBogEpilimnion_37_FD_10681 | JGI IMG/M metagenome (IMG submission 10681)
CAGTGTCGGCCAATTTATGAAATGTTTCCAGTGCTTGAAGTATCTGTGCTTCCGCAGGCAAGGGGCGTTTCCTAAACGTTATTTCTTCTCGAACTTCTTCTATTTGAACAGGTTCGACTAATTCTTTAATGCGTATGGCATCAATTACCAAACGCTTGACAGTTGTTTCGTCTGCGCCCAGATAGGTTAACAGTTTACGAAATCGATAGTTCAAGTGCCGACCCGGAGTGTAGTTGGCTTTGAAATTACAGTTAAAACAGTGATAACTCACACTGCCACCAGGATTGGTTATAATTCCACCACGACCACGCTGATCATCACAACACACAGCATTGAAACTGGTCCACCCCGATGTAGAATTGGTTTTTCGTTTTGCAGGAAGTAATTGTGTAACTGTGTCTAAAATTGAATTCAGCATCATGCTATTATACATGAAGTTTTGGATTAAATCAACTAGTTAGGTTAATACTAAAATGGTTTGATTGAAGAAGTTTGGGTTATACTACCGTGTACGGTAACTGTTTGCGTTCCACTACCATCATCAGTGGTACTATCGCCTACCATCAAGTACTTGGTATTTGCAACTGCGGTCAATGGAGCCGATGGTACTGCGATACTTGTTTGTGTGGGATCATAAACATTTGATCCTGTTACAACTCTCAAATTGGTCATATAAGCGCCTAAAGGCAAATTGGATGAGTAGTATGTACCAATGTTTAAGGTATTACCGCCGCCTGAATTATAGTCAATGGTATCAGTAAGGAGACCGCTTGAGCTTCTAGTAGCTGTGCCGCCGGGTGTTGTGCCAAGGAACAAGGTTGATCGATGACTACTATTTCTTGTCAGCGCAAAGTAATACCAAGTATTGGCACTCATAGTAGGAACTGTGTATGTAAACTCTCCGCCACCGCCATATGAGTCTGTGGTAAAAGTAGTTGAGTTTGCAACAAATAAACTCATTGGTCCGTTGGGTGTATTAAAATTTCCCAAGATTCCCCAATGGTTGTTGAAGTTAGGTAAGTAGATCCACCCCTCAATAGTGTAAGCACCACTGCCCATAGTAAATCCTGGACTTAAACTTAGATAAGATCCACTTCCGTCTGATCCACCGCCAAATTCTAAACTTCCAGGCAAGCCCGCAACAGTACTATCGTTTGCAATAGTTATACCGTTGCCGATCTTGATTCCGCCGCCTATGTTCATACACCGTACCTTGTTCTAATTGCTGCATGGTTTTGTGCTATTTCTGCAGCCGACAATGCTCGACTGTAGACTGCCACTACACTGATATCACCATACCAGTAGTTGTCACCATAGGCTACATTTTCGCCACCATTGCTGACCCATTGTGCTAGTGTTTGCCCTGTGGCGCTATAAACAGACTGTCCNTTNAAGTANCCCGTCATATTTCCACTGGCGTCTTGAGTAATNCCCACTGTAAACCATTGNCCAGTTGTCAACGTTAGGGGATTTGACAATATAGCACCACTGCCAAAACTGCCGTGTATATCATAAACACCCGAACTGGGACTATAGATATAGGTGTTGAAGTTTCTGGTACCAGTTGGGGTACCAAACAGGCATCGATATTGACTGGTACCAAAACTGGCATTCATTCTTGCAGCGACGAATACTGTCTTGCCTGTGTAGGTGGTGTTGTACTTGCCGGTGGCGGTACTAGCCAGTTGAGTGCCGGCACCATTGAACGAGAAATAACTGGCGGCACCAGCACTGGTAAAAGGTGGACTGCCAGTGAATGTAGCGTTGTTGGTATTGGTACTCAAGTCAGTCCAGGTGGTGCCTGAACCAGAATAACTGGCGGTTTGTCCAGCATCTAGGTATAACAATGCGTTGGTTTTAACAAACGGTTGTTGATCAATTACATACCCAACATTGTAGAGTGAAGCACCTTGAATAATCATCTTACCAATCTATTCTTAATTGACGGACCCAGTTTTGAGCAGTGGATCCTCCAGTGTATGCCGCTACACCAAAGTAATTTCCAACTGGAGTCCAACTACCAATGTTAACTGATCCTTGATATATCTCATTGAGATATACTTCTAACATACGGTTGCCGTTTTGTATCTTGCGAATCTTTAATGTTAAGTTATAGAAACTGGTGTAACTGGCGTTCCATAATGTAACTCCAGAGGTCACATAGTTACCGTTACCAATATAGAGAATATTAGTTTGTGTACTATTAACATAAACCTCAAACTGACTTGCGCTACTATAATAATGGTTCATTACCGCTATGCCACCATAAGTGTTGGTATTACCGGGATTACCTGTTATGGCAGCATTAGATCCAAAGTAGATCCATTGTCCATCTGCACCAGTGCCCCCACTAGCAGCAATACTAGCAGTTATAACCATATCGTAGTTATAGTTTACACTACTGCTGTTCCAGTTAATGTAGCCAGACTGTGAAGTAGATGTTGTGGTTAGTTTTAATCCGTATGCTTGTGTGCTATCCCAGGTAGCGTTGCCACCAATAGTACCACTTGGAGTAAATGAACTTAGTGCAGAAGTGGAGTTTGCCTGCCATGTATCCCACAAGAAACGTGTCTTGGGCCCACTTGATCCGGTAGCAATAATATTACCAGTAGATGAAATATTACCATAGACTGATAACTGACTGGTGTTACCATCCAAGTTCATTCGGGTTACCCCAGGGGTAAACCAACGGAATGCACCATTGTAGTTGTCTATTTCCCAGTTTTGTGTAGTATTGCCATTGAAGAATCCAACACGCGGTGATTGTGCTCCAGCTGTGCCAGAATTACCAACAAACACACCAGATATGGTTGTGCTTTCATTAAATGCACCAGTAAACTGCCCGTATCCCGAAGTTACCAAATTGCCAGCAGTCACGTTACCACTAAATGTAGCACTGGTTCCAATACTATTTCCATACTGTGTACCAATGATATTACCGGCGTTTACATTACCAAGGACGGTCACAGTATTACCAAACCAAGCAGGTGTAATACTTGTAACAACAAACTGACCTGTGCCATCTGGATTAACTGTAATGTTGGCGTTAGTACCAGTAACTGTGCCAATAGTGCCACCAGTATTCATTACAAGATCACCATTAACTGGCATTGTTAAATTACCAGCAGTATCAAACACATAGGAATAACTGCCAGACACTAAGGTAACATTTGGTTGTGTACCGTAAATATTACCAACAGTGCTAATACCGGTTAATGCAGCGCCATTACCTACAAAGTAGTTAGCAGATACATTGCCTGTATATGCTGCAGTAGTACCAATACTATTACCATATTGATTACCAATAATATTACCAGCAGTTAAATTACCAACAATATTGCCTGTTATAGCATTAACATAGCTACCAGTGGTTAAATTACCAGTTAAAGAAAGAGTTTGTAACCCACCTACAATAGATCCAGGATAAGCGGTAGTTTGAAGTGAGCTATCTGGGAATGCGATCCAACTACCAACGGAACCCAATGTAGTATTATTAGTAAAGAATTTCCAAGTTTGCGGAGTTCCGTAAGGACTAAGAGCAGCACCACTGATGTTTAAAACATTATAATTGCCAGTTGCACTATTAATATTAACTGTTCCAATATTAACTGTGTTTGCTGTTACATTTCCACTGTAGGTAGCAGTTGTACCAATGCTATTACCATACTGTGTGGCCATGATGTTGCTGGCAACAATATTAGCAGTGGCTATTATGTTACCTGTTATGTTGAGCTGACTTTGTCCGATAGTTGCAGTTTGTACTCCGCCAATTTGTACTACTGCATTGCCACCACTTGTAGCAAATGACAAACTGCTTGTACCATTGCTAACAGTGGTAATTGAGTTTAATATGTTTACACCATTAGCAAATAAATGATTGTTAGAAATTACGTTACCAACAGTGATATTTGCTGATCCACCAACTGATGATAGAATAATTGATCCATTTGAAATTATGTTAACGTTTGCAGGTAATGCTAAGTTACCATCTAACCCAAACACATAATCAGCAAGTCCTGTAAGTAGACTTGAGCTAACTCTATTAGGATTATAATTGGTTAGAATAACTGTAGCACCTAGCCCACCTGGTAAAGTTAGAATATCACCATTCTTATATCCTGTACCAGGGTTGGTTACAACATAGGAGTTAGGGTAGCCGCCAGTAGCACCATAACTTGCTGTCATGCCTGTACCCGAACCACCTGTTAGACTTTGGTTATTGTATGGTGGACTGTTATATCCACCAGCTCCTGTATAGGTGCTAAGTTGATTGTATGTGCCAAAAGCACGAACTGTCAAATTACCATTGCTGGTTCCAACCGCATTTGCAACAAACACATTACTAGCAGCAGCCGCAGTAGTAGTGCCCAGGTTGATTGTAGTTGCGGCACCGCCCATGGAGATTGTGGTTGCTGTACCGTTAAATATCGCGGCAGATGATTGGTTAGTTGTAATAGTACCAAGAGTATTAAGTGTTAATCCGTTAGTTGATGTTACTCCAGCCCCAGTCAACACCCCGGCACTGGTAATACCGATTGAGTTATATGTCGTAAATCCAGAACTATTAAGTTGAGCATAACTTCCCAATGCCTGATAGGTATTACCAGTAATCGCACCTGTTGTACCCGAGAACGTAAACCCGGTTGAGCCTCCTATGCCCATCACATAAGCACCAGTCTGAGTATTACGACTGTAGGTTGCACCGTTTGCACCAAAGTATATGTTGTCCATTAGGTACGTCGTACCTGCGTTAGCGCCACCGCCCGAAGTAAGTGTAGCCGAATTGCCGATGAATATCTGGGTGATATTGGATTGTAATGGATATGTAGCAACATTACCAACGTTACCAATATATACAACCGAGTTAGCAGCCAGCATTGACACCACGTTGGCATTACTGTAGGTTGTACCACCACCTCCGCCGGTATATGTGGAGTTGGCATAGGTATAGAATGATCCAATGTTGGCCTGCAATGCAGTGATAGTGGTGTTGGCCGCAGTGGTGTTGGCCACTAATCCAAGTATGGTACCATCTGTGCCAGCAGCCAAGTAAGCAGTTACATTGGCATTACTGTATGTTGTGCCACTACCTGATGTGGATGACCAAGCAGTACCATTGGCCCAGAATATACCGTTGCTGACTTGTAGAGTATTGGCACTAATTACATTGGCACCGGTGATGTTACCATATGCACCAGTTGTTGTAATATTAGCAACATAGTATGTGCCTGCAGTGGTCAAGTTGCCAGCAGTGATGTTACCAGTTGTGTTAATAGTTGCAGTGGTTAAGTAAGCTGCCGCATTTGTATTACTGTAGAATGTTTGTGTTGTTAAGTAGGCAGCTACATTGGTATTGCTATACGTACCTGCTCCGGCAGAGATACCAGTTAGGATACTTGCTCCATTGGCATAATTAATTGCGCCGCCGCTTGGCAATACTAAATTACCAGTACTATCAAAGTAAAAATTATGTGATCCATTGGTTTGTATATAAACAGCGGTACCGTTAATTTGTCCTACACTATTAAGCACCGATGAACTAATTGCAGAGAAAGTAGTTGCCCCAATATAAGAGGCTACATTGGTGTTACTGTATGTACCAGTTTGTGGGTTTGCAACCAAGTAAGCAGCAACTTGTGTGTTTCCATAATTGCTACTGGTAAACGGTGTTCCATTGGCGTAAAAGAATCCTGACGCAAATACATTACCAGACGTTATGTTACCAGTTGTAACAACGCCAGCACCATAGTATGTATTGCCCGCGGCCACAATGTTGCCCTGTAATATAACATTACCGCCTGTGCCCGGACTAATATTAATATTGTTTGATCCAGGATAACTACTGCTGGTAGCCAAAGTTAGCGCATAACTAGCGGACTGTATTAAACCGGCAGCAGCCAAAGTAATATAACCAGCGTTAAGTCCGCTATTATATCCACCAGTGACTTGACCAGCTCCTAAGTATTGAGCAGTGACATTGGTTAATTTGCTGCCATTACCAATAAAGTAAGTGCTAGTAACGTTACCTGAAGTGATGTTACCTGCTAGATAACCTGCTACGTTGGTATTGCTATATGTACCAGCCTGAGGATTAGCCACCAAATAAGCCGCTACGTTGGCATTGGCATAACTGCTAGTACCATAAGTCAAGTTGGCGTAGGTGTAGAAACTACCAATATTGGATTGTAATGTAGCTATAGTAGAATTAGCAGCCGTTATATTTGCATTGATTGTATTGATCAGTGTTTGCTGGGTTGCGGCATTACTAGTCCATGCAGTGGTTACCGCATCAACATAGCCCTTCATTGCAGTATTTGCAGTTACAATTGCGGCATTGGCCCCTGTTATTCCTGATTGTAGTAATGCATCTTGAGCATTTACATAAGCAACAACGGCCAAGTTGGCAGTTACAATTGCGGCATTGGCGGCATTAATTTGACTGAGTTGTGTGACTGCATTTGCTTGCCATGCCACGTTAGCAGCTGCTACGTTAGCATTTGTAGCAGTGATACTGGTTAAGATTGTGCCAATATTGCCTTCGTCATTTTGTATGGCAGTGGCAATTTGTCCCAGGGTATCCAATATAGCAGGAGCGTTGGCCAATAATGCAATCTTACTGTCCACATAGCCTTTAAGCGCCACGTTGGCTGTAGTTACATTGGCCACTGTGGCAAAGCTAGTTTGTCCCGCAGGTCCTTGGTAAGCAGTACTTTGAACTGTGTTGTCAGCAAATATAACATTACCGGGTAAAGTTAAATTGCCCGACGGGTTAAAAATCCAAGTTGTCCCGCTGCTAGTTGATCCAGCTACCAATTGTAATTGGGTATTGGCATACATCACTGCAACGTTTTGATTGTTTAGGAAAATTCCAGACTGATCATTATACCCATTGGCACTAAACTGTATCTGGCTATCCTCAACGCTCCAGATATAACTATTGCTTGTGAATCCAATATTACCAACCAGCAGTCCACCAATGGTGGCTATGCCATTGGCACTAAGTTGTTGTTGTAATATGGCCACATTACTGGTAATACCGCTGATATTTGCACCGTGTATATTTGCCAATATCGCACTGATATTTGCGGTATTGCTTTGGATACCTTCAATAGCCACAATCACATTGGACAATTGTTGAGTATTGACCAAAGTGCTCATGCCGCCCGGAGTTGACCCATCTTGTAGTCGAATTGTTTCTAATCCGGTATCTACCAGCAATTCGCCCAAGGGACCTACATAATTACTGGCAGCCGCGGTGTTGCCACGCTTGATCAGGATTTGTGATATATTAATAATATTAGGCATTAGATACTTCCACCATCCAATGAATATGTGGTAGTTTCCGGAGGCGGAGTATATGAGGTACCGTAATAGGCTGGTAATACTTCGAGATCTAGCGGAACTCCGTAATTGTCGTCGATATAAACTGGACTTGTTGTATCAGATTCGGTAACTGTTGTACTAAAAGCCAGTTTGTAAAAGCGATTTTCCAAGCCGTTTATGGTATTGGCATCAAAGGTAAACGTGCCTTGACCTAACTGAATATTAGCCCAAGTTACTGCGTAACTCTTAATTGTTACTTGATTTGTGGGGTCTTGAATACTGGCAGTGACACTGCTACCAGTTAGATTTACGGGTTTTTGATCCTGATTCATGACTACCACTTGTATGGGGTTATCTACTCCCTGATAAATTTTAATAGGACGTGAGTACACTTTTCTGTTCCTTGTAGTGAATATCGTGGGATCAAAAACTTGAACCTCGACGGTGTTTGGATATAAATATGCTTTGACAGTGATCATTTCGTTGTCTTTAACATATTTATCGGAAACCGTGGAAGAACACTACAAGCAACTACTAGGCGAATATCCCTTTATAAGTTATGTAACTTATGGTGGCAACGACTATATTGGAATCATACAAAATTCCGATGAAATTATCACAACTTTATACGATTTTGGATTGTTAAAGGACGCAGCGTTAAAAAAATCTTACCTGGCCTTGGGCGAGACTTGGTGGTGGGAAAGCAATAGGCTTATACCAATCAATGTGTTTTTGAAGTCGGATTGGAATCAGTTTAGAGTCTGCTTACGTACAATGAACAGCAAAGACGTAGAGATCAAGATGGGCCCGTATGTGAGCCTAAAAGAAATGGCCACAAAACGCAGCAAACGTAAAAATATCACTCTGGTTAGGCGGATGCCTTGACTTGTTCGCATATGAGGTTCATGTGAACCACAACAAGATGTGCGTAGGCCACGGCGTGGCTCTTTTTGAATGTATAACCTTCTTCGGTAGCAGTCCAAACTGTTTCGGCAACTTCTCGCCAGGGACGTCCCACCAAATGCCTTTTTCCCGGACGTATCAAGGCCAATAACATGGCCATTCTCGGGATTGAATTGACCGGTTCCGGACACTTTTGTATGAGATCATAATGATTGCCGATGTGTATCACAAGGCTGCAAAACTCGCGATCCTGTAGCAGTTCCCAAATTGGCTCGCGAATCATCAATTCCGTTAGATGTTGCTCGCTCTTTATCTGTGTATATAATGACACATTCAAAAAGTCCAATTTGGTATATCCCAAGTCTTCAGCCGTTTTGTGATCTATTGTGGCTATTCCAGTAAAGGGATCTGTTGGTATGTTGGTAACATAAACTCCGGTATTGTGTTTGATCATTTGACTGTCTCTGGCAATACCGGCTGGTGTATGCCGAAGTAGATTCAATGCTTGAGTTCTGTCACCAAAGTCAATGTCAATGTCACTAGAGAATTTAGTTTTTAGATTCATTTATTCTTTCTGCTTTTCGTCTTGCCCAACCTTCTCTCATTTATAAAGTCAATATCAATATGAGATATTGGTTCTATATCATAATCCGGCTTTTTGTAATATATCTTTGACCCATTCGGCGTCGGCCAAATAGTCATGAAATCGTCGTTGCCAGTACTCGGGATCGATCCAGGGCAGTATTATCACGGTTTGTTCTTCATTAAGTTCTTCAAGAAATTGAATACCAGATCCACAATTATAGATAACCCAAGGACTAATACGACCGGTACTGATGTGATAACAAATACGATTGGCATTACCGTATCTGAAATAGTCACTAAAGCCATTTCTAAGTTCGGGATGTGTTTCTGCATATTCGGTCATTTCTTTAAGTGCACGTTCCAGTGCATCTTGAGTTGCTTCTTTTTTCAAATATTCCGGCAGCCATTCGGTATACAATTGATCACTACACCAGCGATCTATTTTTTTGTTGTTACGCAGTAACCAATCCAAATAATTGCCAAAATTAATACACCGTATAGATTGACTGTATCTTCCAAATTTGACGAAAGCATTATAATAAGGACTAGTAACAAAATCCGCATATGTTTTTAACTTTGCACTACCTTGGCTTAATTCATAAAATCTCAGATATGCTTTAAGTCCCAGTTGTACTCCGGTTTCCTTTTCTTGTTGCCAACGTCGTTTTTGCTCACACAAGTGTGCAAATAACGTACTTTCTTTACGATATGTTTTTTCACAATACTTACACTTATACATCTAGTAATTTATGTTCGTGGATATAGTCAACTAAAAATTCATTCAATACTGTATGATCACTGGGCTTTTTTTGATAATCCGGAGTGACTGGTCCGTGTGGAATGGGCAATAGACTTTGCGGTAAACTGGGATCTATAGGAACTGGTGGAACTCCCATATCGTGTTGATATTTGGTAGCACTCCAACGAAATGCATTTACGATACAGGGAGTACTGGTAAACAGATTCAATTTGGGGTTGTCGTATAGGCTCCAATAATCGGTATCTGCCTGTTGATACATCAAGACCTGATGCCCACGACTGTGCAAACTGTCTATGGCGGCCAGCATCATGTACATTAAATTTTCTGTACGATCCAGTAGACTGTACACTTCCCATTTGCGTTGAAAATCTACATAGCGTTCAACATCTTTTTTGGTCCAATGATGTTCCCATCGGTCTATAAAAATTTGATTGGCCGGATTGTTCCAGCGTCCTTCAAATGTGTGTTCATCGTCAACTCTGAGTATGGGTATTTCTTCACGACTGACAAAGGTCATGCCCAAGAGATAAAATGTGGGCTCTTGAGTCATGTAACTGTGTTTCAAAGTGGTGCGTAAGATTCTACTGTTGGCACTGCCGGGCACATCTATACTGTCCACTTTTGACATGTTTAATCTTTTTGCTAAATCAACGTGTCCGCCATTTTTGCCATGTCCTTTGGTGTAGTTGTTCATGTAACTACATCCATTTGCTATTAATTTATCTATCATCGAAATTCCTCTCGGATGTCTTGGTCGCTCCATCCATGTTCACGTGCCAGTTGTTTTAAATCATCTTGATTGTTTATTTCAGCCATTAATTCAATATCTGAATCTTTGAGTGTGGGGTAAATCTTTTTTAAAAACCGAACAGTTTTGGTGTCTGACTTTGAGGTACCAATCCATTGATGGTACTGTGTACCAAAGTCGGGGCTGACTGTTGTGGCCATCAGCCACTGCAATTTTTTGTGTTGTGTGGTATTAATATCAAAGAAATGTCGATTTAGATTCTCGTTTGTTTTTTTAACATAGTGTCCCTGCAAAATAAAGTTTTCTTCGGTGCCCAATCTGGCATTTTCTTTGACACTGCTGCCCCAACGTATCATCAAAAACGGACTGAATTTTTTCTGTTCTTCTTCGGTCATGCTGTCATAGTAACCACGATCTTTACGATCAAATGCAGCCATTTCATTTCCAATATACAATTTTGAATTGTAATCAACTTCTTTTTTTGGTTTAGCGGGTTTTTTTGTTGCCATTTTATACTCTATGATGCGGTACAGTATCATTTTCTTGTTTGATCAAATGATACAACATTATAACACGTTCAAGTTCGGCCTGTAAAGTGGGATTTGTTCGAGCCATTCGGCGTATCTCGCCCCACATTTTATCTTCCAGTAGATGGTCGTGAAGCGGTCTACCATTGGGAGTTCTAGGATCATAATTGTATCCTATTTCCGTTCGAGTGGCAGGATCGGCACCATGTTCACGTGCATAGGTTATACCATTCACTGATTCATATATGTATTGTGCTCCGGGTTTTAATGTGCCCATGTCACCATGCCTTTGAATAATCTACCACTTCGCTTTGGCGACTTATGTCCTTGATAAAATAAGCACACAAGGGTCGTTCGCCTTCAGTTAACGGTATTGCCAACATCTGTCCCGGTTTCAATTTGGGAAAATACCATTTGACATCTTGATATATGTCCACTATTTCAACTGGGTAAAATTCTGGCCTAAAACTGCTTAATGGATTAAAGCAAAACACATTAAATCCACGATCATTTATACTGGTTAATGGCACCACTTCTAGATCGCCAAAGTCGGGTTCACCAATCAGCAATTGCCAATCCACCGGCATGCGTATCACATGCTCACCTATGCGTAACACCAAGGCCGGACTGTTAAAACTTTCTAAAAATATAAGTGGTATATAAAAGTAATCGGGATCTTTGGGATCACTATTGTCTAGTACGCAAAATCTCAGTTCATCAATTTCCTCAGGAATCTGGTCCATGGGGTAAGCCATGTTGTCAAGTGTTAGTATTCTCATTTTATAGTTGTTAATAATTCTCGTGCTTGATCGGTTACGATATAACGTCCCGTATCTCGATCTTGAAATTGTTCAATCACTGATCGATGCAAAGGTAACCGATCACAATTAACCGGCTGCCGTACTTTATACTCTGTATTATAGTTGAAAGTGCTGGCAAAGTAAACCTTGGGCACTGTATTTTTTCTTGTTGCCGAGTTCACAAACTTGTGATGTACATGTCCGTAATCACCATCTTCGTAATGTGTTAAAACTAAATCGTAGCCGGCAGTGATATTTTTTAATTCTCGTTCGGCTTGTTCGCTGTTGAATCCCAATTCGCCACGCTTAACATATTCCCAGTCATCGGGGAATCCCAAAAACACACAACTGATATTGTGTGTGCGCCAATAATCACTGACTTCTTGCCCTCTAGGTTCGTAATTGGTATAGGTTAGATACAAAATGGTCCAATCAAATTCGGGATGTGCTTCGATAAAAGGCCAAGCAAATATCACGCAGTCATCGGGATGGGCCACTGCCGCAACTGCTTTCATGGCGCTATCCCAAATTCTTTGGTTATGATTTGATAGTATATGTCGGCCAAATACTGTTGACTTTCGGGATCGCCATGATAGCCGGGATCATTTTTAAAATTATCGCCCTTGATTGGGTATATGGTAGTTGCATGTGCTGGGGTATGTTCTTGCCGTAAAGTCATGTATCGGTCTGGTAACACTGCCGGCATTTCTTGTCTGACTGTATCAACATTCCACAAGTTATTTGCCACTAACAAAAACGGAATATTGGCATAATACAACTGCATTATACCATCTCGCATCATCCAACGATCTTTTTGCAATTTCCAATCGCTGTCATACAAATAATTGATGTATTCTTTCATGGCCTTGGTGGTGCCATCATCTAGTCTAACACTTCTGTATTCATTTTTTATATTTTCTGCCAAGGTAAACATGGTTTCACATATCATGCGATAGGGATTGTTACCATAATTTACATTGTTTATACCGGCAGCAGGTGCGTAACCGTTACGGTGACTTTTTCTCAAATGTTTTTCAAAAAAGTTGTCCCAACCCAGTGGTCCTTCTTGATTTTTTTTAAAATCATACGGCGCGGCCTTTGCTGGTATTTCCATACGGTCATGGAATGTGGGGGCAATGATTGCAAATGCCGGACGTTGTCTAATCACTTCGTCAATTTGAATACGTATTCCGCCGTTGCTGCAACCTTGCCGTGCCAATATTTGTACGTCCCAGCCCAGTCGCTGGGCCAATTGATGCCCGTACCCGGTGCCCTTTAATTCGGGTTTGGACGAATCAGCGCTGTAGCTGCATCCGCATACGATCAATTTTTTCATTTAACTTCCTTGCTACTTGTATTTGTGTGCTTTCGTCTGTGTGATAAACTGCTTGTGTGACTTTGTCGGGGTTGGCATTTGCGTACTCGTAAATGATATTGCCAACAGGATCGTTCATGCCCAACTTCAAAAACGGGAATCCTAATTCAGCCAATCGGTATTCCCAAAATCCAATTATCCAACTGTCGACAATTTCCTTAAAATGATTGTCGTACATGAAAGTAAAATATTGCTTGACAGCATTTTGTATGTTGGGGTCTCGAAGTTCTTCTGGCAAGTCCGGTCTTGGGTTCATGAACGAATGTATGGTGTCTGACAATATGGGAGCAGAGAAATTGCCAACAAAATCCAGTCCGGTACTGCTGTCACTGGGATAGGGATATATGAAATTTTTTATTCCCTCGGGCCTATAAAATTTTCTGCCTTGAATGGGAACATCTATTCTTCCGCCAGGCGCTTCGGTAAAAATAATAACATTCGGTGCCATGGTAATAGCAGTTTCCAATTGAAATCCTATGCCGGTATTGCTGATGCCACCACGTGCCATGTTGATTACTTCGTGCCCGTATCCGGTCAACAGTTCGCTGAAATGCGTTCCCGGCTTGTTACGATCTGCACTGGCAAAACTGTCACCACAAACAATTATACGTTTTTTGGGTTTCCCTACTTCTGCCATTCTATTTTCTCGGTTGTGTGCGGGTAATTGGCTTCGTTGTAAAACGCACGTCGCTTGGTCAAATGCCGTTTGGCAAACTTACATGTGCTTGTAATGTCCCAAATCTCTACGTGGTCTTTATCTTCTGCTTTTCGTATACCTCGTCCAATGCTTTGTATAACCCTAACAAAGCTCTTTCCGGGTTCCACCAAAACCAAATTAAAAATACGAGGGAGATTAATACCCACTGCGGCCACACCGTAAGTCGCCACAATAATCTTGCCAGTACTAGTTGCGATTTCGTCATATTCTTCTTGTCTCTTAGATCCTTTTGTTGCACCACTAACGAAGACTGCCCGCTCGCCTAAAAGTTCAACCAATAGTTTACCTGTTGCTACCCGATCCACAAGTACAAGAGTATTGCCGGTATCGTTAACACGAGTTATAAATTGACTCATGTATGCAATTCTCTCGGGTGTTTCTACTAGATATTTTAGTTCTTGTTGATAATCTTTGTATTCTACGTAATCCACCAACTGCACTATGTTCACATGACAGTTGGCAAGATGTCCCGCTTCTTGAAGTTCACTGGCGCTGAGTCGTCCTACTACAGAGCCTAGACTACAAAATATACTTATCTTTTCGTAATCTTCTTTGGGAATTGTTCCGGTCAGCCCCCAACGAATCGGCACATGTGCAAACACTGTGGTCAAGAGACTTTTGAGAGCATCGGCTTTGGCCATGTGTACTTCATCAACAATGACACAGACCACCCCCTCGATAAAGTCACCTATTTCCACTTCGGCATCGCCCGACTTGGTCATCTTTAACATGTTGTTTAGACTTTGCCAGGTACAAATAGTGTGTGTACGATTGTATTCTTTTCTATCGCCAAAGTACACGCCCACATCCAACCCAAGATTGATGTAGTCGGCTTCGGTTTGTGTAACTAGGCTTTTGTTGGGCACGATAACAATACTGCGACCATACTGCTCCACACTCCGACTCAAGGCCGCGGTCATGATTGTTTTTCCGGCTCCGGTGGCAACTTCTTGTATGCTTTGTGGATTGGCTAGAAATCTGTTTAATATTTCAGGCTGATAATCCCTGAGTTCAATTGATTCGCCCTCTCTAGGATGCCCTTTGGGCCACACCTTGTCCGCAAAAGTGTCTTCTCGTATTTCATCAAATGCAAATTGAGTACTGTAGGTTCGTAGATCTTCTATTTCAATATCATAGCCGTCAGATTCTAATATGGGTATGATATCCGGCAAAAGATTTATGTAACTGCTACCGCCCAATTGAAAGAATGCAATTTTGCCGTCCCATCTTCCCAATCGCACTGCTGGTAGATGCCTAGCATTGGGCATCGTAAATTTAAACCGATCCACAAGTTTTTTTCTTGTGGAAAGATCAAGTCCTTCTATTTTTAGATTAACTTCGTCTCGTATTATTAATTTAGCCTGCAAATTTCGCGCCCTCGGTTATTTTTACTGTACACTTCTTCAGTGAAATACACAATTTTTTCAGATGCCTGTGTCCATATAATTTTGTCACCGCCAAATAACATTCCGGCTGTGCTGATAAACAACGGAATTCGATCCAGAGAATATTTGGGAATACGATTGAAGTACACCAATCGATCTTCTGCACCGGGTTGGTAATCAGTTGTTAGCGAGTTCAAATTGACCACTTGTTCTTTGGTAAAATAACTGGCAAACAAATGACTAATACAGTCACTCATGTTGGGTTCGTATATGTAAATGGGAAATCTTTTGGTCTCAGTGGCATAACGAACAATTTCACTGACTTGATCGCTCTGCCGAGATTCTCGTGCGATTTTAATTTCACGATTGATACATAAACTGTAGAATCTAGTTCCGTATGCTTGAATGATAACATCGGCTATAACGTTATTTACTGTAAATCCCAATTCAGCACTGCGATCTGCAAGTGTTAGAATATTATCTAACTTAAATCCGCCTAGATGTTGTTCAACATATTCTACTAAACTGGATTCAGCATTGGTTATTCTTAACTGATCATCGGCCACCAATTCAATCTTGTAGGCAGTTTTTTCGCACGCCAATATCAACTGCATGACCTCGGACAATGTGGGATCAATTGTGATCTTGTTTTTCTCAGCAAAACTGTAAACCAAATTTACATTATGTTCGGTTAAACTGGCACGCCACTGTTTACTGTCGCGGTGAAACTGCATCATGCCATGACTTTGTTTTGCTGCAGTTCTAAGTTCTTCTACCAGTTCAACACTATAGGGAAATCGTAGACGAATCATTTCGTCTTCGATCCAGGCTCGTGTGGATCTATCAAGTACCCTAATGGGCAAGCGAAACTTGGCTGCCAGTTTTACTGGTTCAATGTCCACATTGTTTTTGGTCAATTGACGTTCGTATTTGAGAACCAATTGCACTGCTAATGGTGCTTGACGATCGGTGTAGCCGGTTCCGTTCATGCTTTGTGTGGCAAGACTATCAATCATTTTGACATCATATCTGGCCAAATTTAGGGGACTGTCTTCTTGTGCTGAAACAATTGGTAAAGAATTTTTGGGATTTTTATATCCGCCAATAAACTCAATGTAGTCTTCAACATAAGGGTATTTTGTCATAGACATATTTTAACAGAATAAAAGAATAAATGCAAACGAAAAAGCCCCTTACGGGGCCTGACGTTATTTAGGTTCTGCCAGTATCAGCAAAAGCACACAAAACATAGCAAACCAAAAATGACCAGCAAATATTAGTATAATAGGAACGAACCAGAGCCACATTATTCTTCTTCCTGTGGAAGTGTGGCTTCCAACAATACAATAAGTGCACGAACTGTGTCCCGGGTCATTGTCAGTGTCAATGCCGTGTCATACCCAACTCGTAATTGTGTTCTGCCATCGGTAGTGATACCCACCATAAAGCCAACTGCGGTGTTTTCATTTTCCATATGTGGTACCTTTAAGGGAGCGATTTCGGGTACTGGGGGTAGTTCTATTTTACGACTAAACATTGTTGATATGTCCTTGAACAAGTTGTTGCTTTTCTTCTTCTAATCGATTTATTATAGCATCAAGTTGAGCAATTGTCTGCATCTTGAATGCAACAGTTTGCTCTAAATTCTCAATCCAAAGTTGTTGGTCTGCTATTGTTTCTCGATATTGGGCTAGCCTATCGCCTACAATGGTCATCAACAACATTAGGGCGCCTAGCATTAATGCAAATACCATCATACAGGATCATTTCCTTCGGCAAAGTTTACCAATTTGAACTTGTCAAAACAGGTGGGGCAAAGTGTGTTACGGTTACCTGGGCCACCTGAGCCACTAATAAAGCGTCGACAATCGCCACACATTAACACAGCCGCGGTACGTATTCCACCACGTGGTTGAACTATGGGCGACCACGTATCTTTGCCGGTTTTGCGATAACCTAAAATTTCTTGATTCATAATAAGTGATGAAGTAATACTGCCAAGTTGGCTGAACTTGCACATACATTAAACCAACCACATCCTTGGTTGTCGTGTTTGAAGCAATACCAAGCACACCAAGCTGAAAAGAATATGCAAAATAAATTAATGTAAATCATAGCACACTTGCTAACCAATAACCAAACATAACCAATAGTATGCCTACTGTAGTCGCCATTATGCCTGTGCATAAAAGCAATAGGGGTACGAGTTTGTCGTCTTTCATTTGTCAACTCCAAAGTGTTCTTTAATTAATCTGTGTGCTTGGCCACGACTGATCATGTCACGTAACTCAGGATGTAGTGCTCGACCACAATCTCTAATAATCAACTCGGCAAGTTTGAGTATAGCTTCTTGATCATAACTGTCCATTTCATCCCAACTGCCTTGTGCAGTCAAGCCTGACTCGTACATCAATTGTTCAAGACGTTCATTCATAGTTTAATTCCAAAATGGCTTAGAATGTTTTTGTGATCGGTTGCTTCCAAACAAATCTCGGCGTCGCCTCGATTCCCATTTGAATTAATAAAGTACCATGATCGATAACAAATAAATTTATAAATCCTGTAGTACTGCGTCCAAGTATACGATCTCATTCTAAATATATTAAAAAGTATCACAGTCAATACCACATTCTTGATTCTATCCAGTACAGTAACATCGGTGGGAACTGGATTACCGTCGTCATCTGTCATTCCACACTCTCAGTCATGTAATAAACTACCGTAAAACCTTGTTCACGTGCTTCATCGGCTTCGTATTCGGTATCAACTGTAAACAATAACAAGTCGCCTTCATAAATTTCCCACATCTTCATCTCCTTGTAAATTAAAAAGAATAAGGACTTATTGACATTGCCTTATTGTAAAGAGTGCCGTAGCACTCGGAGTTATACTTTCATACAGGTAGTCTTGGCCATTTGCATCCATTTTACAGGGAAACTCTTACGCAACTGTCCGACCTTGATAGCCATACGCAAACTGACTTCGCGCAAACGATCTTTGTTGGCATCCATAAATGCAATAATTTCGTCTTGTGCCACCTGATCCAAGTCCATGCCATCAAACAAGGCACCGTCTTGTGCAATTTGCTTGATACGCAACAATTTGTCACGCATGGTGTCTAGGGTAAGATCCAGGTAGTGACATCTAGACTGTAACGCATCCAAGTGATCACGCAACTTTTGCGATTTCATGCCATCAAACTTCAAGTTGGTAATAAAGATCACACTACCGTTAAAGTTGAAGCTGTCAGGAATACCTTCGCGTCGTAATGCGCTGGATTCACTCAACCACGAAATCTTGCGTTTCTTGCCTGAATCCAGTGCACCTTTTAATAAATTAAGCGATACATCGTCAAGCAAAATACTGTCACAGTCGTCAAACACCACAACACAATTTGAGTCTGAATACTTGTACAGAGTTTGGTACAAGCCAATTGGAGTAGCTGAACCTTTGACAACCTCGGCACGTAAACGCTTGCCGGCGATCTTGTCAAATAAACAGGCTTTGTCAATTATTTGCTCTACACCAAAACTTTTACCTACACCAGGCGGGCCTGACACAATCATGGCACGAATGTCGCCGTTGGTAGCGGCTTCAGTCATTTCATCTAGGATTTGGAATCTCTCACGAATACGAGCAATAACTTCTTCGTCAGTTTCCACAAACGTTTCCACTGCCGCAGGCACTGATGCCGCAGAACCTTCGCTTACAAATTGATAACTCATTGGACCCTCTATATTGATACGAATAACATCACTAAAGCCAGGAAAAGTGCCACCGTTTTTTACAGTAACAAATCCGCCCTTGGCGCCAGATTTATATTGCTCGACTAGCTCAAATACTCGACCCGAGCAGTCATTTTTACGATAGTTACCAGACACAATTTGAACAAAACTTGCTGACATCTTTAACTCCTGTTTTATTAACTTATGCTATAATTATAGCAGGTTGCCCATTTCTGGGCAACTCTGCTGTTGTTATTTGGCAACAAATTGTACTGTGGCAAAGTTGTATTTGGAGCACATCTTTTCTAACTCAAAAGGTAATACTTCAGTATTAAATTCTAAAGGTAATACTTTAGTATAACTTGCTCGATTAACGCGAAGATTTGCGGGATTGGCATCTGCTATTAAAGCATAATGCAATGGGGTCTCACTGTACGGACGCTTTTTAAGCACTAATTTAACGTACAGAACACACGAGGCTGCTGAGGTAAACTGCATACTAACTCCTTTTTTATATCTTATGCTTGTATTATAAGACAAGCGCCATTTCTGTACAAAAATGGGCAGAGTCAGTTGTTGCAAGAAAACAACACTATTTTTTCTTAGAATTTACTGTTTTATCAAACTGTTGGCGGGCCCAATGGTCTTCTGCTATGATGCTGGCAACAAAAGATTGTAAAAATCCCAATTGGTATGCTAGATATAGATTTGCTTCTTTGTGCGGATTTATTTGTGCTAACGAGTTTGAAATATAATTGACCGCTTTATCATGTTGATCCATGATCGGGCCTGTTACAACGATCTTTTGTGATGTCGATTGTTGGGATCCCATCCGTCAAAATCGTCTTCGTCATCGTCCCACTTGTCGGGCCAAGCAGCTGCGTCTAGCCCGTCGTCGGCTTCCCAGTCAATGTTGTCTTTGTCCTCGTAGTCAACATCGTTGAGGTTCATCCATTGTTGGGTGGCCTTGTTGTATACCATGTGCCCTTTACCGTATGTGGCATCATAGTCGTTATAATTTTTCAAATTGTCGTAGTAATCACCGCCGGCACCGTATGTGGGGGTGGCCTGTGGTGGATGTAGTTCTTCGTAGTGTGCTTCAATATAGTCCAGGCTATCTTCGATTTGATCTGTAGGAACACCGTGTTCGGTATAGCCCTGTATCAACATGTTGTAGTATCGCTGAGAGGGATAATCGTCAACCAAGTCGGTAATTTTGTAATACACCAGGGCCGCAACTGGATTGCCATTTTTCTCAACTCGAACCATTTTTCGATTGTACAACCAAGGATAACCTTCTAATCGGTCTAGAGCCTTGAGATTATCGTATGTGATTTCCCATAATACCCCGTCACATACGCTTTGCTCGTCTTTGGCAACATCGCCAACTGTGGCAAATTTAAAACGATATCCTGGCAATTTGGCACGTCCCAAACTGACAGCGCCCGGACAACGACGTTCCATCTCGGCAGTGTTGGTATTCATTCCATAGGCAAAGTACTTAAATCTCATTATGTTTTATTTATCGCCACGCCCTCCAGAATCACTGCTTGATAATTCCCAAAATATCGTTTTCTGTCAAAATAACGTATTCTTCCTTGTCCACTTCCACAGTCTGCCCAGCGTGCTGATGAAACAGAATGTGATCTCCAGCTCGAGCACGAATTTTCACTAATTCACCGTATTTGTCGCGTTT
>TBL_comb48_EPIDRAFT_1001092_pt1 | contig 20508 bp, 19 predicted proteins | sample TroBogEpilimnion_37_FD_10681 | JGI IMG/M metagenome (IMG submission 10681)
GTATCTGTCGAGCCGATAGCCTCAAGCGCTGCCACAGTGGCCACAGGGGCTTGCTTTGCAATCGCCGTCGCCTGAGCCGTCGAAACCGGCTTGTTTAGGTCGGATACGTTGTTGACCTGATCAAGGCCAAGTTCCGCTTTAGTAACTATTGGCATATCTGCACCTTAAACGCCCCAAGATTTCTTAACGCCATTCAGAATTGCATCATCTATTGCTGAATCTATTGCAGCCTTAACGCTATCCAAAGACTTGAGATCGGAAACAAAAGCATCCTCAGTTACGGGGCCTGTACCTGTGTATTTAGTAAGAAATGCTTGAAGGGTTTGAACTGCCGTGGTCAATTCGTCGGTTAATTTCTGCTCGGGGGTCCAAGTGATATCCATTTTTATCTCCTTGTTTTTATTCTGAGTATCCTTCTACCAAAAACCAAGCATATAGTGGGTACGCATTCGTTCCTGATCGCTGACAGGCAAAGGCATTGTATATTTGACTTGGGATTCGCATTTTCCAGTTGGCTGACCATGACCAGTATTTGTCAGCTCCAAATTCTTGAAAATCAGCAATGCCGAAAGCTTGAGTCCAAGAACCAACAAGCCCCAATCCTGCGGGGATTGCCACTCCACCAGAACTCCCGTCATACAAATATATTCCAAATCCATCGGCAGAGGTAGAATCTCCTATTAAACACAAAAGTTGTACAAAAATTGCATGGGGCGGAACGGCTTTAAACAGAGACACTAGTGCCGGTGTTCCCAGTGTTTTATAGCCATCAATTTTATAACCAATCGGATAGGTGTATGTCCATCCGTTCTTAACGAATGGGATTATATGACCGGAACTATCAAAAATAATGGTTCCGAGATATAAGCATGCCTGAGTCTGTGGAGGAGCCAATCTAAAATAATCATTTGCTAACACTTCAGATGTAACATCCCCACTCACAACCAACTCAGCCGCCGTGTTAGACGTAATGGGAAAGACGGTTCCATCAAGAGAATCACATGACGCCTTAACTAATTGATAGCCGGATAATTGATTAGTCCCAAATGCCATCACCGCACGATCATCCTCTATCAACTCCAATTCATACATATTGGTATAGGGAAGCGGGTTATTATTTGAAGCCAGAAATTCAGAAAATTTTACACGAACTCGACTCTGTTTGCTTCCGCTATAAACCAAGGTAAAATAGTCCGTCCAGCCGGTTGCGAAGTTAGTAACCAGACATTCTTTTATAGTTGTCCAATCAGCTTCATTAGTTGCATCAGCTCCTTCTGTATTTGGCAGTTGAAGAAGTATTTTAGATACCATTCCGGTTGCTCCCGAAGGAACATACCATCGGAGTTTATTTATTGCTTTTGGAGAACTGAAATTATAAACAGCTGCACATGAATTATCCACAGCAACGAAGCTACCTGCATCTAAATTGCCGTCAAACATAGTATACATAAGTGGACGGCTTCCAGCAGCGGGAATGGATGTGCAAGGCTCTACTATGGAACCGTTAGAAGTTAAATTGGCTGTCGCCTTAGTTGTATTCGGATTTGTTGCTCCATCTAAAGCTTGTGGTAATTGAATGTGAGTGGCTTCAGAAACCAAAGAGACACTTAGGGCTTGGAAAATAGGCGTAAGTAGCACATCTTTTGCAGTATTTCCGAGTAGCCAAACATTAAACGGTTGTCCTGCAAACGCACTTTGTGTATTTGGTAGCACTCCGGAATTTACACCCTGAGAATAGGCAACAGAAACGTCAATGGTCATATCGGAACTTATATTCCAAGCACGAGAAGTCCCGCCTTGATATTTGGTAGTTCGCAATCCCGCTTGTCGGTAAATATTCTTGGGTAAGATTATATGAGAATCGTCCCCATATAAAAATTCCGGAGGCATATAGTCTTCGGGATTGGCCGCCACACTTGCAAGATCAATGATTGTTCCCATAATCTACATGCTCCATCCGGTTTGTTGGAAATTAAAGAAAACCTTGTCGGGTTCAATTCGTTGCCCAATAGGGATAATATGATTTGGAGACGATGGAGCAGTTGATGTTATTGCCCCGGCAGTTCCGAGATATACGGGACCGTAAGATATGCCCATGAGAGACAATGTGCTAACGTCTCCAAAAACTAGGAAATTTCCGGTCGTAAAAAATCCGGTAGGCTCGTGAGTATTCGGGTCAAGTATCGCCTCAATACCCGTATAAGAAACATTATTAATATTCGGCACAGGCGGCATAAGTATCCCAAAAGCTGTTGCTTTCGTAGCGGTATCAGCATTCGTAGCAACAAATGCGAGGCCGGATGTTGGATCTTGATAACAGACTTCACCGATCGCAATTGCCTCTCCACCTTCAACTTGAACGTATTTGTTGGGTGTAGTGATTTGCCATCTTTGAGCAAAGCTATTTCCATAGTCATTGTAAACGAACAATTCACCCGTAGGAGCCATATATATCTGGCCTAGAGAAGTTAACTGCATTGGGTCCGACACGCCATTCATTCCAGAGAGGGCCACATTAGTGGCGTATAAACCTAAAAATGCGACCCACATACCATCAGCGGCGGGAAGAACACTAGTTCCATCAGGCGTCGAGTAAGGTCCGCTTATTGAGAGCTTAGATTGTCCAATATAAGCAGTCGAATTCTGCTCGATCCATATTGGACCTTGATTCTCATTTAACGCCAATGCCGCTGTGTTATCCGTGACAATAGTAATCCCAGTGTGAAGACTGGAAATGGTTGACTCCGCAGCCGCAATGAGCTGGTTCTGAATGTCTTCATTTGCAATATATGCATTAGGAGAAACCGGTCTGACAAATTGGGGTCCGAACATTAGCTTATGACTCCCTTCACCTGCAAACTCATGGTAAAGGAACCACTTGTCGCTTTCACCCAAACAAGTTCCTTCTCTTCACCAATGCTGTCGCAACTCTGAATGGGCATATCTGAAGGAATTGAAACCCAATTGCTATTAAGGTGCATCCCTTTCATTTGCCAAGCGGGATAATTGCCCGAATTATCCGGTAACGCAATCAATACGACTGAAGAAACGGCAATATTATTCGGAATAACGCCATTGCCCGGAGTTGTGCCGATGTTAATTAAAACACCGCCTGTGCCTACCGTAAAACTATCTGAGTATGCCCAATTAGCCATTTTTCTTTTTTCTCCATGCAAACCGTATTGGTTGAAAGCTCGGCACTATAATCGGATACTTTCCGTATTCATCTTCGGCCATGTGTATATTAATCGCTTTAAAATTGTCAATGAATTCCCGACCGTCTGCTTTTAGGGAGAGTTTCTCGTCTTCGTAGGTGAAATCAATATGATCGAATACTAACTTTATTCTTTGTGACGAACTGCAAAATTCAATACTCGCTCCACACTCTCTTAAAAGATGGATTGCGAGCTTTGTTTTTTGAGTGATAATATCTTTAATTTTTTGTTGGGTCTCTGCATCAGTTCCCATTGGAATATTTTTTCGGTCTTGACAGTTCATCAATAAGAGTTCCTCATTCTCATGCTTATTGGATCATAAACAGGATGGCTTTCGTCGGTCCCCGTTGGAGCGTGCCCTGCATTATTTTCACTATGTCGCCAAGGGAACATTAAAGTTCTCAAAAAGCGATTGGGCTGAAGGTCACGAGTATCTCGACCATTTCCGCTATATCTTGGATAATCTTTCAACGCCCATTCTCTTGAGCAGATAATATAAATTGGAGCGGGTAACGTATAAGCTTCACTTGTATCAAAATTTACCACTTGAAGAGTGGCCCAATATTGAGAACAAATATTTTCAGGTACATGACTACCGCCTGTAACTAAGATTTTTCTTCCCACCTGAGTAACTTCTCGATAACGACTTGCTATAAATTGATCAAGATAATAAGTATCTCCTCCATTGGCATCGGGAAAGATAATTTGAGGATTGGTATTATCTCCGCTTCCTTCAAAAGTAGTGTTTTGGCCTCCATAGCCGCCCTCTCTCGCATGGAAAGAAAAATCAAATGTTTCATTGGTTTTGCGCCACACAAAGAAGGATTTTGCCCCCATTTTAATGATCCCTACCAAATCACCGGCCTGAGTTGGGCTAATTGCTACTCCAAAGGGAATATTGTCCTGTCTACTCCATCCTCCTCCAACGTCAGAATGATTGGTCCAAAACCACGACTCATTCACACCCAATGTGGTATTACCTTGGATTTTTTCCCAAAAGCGTTGTAGTGGTTGCGAATATTTTTTTTCTTCCGGGTCTATAGTTGGATCGTCATATCCTGTATCAGTCCTCCATTGTCCTGCTAAATGTTGCCCTATTTCAGTCAGATTACAAATTGTGCCTATTGGAATTTGGCCGAAACTCGTGAACTGTACCAAAAATTTATCAACCTCAAAATGAGGACTAAAACTATCCTGACTACTTTCGGCCTGAATAAAGTAATGGAAAGAACTATTTCCCGAGTTTGCATTTCCAAATTCCGTAATTGCCGCATCCCAATGTTCATCTCCTCTCAAATAGATCGGTTCGCTTGTGTGCCTATTCATAAATACAATCGGACTTTCACCACCACTATAATCAACGGTTGCAATATCAGTCCCTTGAGTAAGCGAAGATGCGGATTTAAAAACTCCTAAATCGGACGGTAATCTATCCCACCAAATGCCGTATGTATGTGTTTGAGTAACCTTAATAATCTCAACATTGATGCCCCAATTTTGCGTAAGAATATTACAATCCGCTGAAAATTGGGACCAAGATGGGTGACAAAGATTAATTGAAGCCACTCCAGATTCGTTGATAGTGCTTGGAATTGAAGAATCGGTAAAAACAGTATTTAAAAATATAGACATTTCGAAATAGCCATGCGGTAAAAGGGTCCATTCTCCGCACTTAAAACAAGAAATTCCAATAGTGAAATCGATGCCGTCATAACCGGCATTGCACGAGCAACCGGAACAATTTATTGGATATTGCGAAACATTCACTCCATACATTGGAGGACCACCGGTTTGCATATCAGACAAAAGAGCATAACAGTCTTTTTGCTCCTTATACGTTTCATCATGATAGCCTTGATCCATTCGATACGCATCATAAGCGGGCCGATATTCAGCAGGCGGTTGACACATCTCCTCAACAGGGCCGGTATGATTACCACATTCCGATATGCAGTTGACAACTTGAGAAAGGTTGTAAAGTTCTTGCTCGCTTCTTCTTGCACGGGTTGTATAAGCTGCCCTGCGAGGAACAAGATAAATTCCCACTTTTGTTTTTGAGTTTAAAGAAATCGGTTTCCCTGAATACTCATCAGCATTATATCGAGGTTCGGTAGTTATCTTGAAATTATCTCGATCAGCCGTATTAAAACAATTGAAAAATAGATTGGCAGGTGAACCGTCGGCTTGAACATTGTCTCTTTTGGTTATGTATTCATAACCATAAAGTCCAAGAGTATACGATTGCTCATAATTTGGGTTTTCTTCCGTGCCGATGTTGACCAAGACTGGTTCTGTATTCAAATAATGCCCAAGACTTTTTGATCCCATTTCTGAGACCGCAATGTCAACTTTAGGATTCGGAACTCCTTTTTTCTGTAAATTGTAAGGAATGTCTATACCGTCTTTTCTCTTGAAACTAGAAGTTTTCCTCAATTCCCCGTAGGGGTCGGAAGAATAAAAAACGAAGTCACTAGGAGCCGCTCTAAATTTCGTTGTTTCTTCGTTTTTTGTTTCAAAAAGAAGATTGAAAAAACCCGTAGACAATAACCATCTAGCACCATCCCCAACTCCTCCAGAACTTGAATCAGAGTCTAATTGTCTAGGAATAAATTGTTGAAAATCTGCTCTTGTGTTCCACAAATTAGTTATGGGCTTTCGATCCCATCGATCTCTATGGTCCCTTACACTATCATCATCTCCAAACTCCCGATCAATGCACGTTTGAGGCACTCGTGAATCCGTAGAAGAATAAATTCTTGTATGGATCTCCGTAGCTTTACTCATCCAAGGTAAATGATCAAGAAGGGGAGCGTCATCTGAAAATACATTGGTCAATGTAGCCGAGCTTCCCCACTCTACATCGGTCCACACTTCAACTTTAGAAATACCTATCGGAAGATGTGCGGGCGGCAAAGATACCGTTGGATCGCTTGTAAGGATAGTTGAAGTTTGCTGATTATCGACGCTCCAATTACTACCAGTGACGAACCATGTGGCTTCTGCGCTTCCGCTTTCATTAGAATAGGTAATAATTACAGGTTGTCGTTGACGGAAAATATCTCGAAGATCTTGATCGAAGATTATCGTATTTACAGAATAACTCACAAATGGAATCGAAACTCTTTTCGTAGCCGCATCAAAGAATTCAATTTCAAGAGACCTAGACGAACCTACAGGATCTTGAATATAGGGCCAACCAAATTCGTAAGAGCCCTCGCCTACATCACTTACGATTTCAATATCAATTTTCATTATTTTTTAAAGTCCGTTGCCGCAATACTCGAACTTGCCGCTCTTGAAATATATTAACTGAGTGTCCAGTGAAAAATCTTCATCTGTGATCTAACGATTGTTGTGGCGACTACGCCGGATGCTTGACCGGCTATGATTCCGCAATGCGTCGGCGTTAAAAAATCCGTTCGGCCGACTGAATGAATGTCAATCCAATTCTTTCCATCTTTGGAAAAGCTAAATATTCGGTTTGTCGTGTCGTCGTGGATTTTCAAAAAAAGTATGTCGTCGGTAAACGGCGGATATACCGGAGTAGGATATCCGGAATAAGACCCGGAGGGCGTTCCCATTGCCGAGTATTTCGCGATATCGCATTGCCTGGCATTACTCGTATAGTTAAACCACATTCGATACGTGATCGTTGCCGGATTGCTCGTGCCGTTCGTCAAGCAAATGCCAATCCAATTATAGTTGGGTTGCATAAGGGCTTTTAGCTCAAGTCCAACAATGAATGAATAAGCGCCCCCCGGTACGGCTGTCACATATGCGGCCTGCATTTCGGTTGAGCTATTTGTTCCCTTTTGAGTGAAAAGTTGCCCGTCTCCGTCCGCAACAAGAGTCGTTTCGGAGCCGACACTAACGGCAGTGAGAGTGCCTGATCCGGGTGGATTCGTGCATTTGAAGCCATTGACGTAATTGTCCCACGAGGAGCCGTTATCGTATTGAACTAACCCTGAAGGCCCCAGGCCGTCGGTAGGCAGAAATATTCTGCTCGTTGTCCCGGCAGAAGGTCGGCTCGCTTGAACATTTGTTATTGCGCCGCCGCCGCCGCTTCCGGCCCCTACTTGTGTTTCAGTCCCGGCTTCGTCCTTTGTATAAAGCTTCTTGTCCGTTTTTGCATATAATGCCAATTCACCGGCGCTTGGCGTGCTTTCACTACTTATTTCGGTTAAGATAATTGCACTTGCCGCCGATACGGACCCCGTAGCGCCGGTTGCTCCCGTATCGCCCGTAGGTCCCTTCAAACTACCGACTATACTTCCCCATGTCCCGGATGTTTTTTTGTAATAATCGCCTGTAGTTGTTCTAAGATAGAAATCGGCGTCATTACCGGAACCGTCTGAAGGGACTGTTGATCCTAAAATGATCTGACTACCAGGATTGCCCTGATTTCCTTGTGGTCCCATTACATTAAACAGAACCGATCCCCACACAGATGCGCCTTTTTGGTAAACATCTCCTGTAAATCTAATGTAAATGTCATTTTGGACACCGGTTCCATTATCAGGTGTGCCGCTTCCAACAAAAATTTGACTACCATTTGGACCTTGGATACCTTGGATTCCCTGTGCGCCCTTAATATTGCCGACTATCGAACCCCAAGTTCCACTTGCTTTCTTATAAACATCCCAAGTGGAAGTCCTCAAATAACAATCGCCATCATTTCCTGTAGAATCATTCGGAGCGTCGGTTCCAAAATACCAAACTGCTGCCACTCCCTGAATGCCCTGAATCCCTTGAGGACCGATTAAGTTTACTTGAGTTCCCCAATCACCGGTAGGAGTGCGAAATCTAAGTAGAGTATCACTCCATTCGTGATCGGGAGCAAGTCCTACAACTTCCGAACCGCCACTTCCATCATCTATGTGATTATGACGAGGTAATGCGGCAGGAACTAATCCGGTAAAAACATCTCCCACAGGGGTTTCTAAAACACTTGTCGTAAGAGTAACAGTTGTAATGCCGCCTGAATAAACGGCAGTTCCGACATGAGAAGTGACCCACGTTCCATTGCTATCAATCAAAAGAGCAACATTTTGTAAACAATTCGCCGTTTGGTCTGTAACAAACGAGAATGAATTTGCAGAAATATATGTGCCGGTGCCTAAGTGCATGATATCTCAATTATTTCATAACTCCAGTCACATGACCAGAGTTATTTTATCGGTATTTCTCAAGAAGCACTAGACCAATCGAAGTAAAATGGCAAGGAATCCCATGATGGATTTTCGGCAGGATTAATGAAGGAAATACGATCTCCAAATCCCAAATAAACAGGCACTATTTGCTCACCGATGTAATCGGTTGTAAAGTCGATCTTTAAATCAATATCTACCGTGCTGATTATATCGCCCAAACTACCAAAATAACAAGAGGGAGTTATCGAATATACGCCTACGGACATATAAGTGTTTTGAGAAGCCAATTTGGCAGAAAGAATACCTATAAAAGTGTCGGTGTAGAGAAAACAATTGTGTAGAGCAGTATCCAATGTTAAAGACAGGCGCACAACTTTGCCTTCTCCTTGAATACAAAAAGGAAGTCTTAGAATCGCAACTTCTATTGAATTATAAGCCCAATTTGTCAATTATTTTCTCTCCACATGAAGATCATTTGAGCCTTTGTTTTTATATATCGCCTATGAAGCTTCCGTAAGCGTAACGCCCCATTCCGTCATCGTGTCCTGAACATCGGAAGAGAATACGGAACATCTCAAAAGAAGCGCATTAGTAAGAGTTTGCTCTTGAGCTGTCAATACATTTGCCCACAAAGGAATTGAGATATCTTCTTGATCGGTAATTAATTGAAGAAAACCGTAAGTGTCTCCGATTGCCGCAGTTGAATAAGGAGCCGCTCGAAGAAGTAAATTGAATTCATAATTGGCCGTTAAGTCATCAAGAACCAATGTGTCTCGATACCAAGTTTGATCGTCTAAATTCATTTCCCAAATATTTTCATAAACGGTCAAAGTAGCTGTATAAGAAGTTGTTAACGCAGAATTGAGAATAAAGTTCAATCCCTCATAACTCGACCCCCGTTGAAAACTGTAAATCGTAGTGTTGTCGGCTAGTAGACCGGCCGAATCGATATATACGTTTCCAGCTTCATCTACCACATTGTCACTTTGACCGTTAATTAATACTTGCCATCCAGAACTACTATTCACGAATGTTATGGGTAATGAAGAAGTAACTAGGGGGTTAAAACCGGGAGTTTGCCAATAAGAATAAAAGGGCAAAGTAGTTTCTTGGGCTACAATCGCTCTATTGGCTAAATATAAAATAGGCGTAGTAAGAGTCCCGCTGGAATCGTTTTTGATTTTGTAAGTAATGGATTCGCCCGTAGTGCCACCTGCCACATCTCCAAATGACAAAACATTCACAAACCTGTCTTCGGCCTCTATCCAAAATCCACCAACTTGCACAATAAATCTCTGTCTGTCTTGTGGAGCTTGTGTGAAACCAAAGGCCAAACCCGGCACAAATCCTTTATTGTCATTGCCGGGAGTATTATCAATGGTAATAGTGCTGGTACTCATGCTAGTGGTGGGGGAGCCCCTCCTCCTGCGCTAACCGAGTAATCGGGATCAATAGGATAATATTTATTAAACCATTTACTTTTGACAATAGTTGCCTGACAAGTAGGTGAGCCATAAATAATATCCACTTCATATTGAGCCGGGATAGGATCTTGATAGAATTTTTCTGAAGTTGCCATTGCTCTTATAGTATTGCAGGGATACCCCTGAGAGTTTTTCCATCCTACACCGTCCTCATTCCAGGCCGCTGAAAGAGGATAAATGGGATAATCGGTCCCTTGATATGTATAGTAGACTTTTAAAGCCATTTAAAAGAATTCCTTAAGTTCGATCCTTGTTTTAATATCTATGGTCCGACCGGGACTTCCTACGTCACCACCGTATGTTACTACTCTAGTCTTTCCGACTATCCAATATGTTTGCGCCGGTATTGTGACCGTATCCCATGCGCCTATATGATAGTTCCAAAACTCCTTCGTGCAAGCCGGTAGAGCGATTGTGCCGCCTATTAATATATTATTCAGAGGGATTGTCAACTCAATAGTGGCGCTCTGAGTCGTTATCTGATAGCCGGTCATTTGTCGATATGCGACCTGGAGAGCCGCCTGATCGGTCACTATATCGGGATGAGAAATGTCTACCCTCGGATGAAAACCGCCTGCAATAGTGGGATAAGAACCTCCCGTATAGGCTTGTGGAGCATTTCCAATCCAAAAATATTCCCATTTACGGTGAATAATCGAATTGTGTTTACTCGTAGGAATAGGAATATCTTCGTAAACCGGCTTTGTAATGGGGATCGGAAAATAGGTTCGAGTAGTTCTGGTTTTCCTATAGAGAACCGGAGAAGCCTTATCGAATCTGATAGTTTCTCTTTTGTAGATCTGCCAAGCCGTAGTCCATCCTAATCCGTTGGAATCTTGAGCTTCACATATTGCGTCACCGGCCTGTAAAGCTTGCCACATGGGTTTGGTTTGATCATAAACATCATAAGTTGTGCCATCGTGCTGTTCTGTGTCCTTATATGACACACATAAACATTTTTGAACAAGATCGGTCTCTACTTGGCCGACTTCCTCAAAATAATCTCGATAAGTAATTGTAGTTTCAGATAATTTTAGCCAATCGTAATTTAACGCAAAGGTTTGTTTGCAACCATTAGTCCAAGAATCGTTTGTTCCACCGCCGACTCTTCCTACTCTGCCATATTCGGTCGTAATGCTCTTAGTAGGCTTATTAAAGGCCGCATATTTGTAATCCGTGTCCGTCTGACTCAAGAGGACATCGCTTGCATTGTAATTTTGTATCGTCTCATGAACTGTAGCCGAATTGGACGGATTATTTGGATCTATTCTCTTTTTAATTGTTCTGACTATTCTTGTGCTTCTATCCTGAGCGCCCAAAACCCACAAAGTATACTGAAGTTCGTCGTCACCCATATACTCTTCTTTTTCTTCATATTGCTCCGTAATATCCTGTCCTGGCAGATCGACATCTGAATATTGTCTCTTAGTAATACTCGTGCTGCGAGAAGTGTAAGTATACTGAGCATCCGGGCCGGTGATAAGAATATGATCCGTAGGGTTTAAGTTCTTTTGATTGTGCCATTCGTAGACGGAAAAGGCGCTTTCAGTCAAAGAAATCGTCTCGCCATTTGCTTTGGCCTGACGATCTATTCCAATATCAAAAACGTAAACAATTGTTCCTCTCACGAACATCATTGGTCGCCAAATAGAAAAAAGTTGAGCCAAAGCTTGCCAATAAGTAGTTGAGGAAGACACCATGTAAGTCTTTTGAATCGGTAAATTGGGAGTATTGACTACCAGACTATAACCGGCCAATTCACAAATCTTACGACCTATATCATGATGAGTAACACCCGACTTAACTATGCAACCAAATTCGGTATCTTTAACATTTTTACCGGGAAGTTCTTCCAACATCAAGCGAGCAACACTTACTCCCTCAAGTTGAACCGGCTTATTCGCATAAAAGGCCGGTTTGCCGACCATAATAATAGTTGAAGGAGTGCCCTGAGCATCTGCGCCTGTATTATAGAGCCAATATGTAGCGCACCTCTGTTGCAACCACGTCTGATTTACAAACACAATTGATTTAGAGGGGGCCCTCAGCGTCAAAGTAGAAGCTTGGCCTGTGATATTCGTTTGATGGATAGAACCGGCGACACCTTCTATTTGACGGTTCTGAAGAAGCGGAACTAGTTGATTGTTAAAGCCGTCTGAAATGCTTATGAGCGAATCTAAGGGAAGATTGATGGGTCTATGTAGGTCTACGGAGAAATCCGTCTCAGCTTTGCCGTGCTGTTCTGTGAGGGTGAAAGAGCTAAAGTCTAATAATTCGACCCCATTTATGAGGATTTTAGAACCGTAATCTTTGATATCAGGCATAATTCCAATACTTTAAGTAACTCCGGTCACATGACCGGAGTTATTTGTCAAGTCATAATCCGCAAATTTAGACTTCCGGCCCAATAGTCAAATGCAGGCGGAAGAGTCAGATTGACATCTACGAAGGAATCTTTTATCACCATATTCTCGTATTGCACCGGATTGTTCGTCTGAAAAATGACCGTTTTGCCCAAGATCGTAAAAGGATTTCCCGATCCCATACCTTGCCAAGTGAGAATATCGGATGCACGAGCAAAAACGAACCTTACGGTCATCGGAAAACCGATTAAGTCATTTTTCGGAGTCCTTACAATACAAACATTGCCGTTGTGGGCCGTAGCCTCACTGGCAAGAATATAAGGAACTTGGTTTACCCAAAAATATTGTGGTCGTTCTAGGCTCATGTTGAGTATGATCCCGGCGCACCGCCCGATGTTTGCGATTGATTTTTAGTTACGTCTACTTTGATTTTGATTGGAGTATTGGCTGCTTTCAGTATTTTATCCGCTGCCTCACCAAATGTCTTGGCAGGTTTGTCCATTGCGTTTTTAGTTTTCACTCCGGGAGCATGTTCATCCGACGAAATTCCCGTTTCAACTCTTAGTTTACCGGTCTTAGGATCAAAAGGACCGGTTAAGGGCAAACCAGTTTCAGGATCGATTGGAACAGGAACACTCACCCCCATTAATCTATTCCCAGGTGAACTTTTCTCGTCCGCAGTCATCTGTTGACGAAGCGCTTCAGCGGCCTTTTTGGATTTCACCTCTTCTGCATTAGAGCGAATCCTTTCGTTATTTCTTTCCTTGTAGTCTTTGTCAAATTGGATTTTCTTCCATTCTTGTCCAGGAGTCCTTGCTTTTTTATAATAGGCCCCTGCTTCATCATAGCCCGCAATTTCACTTTCTTCCAACCTATCTGACGTATCCCGATAAGTGTTGGTTTCTAAAGTATTATAATCTTTCAATCCACTCCCACGATACCATCCATATTCAGAACCGGCATTTGTAAAGGTTTTGCCTGCGACATTAACGGGTAGATTATCATAACTCGTATTCCCAAGAGGACCGTGCCCTTTCATCCACCGTTGACCGCTGGTATCATTAATATCGGATTTATCGTATTGAACTATATTCAAATCCCCTTGATAATATGGACTATCGATATTCGCCTCTCTGAATCCTGACTTGGCTAATCCTCTTTGTTCAATAGGCTTTGAGCTAAGAGCTTGCACATTTCCTTTTTGAGCGACTCGTCGTTCTTCGAGGGTCAATTCTCGATTAGTCATATTAGTAGCAGCTTGGCCTTCTTTTTTGCCATATTTTTTGAAGTAGGCCACGGGATCGTTAATTAATAATTCTGCTCTTGTATTAAAATCCTCTCCCGTTGTTGTAGTCCCTGTCGCTGCTGCTTTCCCGTCTGCTGTCGTTTTTTCTTTAACGGTAAAGGCTTCAGCAATTTGTTGCAAATATTTTGTATGCTCTCTTAATTCCGTCAAAGACTGCTTTTGAACATCTCCAAAATCTTTCCTAATGGCTTCAGAAACGCCTACAAGAGCTTCTTCTTGTTTTTTCATGTATTCTTGTGCTTTGCCGACATCTCCAGTTTCCGCATAATGTTGAGCCGCTCTCTGATATGTTTCCCCTAATTCGGCCTTAGCTCGATCTCTCTGATCTCCTTCTCCAAGTTGCCCAACTTGGTTCTCCATAACTCGGATTTGTTCCTGAATAGACTTGCCCTTATTGCCTCTCATAAGCAATTCACCGGCAAGCTTCTTGCCCGCAAAAGTCCTTTGAGCCTGCGTCAATCCTCTTATTTGTCCCGAAACATCAGTTCCTTGTCTTGAGTATGCGGCCTGACTTTCCTGCAACATCTGTAACTGAAGGGCTCTCCCTCCTTCAGTTCCTTCTAAATCAGACTGACTAAGCCCTTTCCCCGCTAAATCGGAAAGAGTATTTTTGTGGCTTTGAATCGAAAGAGTGTCAGCTTCTTTTTGTCTCGCTTGAGCCCTTGTAAAGTCGCCAATTTGACGCATCATTTGGATTCCACGAGGCACTTGACCACCACCGAATCCAACCATCATATCCATTCTTTCACGACCTTGCTGTCTCCAATAGTCTTCACCGGCGTAACGACCCATCTGAGCGGCTGCTTCAGTTCTATAAGTTCCGGCTATCTCCTGTCCATATTGGAGATGAGGAGCGTATTTGCGGTCCATGCTTTGAAGCTTTGTTTGCTCCAATTGGTTCAAATTGTTGTAATGCGTTTCTATGAGCTGCTGACGGGCTTTTGTGTATTGAACCGTAAAGTCGATTTCCTTTTTATACATATCCTCTCGAATTGAGAGAACACTCTTCGCAGCTTCCCTCTGTAAATCGGTTCCGTGTGCTATAATATTAGGAATGTCGCCAAGTTCAACGCCTTTGCCTGCCAAAGAAGCGGCCCTAATACCGGATACACCAACATCAACACCTCGTGTCAATGCGCCCTGGAGAGGAAGCATTTTGGTGTTATGCAATTGTTGAGCCAATTCCAGTAAAAAATTTGCTTGTTCGGAACTGGTGGCTTTCTGGGCTTCTTTCATTTGTTCAGTTGACAAAACCCCTCGTTGATGCAGTTCCGGGATCATCGCGGCATTCCATCCTTCCGCCGCTGCAAAACTACGAGGGCGATTTTGGGACGACAATGCTCGTTGTAGGATTTCGATTTGAAGCTGTTTACTCCTCTGTATACTTGGATTTTTAAGCATTTGAGTAGTTCTAAATTCTTCAGCTTTGGCAAGTGCTTTTTCTTGCGCTGGAATATCTTTATATTCACTTGCCTCGGATTTCATTTTCATATATTTTTCATAATCTTCAGGCATTAACCCGGCTTCATTAGCTTGAAAGCCCGCCTTTTGACGTTCAAGCTCTATAAGTTCTTGCCGCTGTTTCGTGTCAGGGGCCTTCAGCGAAGATAATTCTCGATATCTTTTGGCTGCTTGAGCCATTTCGGCTTCTATTGCCATTGCCTCTTTTTGCAATGCACCTAAATCGGAACGTCCTTGGATCGTAAGTTGCTCAGGAACGCCTTCTCCTTTATTAAGATAGGGCAATGCGGCCGCTTGAAATTTGCTCTGAAGGTCGGCTCCCTTCATTTTCCTATCTAATGACTTCTCATTTTCTTCAATTTGTTTTTCAAGTTTCTCAGGATCAGTTCCTTTATCTATTTCCGATCCCCATTTACTCCATGCTGATATATAACGATTGATCTCAGCTTGTGTTTTACCATATTTTGCCGGTAGTTTTTCCAGCTTTTCCGTCGCCTGCTGCATCTTTTTTGGATCAGCTTCTTTATTTGCCGCTTCTGCCTCTTCAGCGGCAGATTGTATTTCTTTTGCAAATCCGGGAATGGTTTCGTTAGCCTCTTTAATCATTTTATAGGCTTCAAGCAAATCTTTATCTTTCCCAACCTGTTGAGAAAGTTTGCCAATTTCTTCGCCCCCTATTCGTTGAAAACTGGTAGTTAATTGAGAAACACCTAAGAGTTGATTTTGAGCGCCCGTCACTTGCGTAATCGTGCCTTTGCGTTGTTTGGCAAGCGCATTTGCTCTCTCGGCTTCCAAGCTTTCTATCGTAACAGTTTCAAATCCTCGTCCTCGTGGATTAACCCGAGAAATGGGTCGATTGCCCTCTCCTCCCCATTCTTGTTCCAATGCCCATTTTTTAGCCGGATCGAGCGTAGGAATCTTGGTTGTGCCTACGAGTTCTCGCCCCTGTCGATACATATCTCTTCCACGATTTAGTGAGTTTTCAATACTTTGCCTTTCCACATTGGCAACAGTAGCGCCCCAATCAATAGACATATAAGGCCCAAACCCAAACCCCCTTGCAACCTCGGCAGGATTATAACGTTGTCCTTTTGAACGATTAACAACGGGCCCTCCTCCAAACATAGTCGAAAGCACATGATAAGTCTGTTGACCGGCGGGTATCCAATTAAAAGGATTTGCAGCGAATTCTAATCCGGCTCCAATTGCGCGATTTACTACACCCTTTGTTTTACTAACACTTTCTTCCCATTGATTGCTACCGGCATTTCTACTCCAATCAGCATAGTAAGTGGGCGCTCCTCGTCTCATATTCGCAAAATAACTACCATAAGTTTCTTGCATATTTTGGTAACGGTCTCCCAAGCCAACAATGGCATTAGCAGCATGAGGACCGGCCATCATAATCCTTGCCCGACGAATGGCGGTTTCAGCATCTCCTCCTTTAGCAATCAAAACAGAAGCAGTTTCAGCCAATTGTTTGATAAGAGGTTGCATTTGAACAGCCGTCGCTTCAGAAACGGCTTTGGCTACATTGATAGTTTGAGCTGCGACGGCCTGCGGAATATTCCCATATGTGGCCACTCCTCCCATATGCTCAAGAAATTCTTGTCTTGTGCCGCCAGTTGCTACATATTGACTTGCCGCACCTCGCAAGCTGCCCAAATTGGCTTCTTTTTGATATCTTTGAAAAGTAGACAAGGTTGAAACAAGTTGCTTTTCCACTCTTTCAGATGCATCGGCCCACTTGTTCATTTCTGAATAAGTAAACTGAAGGGCCATTACAAAGGTGCCGATTGGCCCCGTTACCAACTTCACTGCTTGGGCCATTCTAGTAAAACCAACTGCCATCAAGCCCGTTTTCCCGGCCAAATTTCCAATAGCATCGTCCATCATAACTGTAGTGCTAGTAAAAGCCCTAATTACTTCACTCGTTTTTTGAGCGGCACTTTGTATCCGAACAGAAGACGCTCCAAAAGTTCTGGCCCCTTCCTCAATACCATGCCCTAATACCTTCCCACCGATTTCTAACTGTTTTGCGTCTCGAATAGCTTCCGCCATAGCCTCATGAAATGCCTTTTCTCCTTTTATAGCCTGCTCAAAGGGATCATAAAGCATCATACCGGGACCGAGAGCACCATGAAAAAGAGTAGACCCTCCAATCTTTAAGGTTGAAAGGGCCTTACTCTTAGCCACCAGTTCCGCAGTCCTATCGATGGCTTTCTGTGCGGCTTCGGCTATCTGATTATAGATATCGAGAATATCGGCCACTACTTCTTACCCTTTTTCTTAGGTTTCGGTTCGGATGATTCATCTTTGATCTCGAAAATAAGATCTAAAATGGCAGTTCGTTGCTCTCCAACAAGGAAGTCCAGGTCTTCCATTGCAAATTCGGGAATGAAAATTTGTATTTCCCGATGATACCATTCAATCGTTCGTTTACTGTAATCCGGCTGCTTAAAGGTGCCGTCTTTGTTGGTAAGTTTCTGACAGTCTTTTAGGGCCTTCTCATACTCCTCGTTGTGAATCCGCATCTGTTTTGTTGTGGGCTTCATGACCTTAAAGGTCTTAAGCTTGCCGTTTACCGTCAGTTTAAACTCCCCAAGTTGGGGTCTCATCGCGTCCAAATCTAAAATCCTCATTCCAATCACTCCTTAATTTCATCCACCAAATCTTCCGCATTCTTAATGCCTTTCAAAACTCCTCGAAGTTTCTCAAAATCCTCTCTGCCAAAGTCACCATCCGATTCGGGATCAAATGGGTAAGCATCCAACTCCAGGGCCTCTTCCATATCCTCATAGCCTTCTTTGCTCTTAACGGCAACACTTAATTTCATTTGCATCAAATGATCAATTGCTTCCTGTCTACGAGTTTCAGCCCACATATTAAGCAACTGATCTTCCGTATAGTTTAGACAAGATTGAAAGCTTTCACCCTTGAAAACCTTACAAATCTTGCCTATAAGTTGTCGCCATGCAATGCCGCCCTGTCTCACTCGATGTTTAGGCTGCTCTTTCTCTTCAACTCCCGGCTCTTCCGAATGATCTTCCTCGATCTCAAAAATCACTGACATAACATAGTCGTGATAAACTTCTTCAAGTTGAGGAAAGCGACATTCGGGAACAAAAATCTCAACGCTCCGGGCATACCATCCTTCTAAAAGCTTTTGGAGTTTTTCACCTTCGTAGGAATACTTTTGCAATTCCTTCTCGAAGAGTTCTCGCTCCACTTTGTAGAGCAACTTTTGACCCAAAGTGGGCCGGAATACGTCAAAAATTTGCTTTTTGAAAGTAAACCGGCCTACAAGGGGCCTTACTAGCTTTGCATCTACACTACGCATACGGCTTAAGAAACACCCTCATGCATAGCGAAGATCTTGCCTGCGTAGATTCCGCCTGCATCGGTTACGTAGCCCTTAAACTGAACCGGCCAAATGCGCTCATTCTGAGCCGTAAAAGCCGCATTCAAGTTCGCTATTGGGGCTGCCGCATAGACTTTAATCCAGTCATTTGCGTCAAACTTGGAAGTAATGGTCAAAACATCAGCAAAATCCATAAGGTTTTTGCCGAGACCACTGGCTACTTCCAAGAGATAACCTGTGCTGTCCGGTCCATACGTGCTGTCGGGCAGCATTTTGTTGATACGTTCATAGTTAGATTCGGCCATAGGCACCGTAGCAGTTACTTTACGACCAAGAATCGATTCTGCAACCGGCGAAATACCTTCCTGATCCACAAGGATCTCATGACCTTGCGTCTCAACGGTAAAATTAACGCCGCCAATTGTATAACCGCAGTCGATTATTTCTCCGATAGGGCCTAAAACGGTGCCGAATGTTACCCATGCAGCGCCGAATCTGATTTTCTTACGATTTCCAGCCATTTTAATATTCTCCTCAACTTGCTTCGTTAAACGAAATCTGTCCTAAGTCATGCGATAGATAGCCCTTGAATTGGGCCGACCATATTCTTTCACCATTTGTTGCAAACGAACTTTGTAGCCGCGTTGACGGCAACATATCAGCAAAAGTGATTCCGGCAGCCGGTCCCCATGCGGGAAAGACAGTTAACGTTCCGGCCAACTCTAATAAATCGTCTCCTATCGTAATCCCTGAAAACCAAGGGAAAATGCTTCTTAAAATTTCCGGTATTGGCTCCGCAAACGGACAACTCACAATGATTTGTCCGCCCATAAGGGCTTCCGCAACCGGAACTCCCAACAGATCGATCTTAATTGGTCTGGTTTCGACCTCTACCGAAACCTGAATACCGCCTCGGGTATAACCGAGCGCCGTCCCTTTGTATGTAACTTTTCCCGGCCCAAAATCGCACGGGAACATTCCCATCATTGTTGACATTCATTACTCTATAATCTGGTTAAAGTGGACCATCAAGGTTTCCATCCACAGTTTACGTCCTTCGTCGAAATCGAAAACGCCTCGTGTGGCGATTGTATGGCCCACCTTAAAACTTGTTGTCGAAAATTGCTGGTCTCTAAATAGCTCTTCAATAAGTTCGGCCAATTCGTCTACGTCCGTGTCTGTTTGACCGTAAACTTCGATTCCATAGGTTCGGTTGTTTCTCTGCCCAAATGCTATTTTGTTCGTTCCTGGGTCCGAAGTTCCCATAATATAATAAACCGCAAAAGACGGTTTTGCTTCACTCATTTCTAATCTGACCGGAGCTTTCCTTTTAAAAAATCTCGGATCTTGAGGACTTGCACCGGCAAGGGACTGAAATGTCGAGTCATTCTTGACAGTATCGTACAAAAGTTGGTTTAACTCGTTCATATTTCAGTTTGCCCTCGTAGCACCTTGTAAAGGAAGTCGTGTTGAATGGCAACTATTTGTGGCATGCTTTTCTCTACAGCAGGCTCAAGGAATGGACGGGCATCCACCTTCTCCGTGCCGTGTTCCATATCGTCGGCATAATAGACGTTTGATTGCAAAGTGACTCTATAACTACCTTTGTCGGTCATGCCTATAAGCATGTAAAAAGATTGCCTAAGACGACCTGTGCGAGCGGCCGGGGATTCACCGGGGGCAGATGCTCTATAAGCAGCTCCTATAATTTCTTCTCTGTGAGTCGTGCCTGTGAATTTCAAGGAATAATTGACTTTTTTCTTTACTTCAGGAGGAAGGGACTTGTAGGCATTCTTATCGTAATAGGCATTTCCGGGTATCGGATACCATCTCCCATGTCTCTCACCGGTTAATTGGTCTTGAATTGCCCGCACTAAGAGTATGCCGATTTGTGTTGCGGCCTCACTGGTAGGAGCTATGAATTCTAAGGCAAGATTAAGTGCCACATCATTAACTCATAGGATACCATTCATCAGTATAGACCGGAGCAATCCAATCAATGTGCTCACAGTGGATCTCTTTATGATGAATCTTGTGCATAAAATCTCTGATGGGCTTAACCATCATAACGTTGAAAAAATCTACGCCGGTTTCACCTTCCGGCCGGTAGATTCTGTCTCCATTTTGAATATTTGTATCCGCCCTGACAAAAAATAAATGATTACCTA
>TBL_comb48_EPIDRAFT_1001093_pt1 | contig 20505 bp, 16 predicted proteins | sample TroBogEpilimnion_37_FD_10681 | JGI IMG/M metagenome (IMG submission 10681)
TCTCGATATCTTTAACGCATCCAGCACGCATTACACCTTGAAGGTCATGACTGTAGTGGCGGTGGTAATGACACCACTTGTACTTCTTTACCAAGGTTGGACCTATTGGGTCTTTCGCAAGCGCATCAATCCAAACCAGATTTACCAGCCTGAATCTGGTGTTTTGGATCAGATTCACTAGTGAAGCCCTTTGACCCGCGGCTGCTCCGATACTCTCGGAGCAGCCGCGGTTTTCTCTCTTTAATTGTTGGAATTTCCATCGCTAACGCGACTCTGACAATTAGCCAAGCGTTTCTTCTCGCTAAAATTGTAGTTTCAATCTTTCAACAGCATGCGAAGTTGCACCTGACATCCTCACTCATTCTCGTACTTTCAGCGGTCTATATCGCTCGGGCCGCACTCAATTTCTTCGGTGAATGGGTGAGCGCGCTTGCAAGTACGAGAATTCGAAATGAATTGCGCACATCACTCATGAAGGCTGCACTAAACGGAGGGAGTTCGCATTCACAGCTCTTGGGTTCATCCCGGCTTTCTGTATTAGCCAGCACTGGAATCAACTCATTAGATGGCTACTTTGCAAAGTTCCTCCCTCAGCTTTTCATTGCAGTAATAGTTCCACTCACGGTCGGAATAACGATTGCCTATACAGACTGGAAATCTGGTCTGATTGTTCTAGTCACCATCCCTTTGATTCCTTTATTTGGCGCTCTGATCGGCAGATTCACCGCCGCGGCGACCAGCAAGAAATGGCAAACACTCGGTGCCATGAGCGGGTACTTTCTCGATTTGTTGAACGGCATGGCCACTCTCAAGGTATACAACCGCGCACATCTTCAAGAAAAGAAAATCAAGGAAGTGGGTGATAAGTATCGTCATGAAACGATGGGGGTACTCAAAATCTCCTTCCTATCCTCGCTCGCCCTTGAGCTCATTGCCACTCTCAGTGTTGCCTTAATCGCAGTTTCTATTGGACTTCGCCTAGTGAGCGGTTCGCTCTCGCTTCAAACTGGCTTGATAGTTCTGATTCTTGCACCCGATGTCTATTGGCCGATCCGACAAGTGGCAGCCTTTTTCCATTCTGCGGCAGACGGAATACATATATTCGAATCAATGTATTCGGTAATCGAAGCGCCTCGTTCAAGGGACGGAGTCTCCATCGCTGACATCACGGCAATTACCTGGAGTCACCTAGAGGTTCAATATTCAGATCGTTCCATCATTTCTATTCCTGCCGGCCAAATTTCTCGTGGCCACATTCACGCCGTTGTTGGTCCTTCGGGGTCGGGCAAATCCACCCTGGTGAAGGTGTTGTTGGGCTTCATTCAGCCACTGTCAGGCGAGGTCTTAATCAGTACAACTCAAGGCACATATCCTTTAGAAGAGGTGGATCTGACCGCTTGGCGGACCATGGTTGCTTGGCTTCCACAAGAACCACATTTCCCGGTATCAACGGTTGCGGGGACAGTTCGCGATGCACGCCCCAACTCAACTCATGAAGAAATAACACAGGTTCTATCGTCCGTGGGGCTCGGCATGAATGAGCTCAATAAAGGGCTAAATACTTCGATGGGAACGACGAAGACTCCTCTTTCTATCGGTCAGATACGCAAGGTTGCTCTTGCTCGAGCAATAAATAAACAAGTACCTGTCTTAATACTCGATGAACCCTCCGCATCGGTGGATGACATAAGCGAAGAGAAAATAAGAGAGGTGATTGCATCACAAGCGCAATCGGGGGCAATGGTTCTCGTTATTTCGCACCGTCCACTCGTAATTGAAGATGCCACAACTTCAACGCACATTGCCCAGGTCTCTTCATGACGCGGCGCTATCTCTATGCAATTGCGCTCAGTGCGGCATCCATTGGAGCGGCAATCGGATTATTGGCATGCAGCGCGTGGTTAATTTCGATGGCCTCTACCAAACCACCGGTTCTCACACTCGAGATTGCGATTGTTGCGGTGCGATTCTTCGGACTCTCCCGAGGAGCTTTGAAATATGTCAGCAGGATTTTTGAGCATGACCAAGCCCTAGATACGCAAACCACGTTGCGTGGCCGTCTATTTGGTTCAATGCTACGGATTCCCGCTCCAGAGTATGGTCAGATGAAGCGTGGAACGATGTTGCAGCAATTAGTTTCCGATGTCGACACCGCTCAAGATTGGTCTCTTCGTCTTTGGAACCCCTGGTTCGCTTCATTAGTTTCTGGCTTAGCCGGGCTAGCGATCGTTTTCTATCTACTTCGACCACTCGCTATTGCCCTTACATTTATTTTCATTTTTGCACTCGCCGTTGCCCCACTTCTCTCGCTCTGGATTGGCAGCAACAAACTGGGGCGAGAGAACGAAGCTGAGCTTTTTCATCGAATTCTTCAGTCTTTTGAAGGTGTCGATGAATCTCTCATATTTGGCTATCAAGATCACCTACTCAATGAAATAGGTATACAACAAGATTCGATTGCCGTCATCGACCGCAAAGCCGCACGCTGGTCTGGATTGGTCAGTGCCGTCTACAGCACATGCCTGGGGCTTTCGCTGATGATTTCTACAATCTTTGCTAGCGCGGCATATGCGCAAGGTGAGCTTGCGGGTGTCAATGTCGCAGTACTTATTTTCATTCCGCTTGCTATCTTCGATGGGGCAGCTTTGTTACCAGCTGCATTTTCTCGAATCTGGAAAGTACGCGAGGCACGCGCTGCACTCTCACCATTATTAACCATGCCCAATGTGCCTGCGCTAACGGGAAAGAAGCTGAATGTCGAAAGCGCAACGTTGGAGCTTCTTTCGCTTCGGCCCATCCTTGAGGGCGTTGACATACCTCGATTTTCAGGAACTGCATCACCAGGCCAACCTTTAGTTATTACTGGTAAGAGTGGAATTGGAAAGTCATCGGTGATTGGCTCCATTCTGGGTTTTAATGATTTTCATGGCCAAGTCTTGGTTAATCGAGTCCCAGTACAAGAATTTGATATGTCGGTTTTCTCGGTCATGCTTCAAGATGACTTTCTTTTTCACACTTCAGTTCGGGAAAATATTAAATTGGGAAATCCTGACGCATCAGATCGCGAAATTAAGCAAATTCTTGAGGTTGTCGAATTGGCTGAGCTAATTCATCAATTGCCGGAAGGTTTGGACACTATTGTTGGTGAGTTTGGGTTCAATTTTTCTGTGGGTGAAACGCAGAGAATCAAGCTAGCTCGCCTTCTTCTTCGAAATACTTCCATTTATCTTCTAGATGAGCCATTTGAATACCTTGAAAAACATCAGGCGGAACGTCTCGCAAGAAAGGTGCTCCAAGTACTTTCCTTAAAGACCGTCATCATCGTGTCACACCAAGAGGTAGTTCCCCTTAAAGCTGGTAGCCAATCAGAAGTCGTAATACGCTACTAGCATGAGTAACGCGTACGACAAGTCTGGCGTGGCCAATCACGACGCTCCCTCCACCGATGCGTGGGGAGAGTTTATGAAGACTGGTTGGGCGCCATCCCCGCTTGAAGGTGTGAAGCCAGAAGCGATTGTTCCCTTTGCCAAAGCTCGTCGGGAAAAACTCTCTGCTCTTTATCCTGGCATCCGACTTGTTATCCCTTCCGGCACATTCAAGGTGCGCAGCAATGATTGTGATTATCGCTTCCGTCCCCACAGCATTTTTGCTTGGCTCTCCGGTATTAACGCCTCTGATGCTGTTCCAGATTCAGTATTAATCATGGAGCCAAACGGTACGGGTCACGATGCGCTTTTGTTTATCCATCCTCGTTCACCTCGTGATACCGAAGAGTTCTATCGCGATCGTCGCCACGGTGAATTCTGGATTGGTCGCCGCATGACCGTGGAAGAGACTTGGACCAAGTATCAACTCGAGGTGCGTCACATCGACACCTTGAAGGATGTCCTCGGCGAAGCCAAAGACACATACACGATTCGTGGCGAAGATCCAGAGGTGGATGCGCTGATTGAGCCGCGCAAAAAGAAAGATGAAGAGCTGTATGTGACGCTCTCGAACATGCGCTTGGTGAAAGATTCTTACGAAGTCGCCGAAATGCAGAAGGCAATTGATGCCACCAACCGGGGTTTTGCCGACATGGTGCGCGTCTTGCCTGCTGCTACATCCACGACGCGTGGTGAGCGCGTTGTCGAAGCGGCTTTCTTTGGCCGCGCTCGACTTGAAGGAAATGATCTTGGTTACGACACCATTGCCGCAGCTGGATCACACGCGTGCGTTCTGCACTGGATCAAGAACGATGGTGATGTCCTCCCCGGTGATCTCATTCTTATCGATGCCGGTATTGAAATGGAATCCTTCTATACCGCCGATATCACGCGCACCTTGCCCGTCACTGGAAAATTCACCGAAGCCCAGCGCAAGCTCTATATGTTGGTGTATGAATCACAAAAGGCAGGATTTGCCGCTGTGAAGCCCGGTGCAAAGTTTGCCGATATCAATCGTGCTTGCCATCGCGTTCTCGCTGAAGGCTTGGAGGCAATGGGCGTGCTACCGATTAGCGCCGAAGAGTCGATGAAACCCGAGATTGGTCTGCATCGTCGCTGGACCGTGCATGGCGTCTCTCATCATCTCGGCATGGATGTTCATGATTGTGATCGTGCTCGCTCAGAAGAAATGCAGACTCGCGTGATGGCCCCAGGCATGATTTTGACGGTGGAACCAGGTCTCTATATCCATCCCGATGACACCTTGTTCCCTGAGGAATTCCGTGGCATTGGTATTCGTATTGAAGATGACGTGATTGTGACCGATACTGGCTGTCGCGTGATGTCTAAATCGCTACCAAGTCACCCAGATGAGATTGAAGTCTGGATGGCCAATCTCGCACGTGGTTAGTGCGTCACCCAGACACCAGCGCCAGCAGCACTGATTCCCAGGACTAAGGTCAGAAGCAAATACATCAGCGCTTTTTTCTGATGCTTGTGTTTGAGAAGATGATGTTCCTCTACTGCAAAAGTTGACCAAGTGGTGAAGGCACCGGCAAAGCCGGTGCTAATCAAGAGAGGCCAGCGACCGTGGCTATTGAGCATCAGGCCCAATACAAAGGAACCTGTCGTGTTAATAAACAGCGTCTCGATTGGAATAAGTGAGCGATGCAGCTTCTTTACTTCGTGATCAATGATGTAACGAAGTGGTGCGCCGACTCCAGCACCAAGTGCAATCCAGAGTGCGCGCAGTACACCTACATCGGTCGTGCATATCTGTATGGCCTTATGGCTGGTGGCCAAGATGGCGTAGAGCGTGCGCTTCAGATTCTGCAGAATCAAATGATTCGATCGATGAAGTTGTTAGGCGTAAGTTCGCTTGAAGAGCTGCAGCCTAAGCACGCTGAATTCTTGGCAACCCACCAGGGATTGGGCAAGTTGCCAAACTAGCGTTGATTAGGCTCGTCATAGACCAACCCAGCAATCTCAAGTTCATTCACATTTTCAATTTGCAACGCGGATTTGTAATTTTTACGTGATTCTTCGCTCCAAACAATTTCGCATTCACTTAACGTCACTGAATCAGCATTTATGAGTGAAATTGCGGAGTGTGGTTCACGCAGAAAATTAACTGTTCCGTTTGGACGCAAGTCCACGCGCGCAGGCCACTTGGAGGTATTACACATCTCGATCCTTAATTTTATAAATTCAACGTTTTTAATCAATTCAGGATGTGTAGCCCATACCAGTACCGCCGCTTCTGTCTTGACGTGAATCCCTTCAAATCGGATTCCATCGACCTTGCCCTCACGCAAGCGTTCAGGATTTCCATCCGTAGTGCCCTCGTCCCATGACGCAGCCGTTACATGAATGGCTTCACCATGTCCCCACCAAGATTCGCTGAAAGTTCGCGTACTTACTGAGCAATTCGAAAAAAGGACGTTCGATACGGTTCCACCCTCACGTGGTCTTACTGCAAAACCCCGATGCGAATCTTCTACAGTGCAATCTCGGACTACCACATCTTTGATATCTCCACATGCTTCAGTTCCAAGAGTGATAGCGCCGGATGTAGATTTCATATAAGTGTTAGATATCAAGACATCTTCTACGAGACCATATTGAGCCGTTCCCGCACACGATTTCAGCGAGATGCAGTCGTCGGCAGTAATTAATTCGCAATCCTTTATGACAACTTTCTGACAACGGTCGATGTCTATCCCGTCTGCATTAGGAACCATCAAATCCGTTAAAATATGAATCTTTTGAATGAGGAGGTTTTGGCAACCCGTCGTACGGAGCGCCCAAAAGGCAGGATCTTGGATGGTGAAATCTTCAAGTACAACATCATTGGATTCGATGATAAAAATGGTAAACGGACGTTCGAGATATTGTGAACGTCCACCAACAGGTCCCCGCATAGAATGTATGTACTGACCACGCTCTAAAATAAATCCATCGGCATTGCCATTAATTTCGCCAGTTCCGGATATCCGAAGGTTATGCGCTTTGAAGGCGCTTATGAATGCGCGACGAGGGAGTACATCTTCCTTCACCGCTCCAGCAGATATCGTGTCGATACTGTGATGTGGTGAATAATCTTCGTAATTTGCAGATGCCTGGATTCGAGATCCAGATTGAAGATGAAAATCAATATTCGCTTTAAGTTGGAAACTTCCGGATTGAAATGTACCTCCTGACGGAATAACTACTCTTCCCCCTCCAGCCGCCGCAGCGGCATCAATCGCTCGCTGGATAGCTTCAGCATTATTAGTAATTCCGTCCGGCATCGCGCCGAAGTCGATAATTGAGAAGTCGCTCATTACAAATTCACGATTCGGTTATGCGACCAGAGATAGTCATTAGGTTTAATTTCTATCATTTTTAGAACATCTTCTGAGCCGGTTACCATGAAAGTATGTTTTTCGCCTGGCAATAGACTTACTATCTGCGAATCCACTTGGGTGCCTAACCCAGCCACTTCACTTAGCAGTGAAAGTTCATGGATATAAGTAGTTGCCTGTACCGTAACAAACAAACTGCCGCCTTGGATTTTCGTTGAAATTTGCAAATCGTGTTCGGGGGCTTTTTGAGCCGGCTGTAAAGTGGTTCTACGAGTTGCTCGTGCTTCACCAACATCAGCGAGCAAAAAACCTTCATAGTCCAAAGATGAAATCTCTTTGAAATGATCCACCATCGGCGTTCGTGAAACCCCGTAAGGTACGATGTCGAATTCAATTTCAGTTTGCCCTACAACTTTACCTAGCGAATCTATTAAGGAAACTGCCGCCTTCGAATTCCATTCTTCTGCGGTGTCATTAATAATTGTTAACTGCGCGCCTTGATCTACTCGACTAATTGTTACGGTGCGAGGACGGTAAGCAGCCTTCATGGCGTGCCAAGCTAGCTTTCGAAAGCCTGTGTAATCCAATACTGCCCAACTGATAGCGGGCCACATGTCATTGAATTGCCATAAAATTGCGCCGGAACATACCTCGTAAAGACTACGAAAGTGTTTCAGCCCAATTTCGACCGCGCGAGCTTGGTCGAGCGACGCCGCGAAATACCAAGCCACCCCTTCGATTGGTGGCTTGGCGAATTCGCGCGAAAGTCCCTCGGCGACTTTGCGCATTCCGTCGAAAGCTTTTTGGTGAATCGCAACATCGATATCTCGTGAATCCAGTGAGTCTTTTCCGATTGCTTGAGTCAGCATTGACCACGATCCTGGACCATTAAATCCGAATTCCGCCGCGAAAGAGGGTGTGTATTGCTCGTAGCGTTCGTACCCGAGTTCGTTCCATACATCCCAAATATGGTTGGTGCCTGAAGTGAAATTCCGAACATCTGGATTGTTAGTGGAGAACGGTGAGCCGGGAATGTATGGCCGTGTTCCATCGAGTTTCGCAACCACAGACGGAATGGTCTCTCTGTAGAACGTTTCACCCCAAGGACGACCAGCCAGCTGTTCTTGCCATCCCCAATGCTGAAAGCCCTCAAGGCATTCGTTGCCTCCGCACCATATAACCAACGAAGCGTGGCTCTCGAGTCGTCGAACTGCTTCGGTTGCTTCTAGTTCGACTTCTTCAAACATCGCAGGTGTCTCTGGGTATGCGGCACAGGCAAAAAGGAAATCTTGCCAAACAACTATTCCTTCTTCATCACAGAAATTATAAAAATCTTCTGACTCGTAGATTCCGCCGCCCCAAACTCGAATTCCATTGATATTAACTTCCAACATGTCGGAAATTCGTTGTTCGTAACGCTCGCGAGTTACCCGCATAGGGAATGGGTCGTCAGGAATCCAGTTAGCTCCTCGAATCCATAAGCGCAGTCCATTCACTTTGATTGCGAAAAGATGCTTTTCGGGGAATTGGGGATCGTTTATTGCCGAGGTATCAAGCTCAATAGTTCTAAAACCAACACGCTTAACGTCTTGTTGAATCGTTTGGCTGTTGTGATTAAGCGATATTTCCACTGTATAAAGCTTTTGTTCGCCTCGGCCACGGGGGTGCCACAGCTCCGCATTTGGCACATCCAGATCGTATTTAGTTTGGCTCGCAGGAAATGTACTCGTTGCGATTTCCCGGTCATCGTCCAGTACTCGCACAACTATTTGGGCATTAGTTGTGTCGCCAATTACTTTAGGACTGATTGCAAGATGTGGTACGCCATCCCGAATGGAAGCCAGAANAGCAGTACTTGAGAGATATGCGTAATCCCATTGAATCAACTCAACGGGTTTCCATATTCCAGAAGAAATAGTCACCGGACCCCAGTCCCACCCATAGCTGCAAGCCATTTTTCGCTGATAGTTGTATGGCATGTCATAGGGGCGCGGATAGAGACCAAGCTCTTCCACCTGCGCTTCGGCGTCGCTGAGCGGAGCCGTAAATCGAATTTCTAAGGAAACATCGCCGGCTTTGAGTACCTCACTGATATCAAGTTCGTAAGATCGATGCATATTTTTCGTAGACATTTTCAATTGACCGTTAACGAAAATGTCTGCCAAGGTGTCTAGGCCCAAAAATCGTAGAGTTGAATTATTTGCGAAATTCGAAGATTTAATTACTGTCCGATAGGTCGAATCAGTCTTCCAGATCCACATTTGGTCCACTTCGCGACCGTCCACAGAAATATCATCAATTATCCCTGCCGCAATTAAATCTGTATGAATACATCCAGGCACTGAAGCGGGGATAGTTTCTGGCAAATCAACGGCGCTGGTAACGACCGATTTATTTCGCCAAACATTGTGACCATCAACCTTTGCCACCGATGCGAAAGCATCTACGCGTGGAGCAAGCGAAAGAAACCAGCCTTCGGAGATTTGGGATATTTTATTCATCGGCCGAAATCGTCCTCAACTCGTTCAATGTCATCCTCGCCGAAGTAAGTGCCCGTTTGAACCTCTACAAATACAATTTCTTCCGAACCAGTATTGGCGATTCGGTGTAGTACACCAACGCCAAAATCAATAGTTGAACCCGGTGAAACTTTTCTGATTTCGCCATTGATTGTTACTTCGCCATTGCCTTGCACGATAAACCAATGTTCCGCTCGCTTGGCATGTCGTTGATACGAAAGCCGCTGGCCCGGATTAACCCAAATACATTTCACTTTATGGCTCAGGGATTCTTGTAAAACTTCATACCGACCCCATGGCCGATCTGATTTCTCTAATTCCATGATTTCGGCCTCCGGTATCAAGAATGAATTTTGTCGAAAGTTTGATTACTTGTGGCGGTATCAAGGACTCCAAGTGCGGCGCCAACAACTCCAGAGCTGCGCTGCAGTGCTGCGAGTCGCAAATCTGGTTTATCAATAAATCCAGTAGTACGAGCCTCTGCCTCAAAATGGGCTCGTAGTGGTGCCCAATAAACTTCTCCAGCCTGTGATACCCCACCGCCAATAACTACTGTTCTGATATCCAAAGATCCGATCGTGTTAACGATTCCGATGGCGAGCGCACGGGTCCCTTCGTCAATCACTTCCAATGCGGTCGAATTTCCTTGACGAGCAGATTCCGCAAGTTCAATAAAACTATTTCCCGAGTTCCAGCCACGCTCTGATGCAATTGCCACCATTCGTGGTCCACTTGCATAGGTCTCAACACATCCACGACGTCCGCATGCGCATCGCTCGCCATCAAAATTGATGGCATGGTGACCGATATAGCAGGCATTTCCCGTTTCCCCCGTAAAGAGAGACCCATTAAGAATCAGACCACCGCCGATGCCGGTCGACACAACCATTCCCAACATGTTTGTCGCTCCGCGTCCTGCGCCCAATCGATGTTCTGCGTGAGCCAAGGCCATGGCATCACCGTGCAGAATCACATTGGAACTCCCGGTTAATTCTTTAAATTTAGAGACGATTGGGAACATTCGCCATTGTGGAATATTTACAGGGCTAATTGCTCCATGGTCAAGATGAAGTGGGCCGGCTGATCCAATGCCAACCCCAATAAGTTCATCATCAGCAATTTTCATCAAATCGATTGTTGTCGCATGGATCTCATCCCACATATTTGGATTTCCGCGCACCATTACTTCATGCTGATGGGAGACAACATAATCACGGTCCACTAGAGCGAGTGCGATTTTGGTGGCGCCCACGTCGACAGCCAATGCGTGGCGATTCATATTTTCGCACCTTCAGGTGGGAACGTATTTAGTTGCAATTCTATTGTCTTGGTTTCAAATCCAATCTCTATTGGATTTTCGATTCGTTCGAGGAGCAATTTTGCTGCCGCTACTCCGAGTCGCTTCGGGTCATGATTAAGTGTCGGTATTTTTAGTAACTGTGCTGATGGGAAGTCGTCGAAGGAAACCATACTTACTTGCGAAGAGGTGGACGTGATTGCATGTCCAACACCAATCGCTATCAAATCATTTGAGGCGACAAATCCATCAATGCCGTGAGACTGTTTTAACATATCGAGCGCGACACGCTCCGCCTGTTCTGAAGTGTGAACGCCAGGAATCACTTTACTTTTCGCGGCTTGTAATCCATGTTTAATAATCGATTTCTTGAAACCTTCAACACGCTCAGATGCGGTCCAAATTTCTGGATTATCAGCGATCAAAGCAATTCGACTACAACCCTTAGCTGCAAGATAGGCCACGCAGGCGTCTATGCCGCCTTCGTTGTCAGCCAAAACTGTATCTGCATCGAGATAGGCAGGTGGGCGATCAACAAATACAAATGAGAATCCACGTTTACGTTCTAGGTGTAAGTATGAATAATCTTGCGCTGATGGAATGATTAGGAGCCCACGAACTCGACGCTCGAGAAGTGACTCAATCAGAATTTTTTCTCGATTTCCATCGTCGCGAGCAGTAGCAATAATCAAGTCGAGGCCGGAGCCGCTCAGCTCTTCCTCGGCACCTGAAGCCATGCCTGCATAAAATGGGTTCGCAAGGTCGGAAATCACCATTCCAACAAGGTTAGAAAGAGCGCCCACTCGAAGTTCTCGGGCAATTCGATTCGAGCGGTAACCGACCAACTCTGCCGCCTTTTTTACTTTCTCCATTGTCAGCGGCGAGACTCGATCTAGCTCATTCATGGCTCGAGAAGCGGTCTTGACGCTTACTCCTGCGATAGCTGCAATATCGGCAAGCGTGGGGTGTGTAGAAGGCTGAATTTGAGCCATGACCAAAACCCCTTCTACGTTCGGGAAACTCCCTTGTTGGATGGGCAACCATAGGCAAATTGGGTAATCGATGTCAAGAATAAAGTAATCAGAAACTTGAATGTCCTTTTATGTCCTAAAGTCCTTATAAGACAATGGTTTTAGAGCATTTATAACAAAAAAGTAATTTGAAATGTTGTTGACAACGATTACACATTAATAGTTATTGTTCGCTAAACGGGGTGGCTGTCGCCATACCGAATACGAAAGGAAGACCATGCGCAAACGTTTAATTGCTGGTGCTGTCAGTACGGTACTGGCGACATCATTCTTAGCCGTTGGTGTGATTTCTTCTGCAAAAGCCGCATCCGGCGTTTGCAAGCAGATCACGGTTATAACCAACCGCACCGATATTGCTCCAACCACCTTCACTAAGGTTTACGGCCCTGCATTTACAGCCGGCCCAGGTAAGGGCACCACCGTGAAGTTCGAAGCATTCACGAACTACAACACCGATGTTCGGACCATGATGAACACGAAGAATTACGGTGATGTTCTAGGAATCCCTCAGGGTGTTACCCCAGCTCAATTCCCATCCTTCTTCACACCACTTGGAAAAACTTCAGATCTCTCAAAGATTTATCGTTTCACCAACGAAGGTACCTACAACGGAACTCAATACGGTCTTTCACAGACCGGTAACGCTAATGGTTATGTGGTAAACCTAAAGGTCTGGAAGGCTGCTGGAATTACAACACCACCAGCAACACCAGCCGAATTTATCGCTGACCTAAAGGCCATTAAGGCTGCTGAGCCAGATGTAATTCCACTTTATACGAACTATGCAGCTGGCTGGGCACCTACCGGCTGGAGCAATATGTTTACCGGATATGCACAAGGCCCAGATTCAAACAACATCATGGCTAAGGACCCAGCTCCATGGTCACCCGGAAAAGACGTCTATATTGGTGACGACTTGCTCTACCAGGTAGCTGCAGCAGGTCTCATTGAACAGGACCCAACCACTACTGATTGGGAAGGTTCAAAGGCAATGATCAACAAGGGCCAAATCGCAACAATGATGCTTAGCTCTTGGTCAGTCTCGCAGTTCCAAGGCGCAGGTCCTAACCCTCAGGACATTGGTTTCTACCCAATCCCTGTGAAGGATCCTAAGACTGGCAAGTTCCAGAGCTACATCGGTGGCGACGTTGAGCAGGCAATCAACAAGAACTCCAAGTGCCAGACTTCAGCACGAGCATGGTTGGACTACTTCATGCAACAGTCCGGCTACGCATACAGCCAGGGTGGAATCAACCCTTACATCAAGGGACCAAATGGCGAAAGCTATTCGATCTTTGACAAGTTGGGAGTTGTTTACAAGTCACTCAACGCAGCTCCTGCTGGTCATGATTCTGACCTTGCAAATGTTCGCAAAGCATCGGGCATTCCAACAGATGGAACACTTGAGCAGAACATCATTGACACCGCTCGCGGTGCCAAGTCTGGTTCAGAATCCGCCATATTTGCTGACTTGAACAGCAAGTGGGCAGCGGCAGTTAAAGGCTAACTGACGGACCTAACTTCGGAGTGGGGCACGTTAATGTGTCCCACTCCTTAGTTCTTTCAAAGGAAATCATGTTCAAAGAGAAGACGAAGCGGAACTTCATACCGTGGCTTTACTTGTTATTGCCTGTAGGGCTGCTTGCCCTATTCACGTACCTGCCGGTTATCAACATGTTCTGGTACAGCACAACAACATGGGATGGGTTTGATCCGCATAAAAAGTTTGTCGGCCTACACAACTACGTCACAATCGCTCATGACACAGAAATATTTCATTCGCTGCTCAACAGCCTCTATTATTTCGGTGGGGCAATAATCCAGATTTCTCTCGCGTTATTTTTAGCTACGGTCCTTAGTTATCGATTCAGAGGCAGCAATATTTTTAAGGGCTTTCTGGTTTTTCCTTATCTGTTGAACAGTGTGGCTGTTAGCTTGGTCTTCCTTTACCTATACAAAGGTGGCGGTGGATTAGATTTACTCCTGAAACACATTGGACTTGGGCACTTTGTTACGTATTGGTTAGGCAATCCAAGAATTGTTAATTTCTCACTCGCAGGAGTTTCGGTCTGGCGTTACATGGGATTAAACCTGGTTTTATTCCTTGGTGCAATCCAGTCGATTAATCCAGAGCTCTTTGAGGCTGCACAATTAGATCGCGCAAATCGCTGGCACCAATTTCGGTACATCATTTTGCCCGGTATTCGACGTATAACGGCGCTGAGCGTAATTTTGGCTGTGAGTGGAAGCATTGGAGTTTTTGAAATTCCTTACATCATGCTCAATGGATCTAATGGAACAAATACATTCGTTATAGAGACGCTAAAGACAGCTTTTGTACAGAATCGAGTTGGGCTTGCATCGGCACTGGCCGTTGTACTTCTCGGAATCGTACTTATCGTCACATTCGTGCAAAGAAAAATCTTTAAGGATGAATCGGTGGATCTCGTATGAAAAATCGTGACATGTTCAAGGTTATCAGCTACCTAATTTTATCAATCTGTGCATTTGCGACAGTTTTTCCGCTCGTCCCATTATTTTTTGCGTCGCTTAAAGGGCGGGACGAATTCCTCAATACGGGTTCATTGACACCTCCTAAAAACTGGTTCAACTTTCATAATTTTCAAGTTGCCTGGAGTCAAGGCGATCTTGTGCACGGATTTATGAATACTGGAATTATTCTTGCCGTAGCTCTAGTTGGAACAATTTTAATTGGGACGATGGCCGCATACGCAATTGATCGATTTAATTTCAAGGGTAAGCAGTTAATCTTGTGGACGTTCTTGGCGGCAACACTGGTTCCGGGCGTCACAACTCAAGTTGCAACTTTTCAAATCATTAACAAACTGAACCTATACAACACTCGGTGGTCTGCAATTATTTTGTATATGGGCACAGACATCATTTCGATTTATATTTTTCTTCAGTTCATGGCTTCGATACCAAAAGCGCTGGACGAATCTGCTCGCATTGACGGAGCTGGACATTTCACCATTTACTTCCGAATCATCCTGCCTCTCTTGCGTCCAGCAATTGCGACCGTGGTGATTATCAAGGGTATTGCAATGTATAACGAGTTCTATATACCTTTCCTATACATGCCCGATCCAGCGCTCGGCACGGTATCTACCTCGCTCTACCGGTTTATTGGACCGTTTAGTGCTAGTTGGCAGGTCATATGTGCTGCCACGCTCATTGTTATCTTGCCAACCTTGATTGCATTCCTGGCCCTACAAAAGTTCATTTATAGAGGTCTTTCCGCCGGTGCAGTGAAATAGGGTTGAGTAATGGAATATCGTCGTCTTGGTTCAACTGGAATGTACGTCTCAGAAATCGCTTACGGCAATTGGATTACTCACGGTTCGCAAGTTGAAGCAGCGGGTGCCACGCGATGCGTGAAAGCGGCGCTTGATGTAGGTATAACCACTTTTGATACGGCTGACGTTTACGCCAATACACATGCGGAGGAAATTCTCGGTGGTGCGTTAAAAGGAGTAAAACGCGAAAACTATGAACTTTGTACAAAGGTGTATTTTCCTACTGGCCAAGGCAAAAATAATCGTGGACTCTCACGGAAGCACATCATGGAGTCCGCCCACGCTTCGCTAAAGCGACTAAAGACCGACCATATCGATCTTTACTATATGCATCGATTTGATCACGAGACCCCCATTGACGAGTCACTTCAGGCATTCGAGGACTTGGTTCGACAGGGAAAGGTTAATTACATTGGTTTTTCGGAGTGGAACTCCGAGCAGATTAAATCTGCGCTTAATATTCAAAAAGCCCGCGGTTGGACGAAGTTTGTTGCCAATCAACCGCAATATTCGATGTTGTGGCGAGTAATCGAAAGGCACGTTCTTCCATTAAGTCAAAGGGAAGGCATCGGACAGATCGCTTTCTCTCCGCTCGCCCAAGGTGTATTGACCGGTAAATATCTGCCAGGTAAGAAGCCGCCCACGAATTCACGGGCAACCGACAAAAAATCTGGAGCAGACATGATTTCCGGCTGGCTTCGGCCTGAGGTATTAACCGCTGTTCAAAAACTGAAGCCAATCGCAGATTCAGTTGGGGTCTCCTTCTCTCAGCTAGCCTTGAGTTGGGTGCTAGCACAACCGGGTGTCTCCGCAGTTGTCATGGGCGCGAGCACTGCTTCGCAAGTAACTGAGAATGCAAGGGCGTCCGGGATTAAGCTCGATTCGAACACAATCAAACTGATTGATGAGGTACTAGGTTCTCTTCCTGAGCGCAATCCTGCTCATAACCAGAGTCCGAATCCTAGGGCTTAGACCCGACTTTCAATCATTAGCTCAAGTAGAGCACGATCAATATTCAGGCCCTCAAAATTTTCGTATTTTGTACCAGGTCGTCCGTGATTTGCGATGCCAAAGTTGCCATCAAATTCCCAAAGTGAATATCCCCAGTTAGATTCTTTATAGATACTAAATAAGTCTGCGAACCATCGTAAAGCAACGTCGTTATCTGTGTATCGATAACAGCCAAACTCACCGATATGTACGGGTCGTCCCATCGATTGAACTTCACGCCACGGCTCATAAAAATCCCACAACGCACTGCGATCCCACCACTTTCCATCATATTCACATGGGTACGTGGGAATGGGCATCCCTATGGAACCTGCCCACCACTCCGCCTTGTAGTGCGAAACCAACATGGGTTGATATCCGCGGCCACTATGTATTACTTCAAGGTCGGCGAGCTCTGGCATCGCCAAATGCCCACCGGCCAGACCATTGATTACAATTTGGCGCTTCGGGTCTATATCTCGGATAGATGCCACAATCTTTCTGATTAGATTTTGGTGAATCTCGCGGGTGAAGCCCCGTTGTCCAATCTCGGGTGGCTCGTTAACCAAATCGAAGCTCATTGATTTCTCAAACTGCCCTTTGTAACGGGTAGCTAAAGTGGTCCACAACTCCTCGAACGCATCTTGAGCGATTGAATCAATCCAGAGATTAGTGCTTTCCTTCTCCCAACCATTGATGCAATAACCCGGCGCTCGATGGAGATTTATTGAGATATGAATACGTCGTGAGACACATTCGTGAACATAGGAGTCGAGCAACTTGAGAAAGTCCTGGCTTTGTTCCGCACCAATTTTTGGTAACCAATATCGGTAATCGAGCGGAAGCCGAAGGAATCTAAAGTTGTACTTTGCCATGAAATCCAACATACGCGTGTCCGCAATAGCAGCAGGTTGAGATTCGCTCGAATAAGCCCACTGAGCATTAAAGCCATACCCAAGATGGTTCACTTCATTCAGTGCCATTATCTCTCCGATTTACTTAGTAAATTGTCAAGCCATCTAGCTTGTACAAGATTCTGGTCACTTGCGCCGCCTTCATGCATATTGAATTCCCACACTTGTGTCGTAACAGGGCCGGCATAGTGATTTCGAACTGCAAACACCGTATCGGGTGGGCAAATCGGATCATGCATCCCAATGCTGATTAATGCGTGGCTCTTAGCACTCGTTACTAAGTTCATACAATCAAAATACGTAACTGTTCTCAGAGCCTGATCAACTTCAGACCTATGGATTCGACAATAATTTACAATTTCTTGGTATGGGTGAGAGTCGGTAATTTCTATAGCTCGGTTTATATGACAGAGAAAAGGCACGTCAGGCATGGTCGCAAAAACATCGGGAGACAATGAGGTCGCAGCTAAGGCAATACCTCCTCCTTGGCTCGCACCCGTCGTAATTATTCTTGCAGCATCTACATTCGGCAGATGTTTGGCAGCACGGACAAACGCGACAGCGTCTGCGTATACGCGGCGGTAGTAATAATTTTCCTTTGACTCTATCCCCATGGTCATAAAACCTGCCGATGAAGAGGCTCTGGGGTAAGCGCCGTCAGGTGTATCTCCACGGCGATGCCCGCCGCCTTGACCACGAGTGTCCATCACCAAAGTCGGATAGCCGCACGAGGGCCAAAAAAGCCATTCGTTAAAGTTACCGCGGCCGCCGCCGTAACCTTCGTAAACGACCACTATCGGGCGCTTAGATGGCAGATTCTTTGGTGTGATGAACCAACCTTTGATCGGATCGCCGTTATAACCCGGAACCGTGACATCATAAATTTCAAACTCTGAAATAGGGGTTTCGAGAAGCTGAAGTTTGGGGTGTGGGTCAAGTTCAATGAAATCAATAAGAGTCTTCGCCCAGAACTGATCAAAGTCAGCCGCTTTTGTGAGACTGGGCTTGTAGGTTTCCAATATGTCTCGAGGTTGACCTAACAGCATGCTTAATCTCCTGTCTTCGTGAGAAATGTTTGAGCCTCAAAAAGTCGTTGGTACACACCACCGGCATTAACTAAATCCGAGTGTTTTCCTTGTTCGACCAACTTACCTTTGTCTAAAACGAGAATCCTGTCGGCTTTTTGAACTGTTGATAATCGATGGGCTACGACAAACGTAGTGCGACTTTGCATGAGAAGCTCGAGAGCGATTTGGATTGCATGTTCGGATTCAGAATCGAGCGCAGAAGTAGCTTCGTCTAGAATCAATATGCGAGGATCACGAATCAGTGCTCTCGCAATCGCTAGTCGCTGTTTTTGGCCGCCAGATATCCGCGCACCACGTTCGCCAACAATGGTTTCTATCCCTTCGGGAAGTGCCAAAACTAACTCCCAAGCGTTTGCTGCCTTTAAGGCCGCCTCGATTTTTTGGTCAGTGACGGAGCCCAATCCATATGCAACATTTTCACGGATGCTTCCATCAAATAACACTGACTCTTGCGGTACAACCGATATGAATTTTCTCGCTGACCTTAAGTCATAATCGGATAGATTCTTTCCATCGAATGTGATTGACCCTTGCTGTGGGCGAAGAAAACCGATCGCCAAGTTAATAAGGGTAGATTTTCCAGAACCCGATGGACCGACTAAGGCAATCATTTCTCCCGGGTGTGCCTTTAGGCTTACATCTGCAATAGCTGGAATTGTCGACGCTGGATATGTGTATGTCACGTGCTCAAAACTGACGACACCAATAACTTGATCCATCGGTGGCTTATCAGAATTGGCCTCGATATCTGGTGATTCTAAAATTTCTCCAAGCGAACGGATGGATGAAAAACCCTTCGCAATCTGAGGCATCAGGCTTGATAATAAAATAACAGACCCTATTAATTGACCAAAAAACGAAGTTAGTAGAACGACATCTCCTGTGGTAACTCCGAATTTGCCACGTAATGCGCAGTATCCCGCGGTAGCAAGGCAAAGAACATTCGCCATTTGGAAAGTTACCCAGGCAATAGCATTAAAGTTCGCGTTAAATAAATCTAATTTAAGTCCAGCGCGCTTCACATTTGAGAACGATTCGTACATTGTTTGCAAGGCGCTTCGTTCGAGCCCGTGGGCACGAGTTATCGGAATAAGTGTTGTCATTTCGTTCACACGAGCCGACATATTTTCAATTTCCGATCGAAACGCTTCATTTCGATTATTCAGCTTGATACGCATTTTAACTATGAAGAGGGCGATGAGCGGTGCAAGCAATAGGAAGAAGGGAAGAAACATCGGAACTTTGATTGAAGTGATGAGGATTGCGCCAATTACGCCATTAACGGCCGTGAAACCTCCATCTGAGAGATTTCGAACCATCTGTTCGATATTTTCTACATCGCGCACAACTTTTGTTTGTAAAACGCCGGCGTTCGTTCGCAAATAGAAACCCATGCTCATTTGTTGCATTCGTTCAACAAGTGCTGACCTGAGACGATTCTCAACTTCGCGGATAGCTTTGCTTTGAAAGCGAACATATAAAACATTTACTGGCCAGTTTTGAATGGTTACGGCAAAAAGAATGGCTATATTGATCAATAGTTCTGTCAAGCTTTTGTGCTGAGTAATTATGTCAATTATGTTTGCGGTGAGGAGTGGGATCACCCACGACGGGGAGTGCTTGATACAAAATAATACAAATGCAATAACTACACGAAATTTCTGTTCTTCAAAAAGGTAGATCAGAGTTCTAAATGGATTTTCACCGGCGTATCTGTGTTCAACCTCAGAGAGGTGACCCCGCGAATGGCGCATTTGTTAAAGATACTCCAATGTCCGCAGGACATATGGGGCTTTCTCCGGCGTATCTGGCGAAAGGAGTTTGCCCGTATTACGCTCTCTATATGAGTAATGCATACGACAAATCTGGCGTCGCCAACCACGATGCTGCAACCACCGACGCATGGGGCGATTTCATGTCGACCGGATGGGCGCCGTCACCGCTCGAAGGTCTCAAGGCCGAAGCGGTCGTGCCATATGCAAAAGCTCGACGCGAAAAACTCTCCGCTCTCTATCCTGGAATTCGCCTCGTCATTCCATCTGGCACGTTCAAGGTTCGCAGCAACGATTGCGATTATCGATTCCGCCCACACAGCATCTTCGCTTGGCTCAGCGGCATCAACGCATCGGATGCCGTCCCTGATTCAGTTCTGATTCTTGAACCCAACGGATCCGGTCACGATTCATTCCTCTTTATTCATCCACGTTCACCACGCGATTCCGAAGAGTTCTATCGGAACCGCCGCCATGGTGAATTCTGGATTGGTCGGCGCATGACAGTCGAAGAGACCTGGGCCAAGTACCAGCTCGAGGTACGCCACATCGACACTCTGAAGGATTTCTTAAGCGAGGCCAAGGACACCTTCACAATCCGCGGCGAAGATCCTGAAGTCGATGCGCTGATTGAAGCACGCAAGAAGAAAGATGAAGAACTTTATGTAACCCTCTCAAATATGCGCCTTATTAAAGATGCGTACGAGGTCGCTGAAATGCAGAAAGCAATCGACGCCACCAATCGTGGATTCGCTGACATGGTCCGCGTCTTGCCTGCCGCAACCGCCAACGTTCGCGGCGAACGAAT
>TBL_comb48_EPIDRAFT_1001094_pt1 | contig 20477 bp, 17 predicted proteins | sample TroBogEpilimnion_37_FD_10681 | JGI IMG/M metagenome (IMG submission 10681)
CCCCCGTGGTGGGCTGCGCGTGGTTGAGGAATGGGGCGACGACACGGTCAGAGTTGGAGGCGTCCTTGCGCAGACTTTCGAGCTTCTTCTGAAGGGCGGCCTCACCTTCCACTTCAAAGACAGCACCCAGTTCAGCGGCGAGCTTCACCTCGGCTCGGCGCTCTTCGAGGCTCAGGCCGCTGCTTGGGGTGTAGCTGAAGGATTCCACCACTGAGACTGCCTCGCCACTTTCCAATGCGGTGATGGTTTTTGCCGCGACTTCAAGCAGCAGGGCACGCTCACGCGCTCTGCGCGCCTTCTCGATTTCCATGAAGGGCTGCAGGTAGGCCACGCTCTGCTTCATCACACGGGCGCTTTTGACGACCTGCGGGAGGAACATTTTGCCAGCACCAAAGAGGTCACCCACGACGCTCATGCCATCCATCAGAGGGCCTTCGATGACGGAGAGAGGCTTGCCCAGTTGGGCCAACGCCTCAGCCGTGTCTTCGTTGATGAAGTCGGTGATGCCGCGCAGCAGAGCGTGTTCGAGACGCTTGCTCACCGGGCCTTGTCGCCAGCTCATGTCGATCTCCACCTTCTTGGTGGTGCCTGCCTGGCCTTTGAACTGCTCGGCGTAATCGACGAGAATCTCCGTGGCATCTGGGCGGCGGTTGAGGATGACGTCCTCCACCTTTTCGAGCATGTCCTTCGGGATCTCTTCGTAAACTTCGAGCATGCCAGCATTCACGATGCCCATGTCCATGCCCGCCTTGATGGCATAGTAGAGGAACACGCTGTGCATGGCCTCGCGCACCTTGTTGTTGCCGCGGAAGCTGAAGCTGATGTTACTGACGCCTCCGCTGACCTTGGCATAGGGGAGGTTCTCCTTGATCCAGCGCGTGGCGTTGATGAAGTCGAGCGCGTAGTTGTTGTGCTCCTCCAGGCCGGTGGCCACGGTGAGGATGTTGGGGTCGAAAATGATGTCCTCCGGAGGGAACTCAACCTCATCCACGAGGATGCGGTAGGCACGCTCACAGATGCGGATTTTGTCCTCATACGTGGCGGCCTGGCCCTGCTCATCGAAGGCCATGACCACCGTTGCAGCGCCATACTGTTTGATCTTGCGGGCGTATTCCTTGAATTTGTCCTCGCCTTCCTTGAGCGAGATGGAGTTCACGATGCCCTTGCCTTGCAGACATTTGAGGCCAGCCTCGATGATCTCCCATTTCGAGGAGTCCACCATGATGGGCACCTTGTTCACTTCCGGCTCGGTCTGCAGCAGGATGAGGAATTTGGTCATGGTGGGCACGCCGTCGATGAGGCCTTCGTCCATGCAGACGTCGATCACATTGGCACCGCTCTCCACCTGCTGACGGGCCACGGCCACGGCCTCCTCCAGCTTGCCCTCCTTGATGAGCTTGGCAAACTTCGGAGATCCGGCCACGTTCGTGCGCTCGCCGATCATGAGATAAGGCGGGCGCGTGGGCTTGGCTTCGGGGTCGTCGCTGGCAGGAGCACCCGGGGCAAACACAAAGGGCTGCGAGCCGCTGAGGCGCATCGTGTGCGGGTCCTGTGGAACCTGTCGCGGCGGGAGGTTTTCCACCGCCTTGGCAATGGCTGCAATGTGCTCGGGTGTGTTGCCACAGCAGCCGCCCATGATGTTCACGAAACCACTGCGACCGAAGTCTTTGGCAAACTCCGCCATGTCCGGTGGGAGCAAGTCAAAGCCGGTGGGCGCCAGCGGGTTGGGCATGCCCGCGTTCGGATAGGCGGAGACAAAGCAATCCGCCTTCGAGGAAAGTTCTTCTAGGAAAGGGCGCATCTTGTCTGGCCCAAGGGAGCAGTTCAGACCGATGGACAGCGGCTTCACATGCCGCATGGCATTGAGGTAGGCCTCGGTCACCTGGCCGGAAATCATCGTCTCGCCACCTGGCCCAACAGCCGCGCTGATCTGCACAGGCAGTTCCACCTGGTCCTCCGCAAACACCTCGCGGATTGCCACGAGGGCGGTCTTGGCGTTGAGGGAGTCGAAGATTGTCTCTACCATCAGGGTGTCCACCCCACCGGCGATGAGAGCGCGCACCTGTAGCTTGTACGCCTCCTTCACCTGATCGAACGTGACGTAGCGGAAACTCAGGTCGGAGAGGTCTGGAAACTGCGACAGGGAGACGGTGAGCGGCCCGATGGCCCCTGCCACGTAGCGTTTGCGCCCGGTCTTTTCGCCCACGAGGTCGGCCCACTTGCGGCACTGCTTGGCGGACTCGAAATTGATCTCCCACGCGAGGTCGTTGAGGAACTTGTCCTCCAGCACGGTCTGGAAGAACTCGGGATCTTTGCGCCGTCCATGGGGAACCTCTTTGAAAAACTCTGCCTGGGCGATGCTGGTACCGCTGAAGGTGTTCGTCTCGATGATGTCCGCCCCGGCCTCCAGGAAGCGGCGGTGAATGTCCTCAATGATGTCCGGACGGGTGATGGAAAGGATGTCGCCGTTGTTGAGCAGATCCTTCTCGTTGGTCAGGAAGCGGGAACCACGCGCGTCGGCCTCTTTCAGCCCATATCCGCGAATGGTCGTCCCCATGGCCCCATCGATGACCAGGATTCTCTGGCGCATGGCGGCTTCGAGTTCAGGGCGGACATTGGGTCGTGCAGGCATGGGGGAAACTAGCGTTCTAGCTGGGCAGGTCAACTGTCATATCAACGCATCATGATTTGAGCATGTGACAATTATTCTAATTTACAAGAGGATTATCCGTTATACCGGCACACATGCCCCCCAAACCGAAAGCTCCCACCCCTATTGAATCCAGCCCTGAGGCGATCAATGAGAATCTGGGCAAGCGTGTGAAAAAACTGCGTGGCGACCGCGGCTGGTCGCTTGAAGAACTCGCCACAGCGAGCGGTGTCAGCCGCTCCATGCTCAGCGAAATCGAGCGCGAGAAGGCCAACCCGACCCTGACCGTCACCTTTCGCATCGCCCGCGCCTTTGGATTAACTTTGCAGGAACTGATTGAGAGCGCGGAGGCCAGCGCTTCGAAAATCCAGGTCATCCGGGCGAATGACCGCGCCCAGGTCTATCGCAGTGACAAGCAGTGCGAGATCCGCACGCTTTCCCCCATCAACCTCGAAAAGGATGTGGAGTTTTACGAACTGACACTCCGCTCTGGCGGCACCCTGCGCAGCCAGCCGCACTTTGAAGGCACGCGCGAGTTCCTCACTGTCGAGGAAGGCAGCGTGCGCATCGAATCCGACCAAAACAGCGAGGAACTCGCCAAAGGCGACTCCGGCACCTACCGCGCCGACGTCCCGCACGCCATCGTCAACACCGGCAAAGGCGACGCGCTGGTGTTCCTCGTCGTGATCTACCGGTAAAACCCATCTCCAACCCAACCATGAAATCAGCCACCACACTCGTCTTCCTCGCCTTTGTCGGGGTTATACATGCGCAGATGCCACCGGCGCTCGTGAATGCCGAACGCGCCAAAATCCTGGAGGGCGTCAAATCGGTGCCGAAGGCGGGTGCGCCGGGTCCGATAGGCATCTGGGGAAACGTGGCGTTTCCGATTCTCGCCGCGCCCGATAAGGAGGGCGTCGAGATCGCTGTCGCAGCGGCAGCGGGTTTTGGCAAAGGGCGCGTCATCCTCTTTGGTCACAACAGCTACCTCGCCGGCGGTGAGGGCGGGGATCACGCGAAGCTCATGGAAAACTGCGTGAAGTGGGCGGGAAACAAAGAAAAGCCACGAGTGGGACTCAAGGGCGTAAACGCGGTCAATTTGTACAAGCAGCGCGGCTTCAATGCGGAGGCCTTTGACAAGATCGAGAAGAAGAGTCTCAAGGACTACGATGTCGTCATTGTGAACATGCAGGGCATCATCAGCGCCGAAGAAGGCACGGCGGTGTCGGAATATGTCAAAGGCGGCGGCGGCTTCATCGGCGGCATGACGGGCTGGGCCTTCGGCCAGACAAGTGGCGGCAAAGATCTGGCGGTATCCCACGGCCTTAACCAGGCGCTGATGCCCGCAGGAGTCGCGATCACGGACATGAGCGCGTTTGACCAACTGCGCAGCTTTGAAGCGCGCACGGAACTGCCACCGATGATGAATGCCTCAGAAGCCATCAGCGCGATCAAAAAGCAACGCGATGGCGGACCTGCATTGACTGCGGAGCAAATGAAGCAGGGCACGAACGCCATTCAGATCGCCATGGCTGCGCAGCCGCCGGACCGAAGCAATCTGAAGACCGCTGTGCTCGCGGCGCTGGGCAATTCGGGATCTGATGCCATGGTGCCGACGCCCCAGGCACCGCTCACTGCGGAGAAGCACGCCGCGCAGCGTTTGCGGCTCGGCATGGAGACACGTGTGCTGCGCCTCGCCGCCGGTGAAGGTGTGGCTGCTCATCCCGCGCATGAGGCATTCCCCGGCAAAGTGCCTGCGGGTGCGCCGCGTATCACGGGTGAGATCAAAGTGACACCCAGCATCCCTGGCTGGACCAGCACCGGCCTCTACGCCGCCGCAGGCGATACCATCACCGTCAGGCTGCCGGAAAAACTGGCCGACAAAGGCTACGCCGTGCGCATCGGCTGCCATAGCGACACACTTTACCACCTCGATAAATGGGAGCGTGCACCGGACATCACCCGCAGTGTCCCTCTGGCTACTGCCGAGACGAAGACCGCCAGCGCCTTCGGCGGACTCATTTACATCGAGGTTCCTGGCCGAGCGAAGGACGACGAGCCTTTCACCGCCGTCATTCAAAACGGTGTGCCAGCACCGCTATTTGTCCTCGGCCAGGATGACGACGCCAAATGGATTGAGATCAAAAAGCGCCCCGCGCCGTGGGCTGAACTCGCCTGCGATAAGTTGATCCTGAGCTGCCCCACCGAGGTTGCGTTTGCCATCAAAAATCCCACTCAGCTCATGGAGTTCTGGAAGAAGGTCGTCGAAGCCCAGGACGACATCACCAATCAAACCGCCGAGCGCAAACGGCCTGAGCGCATCGTGGCCGATGTGCAAATCAGCGCCGGCTACATGCACAGCGGTTATCCGATCATGATCCCCACCAGTGCCGCACCGGAGATGACGACCTTTGGCAAACTGAAGTTCCCCGGCTGGGGTTTCTACCATGAGATCGGCCACAACCACCAGCGTGGCGATTTCACCTTCGACGGCACCGGCGAAGTCACCAACAACGTCATCGGCATGTACTGCTATGAGGCCGTCTTGAAGAAAGACTGGCTCATCGGCCACGGCGCTATCTCCGATGAAGCGCGCAAGGAAAACGTGAAGAAGATTAAAAAGTCAGACAACAAGTGGCAGGTGTGGAAAAGCGAACCCTTCACCGCACTGACCACCTATATTCAGCTCATCCAGGAGTTCGGCTGGGAAAGCTGGCGCAAATACCTCTACAGCTTTGACGACACCTCATTCGGCCCCGCTCCGAAAGGCGATGACGAACGCCACGACCAGTTCTTGGTGCGCTACTCCAAGATCACCAACAAGAACCTCGGCCCGTTCTTTGATGCCTGGGGCATTCCGGTCAGCTCAGCCGCGAAGGCGGAAGTGAGCAAACTGGATGCGTGGATGCCGAAAGGGATGTGAAGAGGAAATGACGAATGCCGAATTCAGAATGTCGAATGATCCCCATCACTTCGCCAGCGACGCGCATACGATCTCTTCATCATTGCGCATGAAGACGCATTGGTTGGCGAAGGCGGGGTGTGACCACACGACGGCCCGGCGTGGATCGGTGGTGGTGGGTTTCAGTAGCTTGGCGCGGCTGATCTCTTCATAACCTTTCGGCGTGAGGTTGGCGATGATGAGATCGCCCAGTTCGTTGGCGAGGAAGAAGCGATTTTCGTATTTGATGATGAAGGCGTTGGCCCAGCGCACGGGCGGGCCGCCCGTGGTGGCGGCGAACGTTTCCCAGAGGCGCTCGCCGGTGTCGAGTTTCAGGCAGCGGAGCTGGCCGTAGCTGCACACGCCGTAGATGTGACCGTTTTCGATGAAGGGTGTGCTGATGAGGCTGTGCAGCGTGTCGGTATTCTTTTCGCTGAAGCTTTTGCCTTCCCATTGCAGCGTCGCCGCTGGCTTGGCGGCATCCAGTTTGAAGCACTTGGAACTGGTGTAGAAGGAGCTGAAAAGCAGCAGATCACCCGCAAGCCGTGGTGTGGCAACGGTGAGACCCGAACGCACTTCCCAGGGATAGGACCAGAACACCTTGCCCGTGGCAGGATCGAGTGAGTTCACGGACTGCGGATGCCAGATGATGAGTTGCTGGGTGCCTCCGGTATTGATCATCGTCGGCGGGCAGTAGCCGGGTTCACGTGCATCCAGCGCACGCCAGATTTCTTTGCCACTGTCTTTGTCAAAGGCCACGGCCACACTGCCCGGCCCACCGCAGAGGCAGATCAGGCGCTGGCCATCGAGCAGCGGATGTCCGGCAAAGCCCCACATTGGTGTGCGTGCGCCGTATTCGGTTTTGAAGTCGTGTGACCAGAGGACTTTGCCGTTTGCGGCATCGAGACAAAGGAGGTTTCCCTCCGCGCCGAGCGTCCACACTTTGCCGCCGCTCACCACTGGGGTGCAGCGTGGGCCGGTGGAGTAGCTCATGGTGTAGGTGCATACGTAGCGATGCTCCCAAACGACAGATCCCGTCTTCGCGTCTAAACACAGCACGCGTTCGGTTCCGGGAATGATGCCCCGCGCGAAGGCGTTGCCGGGCACGCTGCTCTTTTCGGCCACCTGACGATCCATGAGGTACACCCTGCCATTCGCAACAGCAGGGCCGGTATAGCCACCGCCGATCTTCACGCGCCAGAGCACCTTGGGGCCGCCTGCTGGAAAAGTCTCGATGATGTCGGACTCACGCCAGATGCCATCACGCTGAGGGCCGAGCCACTGTGGCCAGTCATCGGCACGAAGAATGGCGGACAGCAGGAGCAGAATGAAAAAGGCAGAGCGCATGGACAAACAAACTCACCATCATGAATCATGTTGCAGAGGATTTGGCGTATCGCAGGTTTGGCCCATTATGCTGAACCTGCCTGACTCCCAACGCCTGCACAGCCTCGTCACTGCCACGCACACGCCTTTTCACGCCGATGGCTCGCTCAATCTCAACGTCGTAGAAAAACAAACGGAGTTCCTGCTCTCGAAAGGGGTGAACACCGTTTTTATCGGTGGCAGCACTGGAGAAAGCCACTCTCTTACTTATGAAGAACGCCACCTTCTGGCCAAATGCTGGATGGCCGTCACGAAAGGCACCGCCATGCGCGTGGTGGTGCATGTGGGGGCAAACTGCGTCGCTGATGCGAAAGCGTTGGCGGAGCAGGCCGAGGAATTGGGAGCATCAGCCATCGCTGCCCTGGCACCGATGTACTTTAAACCGAAGAATGTCGAGGTGCTGGTGGATACCATGGCCCAGATCGCCGCCGCAGCGCCGGAAACCCCTTTTTATTACTATGACATTCCGTCCATGACCGGTGTGAATCTCTCGGTGCCCGATTTCCTGCAGCAGGCGGGTAAACGCATCCCGAATCTTGCAGGTGTCAAATTCACCAATCCCGACCTCATGGCCTACCAGTATTGCCTGCGTGCCGATGGCGGCGCTTGGGACGTGCCCTTCGGCTGCGATGAACACATGCTCGGCGCTCTGGCCATGGGTGCCAAGGGAGCAGTCGGCAGCGGTTTCAATTTCGCCGCTCCTGTTTACCTGCGCCTGCTGGCAGCATTTGCGCAGAATGATTTCAACGCAGCACGGCAGGAGCAGTTTCGAGGGGTGCAGATCATCAGCACTCTCGTCAGCTACGGCTACATGGGTGCTGCGAAAGCCGTGATGTCGATGCTCGGTGTGGATGTCGGCCCTGCCCGCCTACCCAATACCACACTCAGTCCTGCGCAGAAAGACCGCCTGCATGGAGAACTCGAAGCCATGGGCTTCTTTGAGTGGGTGAAATGACGCGGCTCAGCGTGTCACGCGCAGCAGGGGCGTCGGCAGATGTTCACTGGTAAGCCAGAGCGTGCGGCTATCGCTGTCGTAACAGACTGCCTCGGTCTGCCGCAGCAGTTGGGGCTCGATGCGCACCGGCGCTTGTTGCAGGGCCTCGGCGAGCGATTTGTTCTTGGGCAGCAGCCATTCATAAAGGCTGCTGTAGGTGGAGACCACCATGCGTGAGCCATCCGGTGCAAAACTGGCTGCGGTGGTCATGCAGTTGTCGTGCGGACGTTTGCCAGCACGGATCAGCTTCGGGAAGGTGAAATCGACTACTTTTTCCAGTACCATGCTCACCTTAGCCTGCAAAGGTTGCGGAAACGCATAGAGCGCGCACTTGCCATCATCACTCTTGGTCAGGATGTAAAGTCGCCTGGTTTGCGGATGCACCAACAGGCTTTCGGCATTGTGCCTGCCATCAGGATAATTTGCGCGCCAGAGCTGCGGCTCGGCAGTTTCGGTTTCCGCCACAGGCTGGCCGGGCGCATTGATTTCGGGCTCGGTAATCTGATAAACCTGAATCGTGGATCGGATCAAGAGATTGTCGCCAATATCGCCGATGAAGAGCGTCGGAGTTCCATTCTCATCTTTGCAGGAAGCGGCGTCCTCCCAGTCGAAGTTTGCAGCATCACGCACCCGCACCTTGGCACGTGTTTTGCCAATGCGGTCGATGGCAAAGACGCAGGGTTCGCCGCCGGAATCGTTCACGGTCCAGAAAATGGAGGGATCACGGACACCCAACGCCAGACCAGAGCTTTCCTTGATGCGTTTGTCTTCCAGGATCGCGACCTGCTGGCTTTTGCTGGGCACGGGCTGCTCCGGCCATGCTCCAGCACTCTGCCCACGCACAGTTAAAACCGCCGCAAAAACGAGCGCAAGCTGGAGCAAGTGGGCATTCATAAACTAACCCAGCGGCGCTGCCGGACCCGACTGCATGCGGTTGTAATGAAACTGCACGCGTCCCTGAAACCACCGCCAAGTCTGACCTGGGCGGCCATGCTCCAGCAGGAAATGCGGGCAGTCCTTGTGCAGCGGGCTGACGCCGACACGCGGCCAGTGATAATGCGGCACGACGTGATCGAGCGGAATGTTGTAGGCGCGCATGAGATACGCGGCGAGCCGCGCGGTGCGGTCAATGGTGAGTCCCAGGTCGTTGCCATGGTGCTCGCACATCTCAATGCCGATGCTGTAGTTGTTGCCTACGCCGTCGAAATCAGCGTGCTCGCCCTGCTCACGACAGGGGAGGTGCTGGATGGCGATGTCATCCTGCACGGTGAAGTGCCAGGTGAGAAAGCCGATGCGGTTGCCCCCCTTGCGCTTTTGCGCGCGCAAGGCACCACGCTTCAGCGCCAGCGCGTGCTGGTAGGCGTTGCCAGTGTAGTTTTGCGTGCTGTGGATGGTGATGTAGCGCGGATTCATCGGCCGGTAGTAGCGGCGGCCCACCGTGCCAGAGGGGATGATGTCGAGCTTGACGTGAGTCTCAGCGAGCAATTGATCTGGCGTCACCGGACCCAGGGCGGAATCGTGGAAACGCGACTCCCAGCGCGCAACGCGTGAGCCGTCATAAGTGGCGCAGGCCACAACAATGAAGGCAAGCGTCAGTGGTAGGAGGAGTGCGACGTTTTTGCGCATGTGATTGTTTAAAGGCCAATGGTCAAAATTCAATGATCATGTTCAATCATCTGCATGCTGTACGTACCTGCCGAGCAGTCTGGTCTTATCAATCTTCTCTCGCCAAAGCCGATATAGGTGAAAGAACCAGCACTCCTGATACGGCAGGATTCCTGTGAATTCGGGATTGTCATCCTCCTCCATGTCATTCAACATCCGCGCTTCATGAGCACCTCGTCCATTCCCGATTCCAACGCGCCTTGGTACAAACAACTGACCGGCTACCACTGGTTTGTGCTGATTGTGGCCTCCGCAGCATGGTTCTTTGACTGCCTCGACCAGCGGCTGTTTTCCCTCGCACGTGTACCGGCCCTGGTGGAACTGATGAAGTTGCCGCCGACGAACCCCGACTTGCAGGCCTTCGGCAAAGTGGTCACTGCCTGTTTCCTTATCGGTTGGGGGGTCGGTGGCCTGATCTTCGGCGCTTTGGGAGACAAATACGGCCGTGCCAGGATGCTGACGCTGACGATCCTGATCTACTCCGCCTTTACCGGCCTGAGCTATTTCAGCCGCACGCAGCTCGACTTCACGATCTTTCGATTCCTCACCGGCGTCGGCGTCGGCGGTGTGTTTGGTCTTGCCGTGGCTTTGATTGCGGAAACCGTTCCCAATGGCGCGCGCACCCAGTGCCTGGGGCTTCTGCAGATTCTGTCCACCATTGGAAACATCACAGCAGGCTTTGCGAAGATCGGTATTGATACCTTGGAAGCGAATCACACCATCGTCGCCGGGTCAGGCTGGCGCTGGATGTTTCTCATCGGTGCGGCTCCCGCCCTGATGATTATCTTCACCCGTGGTTACCTCAAAGAGCCCGCCTCATGGCAGCATCTCAAGGACACCAACCAGCTTCCGAAAGGCAGCATCTTCGCGCCGTATGCCAGCCTGCTGGCCAGCGCCCGCTGGCGGAAAAATCTGCTCGTGGGAGCAGTCATCGCCAGCACCGGCGTGATCGGCCTGTGGGCCATCGGCGAGTATGCTGTGGATTTGCAGAAGGTGGTGTTCAAACAGTACTTTGAAAAAGCGGGCGTGGCTGCTGACAAAATCGCCGCCGAAGTGAACAATGCGATCTCTGTGGCCTACCTCTTCAACATGCTTGGTGCCGCCGTGGGCATGACGTTGTTCACCAATGTAGCCAAGCTGGGCCGTCGTCTGGCCTTCTTCCTGGGTTTCAGCGCCGCGCTCGTTGCTACCTTCCTTGTTTACTGGAAGATGAGTGACCCCATCTCTGCGCGCTGGATGATGTTCCTCATGGGAATGGCACAACTGAGCGTGTTCGCGGGCTTCGCTATTTATCTGCCTGAGCTGTTCCCGAGCAAGCTGCGCAGTACGGGCACCAGTTTCTGCTACAATCTGGGCCGCTTCGCCGCTGCTGGGGGGAGTTTCTTTTCCGCCACGCTCACGGCTGGCGTTTATGGCAAATACGCCGCCCAGGATCCAGCACTGCCGCTGCGCTATGCAGCGATGACCATGTGCGCCATCTTCCTCCTTGGAATTTTCATTCTGCCGTTCGCACCTGAGACCAAAGGCAAGCCGCTGCCGGAAGACGACTGAAATGACCACCGCTGAACTCAAAACCACTACCCAGACCGCAGCGGAAGCTGTGTCTCCCGAAGCACTCGCCCTATGGCATGCCAAGCAGGGAAATTGGGATGCCGCGCACAACATCGCTCAGGACATCCACACGAAGATGGGCTCCTGGATTCATGCGCTGCTGCATGTGATCGAAGGCGATCAATGGAACGCCGACTACTGGTTCGCGAAAGCCGGCAAGCCTTCGCGCGGTCCGAAGGAGATTGACAAACTTTGGGACGAAATCGCCTGTGTTGTGCTATCTTGACGGCTCAAACATTGAACACCGACTCCGCCAAACCCCAACAGCGCTTCGAAGACTTGCGCGGCATTCTGCGTTATGTGCCGCAATTCCGGCAGCGTGTTTTTGTGATCGCCTTTGATGGCGCGCTCATGCAGCAGCCGGGCTTCGCTAGCCTGCTGCAGGACGTGGCCGTGCTGCAGTCGCTCAACATCGAGGTCGTACTCGTGTTTGGCGCGCGTGCACAGGTGCAGGCATTGGCCGAAAAACGGGGTGTCACCCTCCACAGTGACGACGGCATGGGTCGGACCGACGCCGCTGGCATTGAGATCGCTGCGGACGCCATCATGCGTCAGTGCAGCGACCTGATGGCCGATCTGACCGCGTTGGAGATGCCTGTGGCCATTTCCAATGCGCTTGCGGTACATCCGGCAGGTGTGATCGACGGCATTGACCTCGAATTCACCGGCCGCATCGAGCGCGTCGATGAAGAATCACTTCGGGCGCTGCTCAAGGCCGACATCATCCCCATACTGCCGCCGCTTGGTTATGACGGCAAAGGCGCCACGCTGAGGTTGAACTCCGATGCGGTGGCAGTGGAGGTCGCCATCGCCCTGCAAGCGGCAAAGGTCATCTTCGTGGCCGAATCTGGCATCACCGCTGCCGACGGCACCCGTGTGGAGCAGATTTCCGTCGCGGAGGCGAAGGAGATGCACAAGCGCAAGGACTCCAAGCATGACGTGAGCATGCTCTCCAAACTGCGCTACGCCGCACTAGCCTGCCAGGAAGGGGTGCCTCGTGTTCACATCGTCGATGGCACGCAGGATGAAGCCCTGCTGGCTGAACTGTTCTCCAATGAAGGTGTGGGCACGATGATCCATGCCGATGACTACCAACAGATCCGCAAAGCCCGCACCTCTGATGTTCCTGCCCTGCTCTCGATGATGCAGCAGAGCGTGGATGATGCAGCGCTGGTGCCGCGCTCGCGGGATCAGATCCAATCGAGGATCAAAGACTTCTTCGTCCTCGAACTTGATGGCAACCCCATCGGCTCCGTCGCCGTGCATACCTATGAGGAGGACGGCAGAAAAATCGCTGAACTGGCCTGTCTGTTTGTGCGGCGCTCGCATAAAAACAAGAATCACGGGCGCAAGCTGGTGGCCTTCGCGGAAGAGCAGGCACGGCAGCGGAACTGCGATGTCCTGTTTGCGCTCAGCACCCAGGCGTTTCGCTTCTTCGAGGAAAAAATGGGCTACACTGTGGCCGGACCTGACGCGCTGCCGCTGAGCCGCCGCGATAAGTATGACAAAAGCGGTCGGAACTCGAAGGTGCTCGTCAAAACGCTGAAGTAGCGCCGCCGTGCTATTTCACGCGCGTCGCCTTGGAGTAAGCCAGCGCGTTTTCAGCGATGGAGATGGCCTTGTCCTGTAGCTTTTCGCCAATGTAGCGCTGCTGAAAAATCACGCGGCATTTGCGGCCATCCTTGGTGAACTCCACCCAGAACTCTGTCGATTTGATACGATCTGATGCGCTTGTGGCATCGGTCCAGACATAGCTGAAAGACTTGCTGCCTTGCTCTTCACGCAAGCCCTTGGGATTGAGCGTTACGGAGTAGCCCAGGCCCTGCCATCCCAGCCAGGTGGCAACCACGCCCACTAAAAACAGCAGTGTTCCCAAGGCGATGGAAGGCACGATGGCCTTGAGGCGGCCAAAGAACCCGCCATTGCCAAATTCCAGTGCGAAGAATTTCACCCGGTCATACATGACCTTGACCAACACGAAAGCAGCAATGGCCAGCAGCAGTCCGCCGCCCAGCAGGAGATAAGTGTACACGTCTCCGATCATGAGCGTCACCCCATTGCCAGCATCATGCCCCTTGGTCAGGTAGGGGGAAATGTCCAGCCAGCCGCCGAGGCCGGAAGAAAAAGGAGACGAATTCATGCAATTTTATTTGTGTGATTAAACCCAATCTTAACCATCAGCGTCAAGCCCTGCTTCCGTTACTTGTTTGTTGCCGGATGAAATCCTGCACCGTCGCCACGTCCGCCGCCATTGGCCAGGTTTGCAGCGGCTTGGTTTTGAGCGCTTCCAGAGTCGGATGCGTTGGCTCGCTGCCGGTGGCCTGCTGCACGACTTCGGGGAACTTCGCCGGGCTGGCGGTGGCCAGCACAACGCTGACGCGGTCCTGCGCCATGTCCGTGAAGGCGCAGGCCGTGTGCGGATCGAGTACGTACTGCCAGTCCTGCCACATCTGAGTGATGACGCGGACGATTTGCGCGTCATCCATCCGGGAGGAGCGCAGCGAGGTCTGGGGCAGCTCAATCTTGAACGGAGCGCCCGCTTTGATCTGCGCCATCACCTCGCGAACGCGCCCGGCGCTTTGATCCAGAATGTAGTAGAGGAAGCGCTCAAAGTTCGACGCGGCCTGGATGTCCATGCTCGGAGCATGGCTGGGATGCACCTCGCTCTGGCTGTATTCGCCACTGGAAAAGAAGCGGTGCAGGATGTCGTTTTGATTGGTCGCCACGCGGAAACCACCTGCGGGCATGCCCATCTGCTGCGCCATCCATCCGGCCAGGACGTTGCCGAAATTGCCCGTAGGCACGACGTATTCAGCCGTGGCACGAGCTTCCTCCGGCAGTTTCAGGCAGGCCCAGATGTAGTACACACATTGTGCCAGAACGCGGGCGATGTTGATCGAATTTACGGCGGAGAGATTCACCGAATTCGCAAAGGCGGTGTCACCAAAGGTGTCCTTCACCACGCGCTGAGCGTCGTCAAACGTGCCGGGCACTGGAATGGCGAAGACGTTGTCCGCACCCGTGCAGGCCATCTGGCGCTCCTGCAGCGGGGCCACACGACCGTTCGGGTAGAGAATGAAAATCGTGATGCCATCGCGGCCCAGGCAGCCGTGGATCGCCGCCGATCCGGTGTCCCCTGAAGTCGCGCCGAGCACGGAGAGTCGCTTGCCGGTTTTGTCGACCTGGCGTTTGTACAGCAGTCCCAGCAGTTGCAGCGCGAAGTCCTTGAAGGCCAGCGTCGGACCATGGAACAGCTCCAGCACATAGGTTTTGTCCGTGATTTTCTTCAGTGGAGCCACGTCCGGTGAATCAAACCGCCGATAGGCCTCTGCGGTGAGCTGATGCCACTCTCCATTGCTAATTTCTGGTGCGAACAGCGTGAAAAACTCCGCCGCGAGCTGCGGATAGGTCAGCTTCGACCACGCGGGCAGCTTGTCCGCGATACTCGGCAGCTTCTCCGGCAGAAACAACCCGCCATCCGGTGCCAGCCCGGCTTCAACGGCTTCAGAAAACGTGTGCGGCGGCGTCTGGCCGCGGGTGGAAAGGTAATGCATGCGATTCAAAGAGAGCATGCATTCATGCGTGGGATTTGGGGAGACTCAACGAGTCTCTTGCAGGCATCTTGTGACGGATGCAGGAGCCCGCCCTCACGCCCGCACGGCCCGCCGCCTGCGCAGCAGCGCAAAACCACCGCCCAAAGCGGCTAGCAGGGCCTTGGATGGCTCTGGTACAGCGGCGAGGGTGACCGAGAAATCGTCGAAGGTCGTATTGCCTACCTGAGAGCCAAAGAAGAGCGTGGAATTGGTACTGCTGAGGAAGGACAGGTCGCTGCTCAGGCTGGCGGTGTAAGTCATGCCTGGCGTAGCGGCGAATGCGCCTGAGCTGTAGTTTTGCTCGACTCCCAGAGTGATGCTGTCACCAATTTTCTGCACTTGAACCAGGTAATCGCCATTGCCCAGACTGGGGTCTGCCAGGGTGGCATTCACACCACTGGGTTGAATGTTGGCATCAACGAACGGGCCGAAGTTGCTCGGCCCCAAGCGCAGATAGAGGCTATTGCCCGGCTCGCCATAGGTTCCCGCCGGGGTGCCGGCGCCAAAGCCCACAAAGCCAGTGCCGTTGCCGCTGCCGCCATTGAGGTGGACCTTCACCTGCGCCGTAAAATCGACCGTGTTGTAATCGGTGGCGGTCGTGGTGACGTACGTGCGCGTGCCTGAAGGGTTTTGAGCAGTCCCGGTGATAGTGGAGTTGGAGCCAAACACCCAGCCCGACTGGGCGGTGAGGTCGGAAGTGATGGTGGTGGAGTCAAAGTTCTCCGAAAAGGTGGAAGCAGCTGGCAAGGCCGTGCCGAAACTTGAGAACACGGCGGCGGTCAGAACGAGCGGTTTAAATGGAATGGAGAACATACGGAGAGGTTGGTGGTAACAACCACACTCTCGCACTCGCCCGCCTTCTACCGCGAAGGCCCAAGACTTCAGTGTGACCTAAGGCATGCCTTAGCTCCAGGGTTCACTTCTTCCGCGCAATGAACACATCCACCTGCTGGCCCACGTAGAGGGGCTGGTCCTTGGGCCGGTCGAGCTTGTAGATGACCTGGAGGACACGGGTATCTACGCGTTCGGTGCTGGCACCGGTGAGGGAGACTTTGGGGATGACGTAGGGCTCGATGCGGACGAACTGCACTTTGAATTTTTTCGAGGAATCGCTCTTTAGCGAGAAGGTGGCGTCGAGGCCGGAGGCGACTTCCATAGCGTTTTGTTCATCCACATCCGCGCGCACATGCAGCGTGGAGATGTCGCCCAGCACGAGTGCTGGCTGCTTGTTTGCCGGGGAAGCGTATTCACCAGCACGGATGTTTACCTGGAGGATGGTGCCGGATTTCGGCGCTTTGACGGTGAGTCGGTCGATGAGCAGTTCAGTCTGCTGCACGTCGGCCTTGGCGGAAGTGAGCTGCGCCTCAGCAGCCTGCATTTGCGCCTTGGCCACGAGCACGTCGTTGGTGCGGTTGCGCAAGTCGTCCTGGCTGATAGCGCGCTGGTCGGTGATGGCCGTCATGCGATCCAGCATGTCCTGCACCTTGGCGAGCTGGGCGCGATTGACGGCCAGATTTGCCTGCGCGATGGCGATGGCAGCCTGCTGCTTGAGCAAGGAGGCGCGCAATTCGCGATCATCCAAAATGAGCAATGGATCTCCTTCTTTCACGACTTGATTGACGACGACTTTGACCGATTCAACCAGCCCCGGCACCGGCACGCCGATGGCGACGTTTTCGTCCTTGGCTTCCAGAATGCCGGTAGCAGCAATGTCATCCGGCGCGTTCTTCAATGGCGGCGCGACCGGTGGCGGCGGCATGGCAGTTTCCTGGCTGCGGATGGTCTGCAACACACCGACCATGGCGATCACGCCCGCGATGGCGAGCAGGAAGGTGGAATAGCGGATGGTCGTGGAGACGAGATTCATGGGCGGTGCAGAGTAAGTGACGAAGTCAAAATGGCGAACGGCGAATGAAATTACGCTCGACGGGACGGTCCAGAAAGTATCAAATCCGCCCATGAGCAAAGAATCTGGCATCGCTGCGCAGATCATCCGTCAGGGTGGTGAGGTGATGGTCATCGGCCTGGTGGCAGCCGTGCTGCAATGGCAGTGGCACAGCGGCTGGATGAATGCGCGGGCTTTTTGCCTGGTGGTGCTGGCGGTAGCTTTCGCGAAGACGGTGTTCTTTTTTGTGGAAAACTTACAGCACATCCTGATGGCCACGCGCGACAACATGCCCTACCACCGCGTGCTGGGCCTCATGGGGGTAAACATGGCGCAGATCACCCTCTCTTTTGCGCTCGACTGCTGGTGCCTGGAAACAGCGGAACCGGCGAGTTTCAGCGCGATCAATGCCGCGTGGAGCCAGGGCGAGCAGTTGTTTGAGTTTTTCTTCTTCAGCGTGCTGAATTTCTCCTTTTTCGGCTTTGGCGATGTGACGCCGCAGACCGTTCCAGCCAAGCTGATCACGATGATGGAGGTGCTGCTGGCCTTTTTCACCGTGATTTTCTTGCTCTCGGACTTTGTTAGCCTCAAGGATTCGCTGCGCGTGCGGAAGCAGCACGAGGACTGATCCGTGTCTTGCGCAGGCGGACAGGCGCTCTAGGCTGTTGGCATGGACAGACCCGCCGCCATTGCCCAGATCCGTGAAGCCTGCAAAAACATCGCCCTGCAGTTCATGAAAATTCATCCTGCCGTGCCCGGCTTGGCCGACGAGGAGACGCAAAAGGAGTGCTTCCGCAGCGTACATGAGATGACCGTGCTGCTGGAGACGATCAAAAAGAAAATCGGCCGCCTGGAACGCTCCGACGACAGCACCCTGCTCTGACATTTGGCTTACTTGCCCGAAACCGCGCCCTCTACGACCATTCCGCCATGAAACACGCCCTTTTCTCTCTCCTCTTGCTGGCCAGCAGCTTGCAGGCCGAGGTCAAACTGCCCACCCTTTTTTCCGATGGCATGGTCCTGCAGCAGGGACAGCTCGTCCGCATCTGGGGCACCGCTGAAGCCGACGAAGACGTCAAAGTGACCTTTGGCGAGCAGTCGCACAGCTCGCTCACAGACTCGACTGGCAAGTGGACGATCACGCTGAATCCGATGAATGCGAACGCGCAGCCGGCCAATCTCGTGGTGACTGGCAAAAACACGATCACGCTGAAAAACGTCCTCGTCGGCGAAGTGTGGATCTGCTCCGGCCAGTCGAACATGCAATGGACGGTGAAGCAGGCCGGCAAGGCGCAGGAGGAAATCGCCGCCGCCAATCATCCGCAAATTCGCATGTTCAATGTGGAACGCCATCCGAGCATGACGCCAGAGACCGACTGCAAGGGCGCGTGGAAAGAGGCGAATAGCGCCAATGTGGGAGAATTCTCCGCTGTGGGCTACTTCTTTGGCCGCCACCTGCATCAGGTGCTGAAAGTGCCGGTCGGTTTGATCAACACCTCCTGGGGTGGCACCCGAGTCGAGGCGTGGACAAGCCGCGAAGCCCTTGAAGAGCGCCCCTGTGCTACTGAAATGCTCGCCGACTGGAAGGATGCCGTCGCCAAATGGGATGAACCCAAGGAACTGGCCGCCTTTGAGCAGCGCAAAGCCGACTGGCAGGCGCAGGTGCAGAAGATTGATGCCGAAAACGCCAAACTGCCCGCCACCGAACCCAAGAAGCCCAAGCCACCGGCACCGCGCGCGCCGGAAGCCCCCACCAAGACGCCGCACCACCCCAGCGTGCTGTTCAACGGCATGGTAGCCCCGCTGATCCCGTATGCCGTCAAAGGTGCCATCTGGTATCAAGGCGAGTCCAACCAACGCCGCGCCTTCCAATATCAGGAACTGCTGCCCACCATGATCAATGACTGGCGCAAACAGTGGATGGAGCCGTTCTCCTTTTACATCGTGCAATTGGCAAACTTTGGCAACGGCAAGCCTGTGACCACTGAACCCGGCATCCCCGACACCTGGGCCGAACTACAGGAAGCACAGACGCTCACCGCACAGACGCTCGACAAATGCGGCATTGCCATCATCAACGACATCGGCGAGCAAAACGACATCCATCCCAAGAACAAGCAGGAGGTCGGACGCCGTCTGGCACTTTGGGCCCTGGCCAAGGACTACGGCAAAGCCAGTGCCGAATTCTGCGGCCCGCTCTACCTGTCCTCCGTTTTGAAGGAAGACAAAATCCGCGTTCAGTTCACCCACACCGGTGCAGGCCTGAAGACTCGCGATGGCGGTGAACCTAAGTGCTTCCAGATCACTGGAGCTGATCAGAAATGGGTGTGGGCCAAGGCCAAGATCGAAGGCAGCGAAGTCATCGTCTGGAGTGAAAGCGTGCCAAAGCCAATCGGTGTGCGCTATGCGTGGGCCAGTTGGCCGGTGGATGCCAATCTCATCAATGCCGAGGGCTTGCCCGCTTCATGCTTCCGCACCGATGACTTCCTGCCGTCCACGCTCGGTGTAGTGTCCCCCTTCAAAGAGGCGGCCACACCGGCGAAGCCAGCACCCGCCAAACCGTGAGCGCCTGAGCCAAGCGTGCATCTTTTCCTCGCCGATCCTGACACCGCGCCGTTCCTCGCAGATGAACTGCGCCGCGCTGCGCGAGAGGCCGTGCAGCGTGAGATCGAAGGCCTCGGCATCGCTGCCGATGTGAAGCTGGAAGGACTACTGCTCGCCTTTGCACGACAGACTCTACCTGTAGCTGCCGAAATTCATGCCGCCTCGATCAATGCCTGGGCGGACCGCATCATCGACGCCATCGCTGGCGTTTTTCCCGATGACCAGCCGTGGAGGCTGCATCTCTGGCCGCAGTATGGCGAAGGCAAAGCGGGGCTGTATCGCTGTGAGTTGATTCACGCCAGTCTGGTGGAGCGCCTGAAAAAGCGGCGACGCCGTCTGCTGCGCTCCCTGATCGAATCCGATGCAGTCTTTGATGCGCAGACTTCCCTGGTGCAGTGCATTCTCACCTCGCCCGAAACCGGCTGGCTTTCTGCCGTTCTCGCGCCGGAGGTTTATGCCCGTCGCACTTTAATTTCCAGCTTCCCACGCGGCGAAGTGCCGCTGGCCGATGACAAAAGCGCCCCATCCCGCGCCTTCACCAAACTGGTTGAGTCCGAGCAGCGCCTGGGACGCCAGATTGAACGTGGTCAGACCTGCGTGGATCTGGGTGCTTCACCGGGAAGTTGGAGCTATGTCCCCATCCAGCGCGGGGCCAGTGTCATCGCCATCGACCGCTCGGAATTGCGCGAGGATTTGATGCGCAATCCGCGTCTGCATTTCCAAGTTGCCGACGCATTCAAATACAAGCCACCGCAAACCGTGGACTGGCTCGTCTGCGATGTCATCGCCGCCCCCCAACGCAGCATCGACCTGCTGCTCGAATGGCTGCGTGAGAAGCGCATGCGCCACTTCATCGTGACCATCAAATTCAAAGGCNACGATGAGTATCCGCTGCTCGACATCCTCAAACGCGAGGCACCGCCGCTGTGCGCCGAATTTCACCTCACGCGCCTCTGCGCGAACAAGAACGAGGTGTGTGCGTTTGGCGTGGTTTGAAGTAAGCACTGCTTTTGTCCATCTCTTGGGCACCTGAAGGGCGGCGCAATTTTTATTCTGTAAAAGTGGCGATCAGGTTTGGGATGGTTCAGCAGAGTGCATGTTGAGGTAAATTTTGCCAGTGCTCCACTCGTCGCTCTGCTCGCAGAGCA
>TBL_comb48_EPIDRAFT_1001098_pt1 | contig 20449 bp, 18 predicted proteins | sample TroBogEpilimnion_37_FD_10681 | JGI IMG/M metagenome (IMG submission 10681)
GTTGAAGGTATGCAATTTGATAGAGGTTATCTATCTCCTTACTTTATTACTAATGCAGATAAAATGATTGCGGAATTAGAAGACCCACTAATTTTTATCACAGAAAAAAAATTAACTAACTTACAGCCTATGGTTCCTCTATTGGAATCAGTTGTACAATCTAGCAGACCATTTTTAATTATTGCTGAAGATGTTGAGGGCGAAGCTCTTGCAACTTTAGTTGTAAATAAATTAAGAGGTGGTTTAAAAGTGGTAGCAGTTAAAGCTCCTGGCTTTGGTGATAGAAGAAAATCAATGCTAGAAGATATTGCTATCTTAACTGGTGGACAGGTTATATCCGACGATCTTGGTATTAAACTTGAAAACGTTAAGTTGAAAGATCTTGGTCAATGTAAGAAAATTAGAATTGATAAAGACAATACAACTATCGTTGATGGTGCAGGAAAAAAATCAGAAATAGAAGCAAGATGTGGTCAAATTAGAAAACAAATTGAAGAAACTACTTCTGACTATGATAAAGAAAAATTGCAAGAAAGATTAGCTAAACTTGCTGGTGGTGTTGCTATTATTAAAGTTGGTGGCGCTACAGAAGTTGAAGTTAAAGAGCGAAAAGACAGAGTGGAAGATGCACTTAACGCTACTAGAGCAGCTGTACAAGAAGGTGTGGTTGTTGGTGGTGGATGTGCGTTACTATATGCCTCTGAAGCTCTTAATAATTTAAAACCAAAAGGTGATGATCAAAAAGCTGGTGTTGAAATAATAAGAAAAGCTTTACAATACCCAATCAGACAAATCACAAGCAATGCAGGAGTAGATGGTTCAGTAATTGTTGGAAAACTTTTAGAAGGAAAAAAACCTTCACAAGGTTACGATGCTCAAAGTGGTGAGTATTGTGATATGTTTGCAAAAGGTATTATCGATCCAACTAAAGTTGTTAGAACAGCGCTTCAAGATGCTTCTTCAATAGCAGGACTGCTTATTACAACTGAAGCAATGATCGCTGACAAACCCGATGACAAAAACTCTAATTCTGGTGGTGGTGGAATGCCAGGCGGAATGGGTGGTATGGGCGGAATGGGTGGTATGGGCGGAATGGGAATGTAATTCCGTTCTCTCTAGCAAACTTTCTATAAAGAATTCAAAACCCCGGACTAAAATTCCGGGGTTTTTTTTTGACTACTTTAAAAAATTTAAAAAATTGTTTTTTTTAATTTTTTTAGAAATAAAAATACAGGCAGAGCTTTTTAATATAGTCCCATCATTTATAATTCTTAGATTATTAGCTTTTAAAGTTGAGCCCGTAGAGGTTATATCTGTTATCAATTCTGAGGAGCCAGTAAATGGATAAGATTCTGTTGCGCCCAGACTTGGAACTACTCTAAACTGACTTATTCCTTTTGATAAAAAGAAAGATTCAGTCAAATTTGGGTATTTTGTCGCAACTCTCATTCGTCGACCATATTTTTCTCTAAATTCGAAGCTTACCTCTTCTAAGTCCGCCATATTTTGAACATCTAACCAATCTTTTGGAATAGCTACTACTAAATCAGCGAAACCAAAATTTAGTTTTTTAAAAATCTTCACATTTTCTGAATAAAAGTCTGGCAACTCCTTAAGCAAATCAAGTCCTGAAATGCCAATATCTAAAGTGCCGTCATAAATTCTTTCAATTATTTCTCTAGCGTGTAAAAAAATTCCATCTATTTCGTTATTATTTTTAATATTAAAGAAATAATTTCTTTCTCCAAAAGAATTCACCACCTCTTGATTATTGCTTTTTAAGAAAGCCAAAGATTCATCCTTTAATCTTCCTTTGCTTGGTAATCCTATTTTTATTTTAGACATAATTTTTATAAATTTATTAATTCGTTTAGATTAATTGCACCACCTATAGCTGATATATCTCTCTTATAGCCAAGAGTTCTAAGCAAACTATTATATTCTCCACCTCTCGCTAATTCGACAATTATAGACTTCTTTTTTACACAAGCTAAAAAAACTATGCCTGTATAATAATCGTTATTTCTTCCAAAATTAGTTCTAAAATTAATAGAATATTTTTTTCCGATTTCTTTATTTATTCTGCTAATTTTTTTTAAGTAACTCTTAATAAATAAATTATTTAATTTATTTTTCGAAAAAAAAGATAATATTGTACTTTCTGCCTTCTTAATTGAAGTGTTAATGTTTAAAAAATCTCTAATAATTTTAACATTCTTCTTTCCTTTATAATTATCCCTTGGATCTTTAATCTTTTTATTAAAACGTTTAACAATGTCAAAAACTGTTCTTCCACCAATTAGTATATTTTGATCTAGTTTTTCTAAATCTTGAAGTCTTTTTGTATCTAATTTAATTGTTTTTTGATCTAAGTCATAATTTGTTTCTAACCTTTTCAACATATCTTCAAAATATTCTTTTCTAGAAAAATTTTTAACTAATCTTAACTTCCATCTAGCTGGAAGCTCTAAAGATTCTACTAAAATTTTAAATAATCCAACATCACCTAAAATAACTTCTAAATTTTTAATTTTTTTTAGTGACTCTAATATGGAATTAATCAAAATATTTTCTGATTTATTATTATTAGAATTAATAATTTCGCAACCTATTTGATCAGAAATTTTTAAATCTCCTTCTTTATCTAGTCTATAAGCGCTTCCATAGTAACAATATTTCTCTTCCTTATTTTTTTTTTCCTGAATATATTTTAACGCTGTTGAGACAGTTAAATCAGGACGCAAACTAATTTCTTTTCCAAATATATCTTTATAAGTTAGTGTAAATTTTTTAAATTGTTCTCCAGATCTTTCTGTTAACAAATTAGTATCAATTAACAAATCTAGATCTGTAAAATTAAATTTATTTTTTTTAAAATTACTTAATATTTTTTTCGAAAGATCTTCTTTTAATCTCTTCTTTTCTAGACCCTGTTTCATTATTTAATCTCATTTAAAAGTTTATCTAAAGCAACTGTTTTTTGAGAGCTAGAAGATTCTTTCCACTCACCCCTATCTTTTAAAGAATCTGATATTTGTTTGCCTATTTCTAAATTTTTAATTGTAACTGAATTTTGGCTTACCTCATCATCGCCACATAAAATAACGTAATTGCATCCTCGCTTGTCAGCATACTTTAATTGGGATTTTATATTGGCGCTTCCTGAATAAATTTCAGCGCTAATATTTTTTGTTCTTAATAAGTTTAAAATTTTTACATAGTAATTCATATACTTTTCATCAAAAACACATATTAAAACTGGTGTTTCTTTTTCTATTTTAATTTTATTCTTTTGAAGGATCACATAAATTAAACGATCAAGACCAACTGAAATGCCAGTTGAAGGACAATCTTGATTATTAAAACGTTTTACAAGATCATCATATCTNCCNCCACCTCCTATTGATCCAAACTCAATCTCCTCACCTTTATTATTTGTAACACCGAATGTAAGATTAGCTTCAAAAATAGGACCTGTATAATATTCAAGACCTCTAACAACCGTTGGATCAAATTTAAAATTATCAAATTTAAATAATGAAAAATATTTTTTTATTAAAATAAGCTCATTCACTCCGTCTAACATAGTTTGGTTATCTCCTGCTATCTTTTCTATATTTTCAAAATTATTATCTGAAAGATCTTTAATGCTTAAAAAATTAATGATTTCTTTAATTTGAGACTCGTTTAATTCAGCTCCATTTGTGAAATCTCCAGATTTATCTTTTCTACCTTTTCCTAAAAGACATTGTACACCCTCTAAGCCAACTCTATCTAACTTGTCGATAGCTCTTAGTACTATTGATTGTTTATTTTCATCACTAATTTTTAGTTTTTCTAATAATCCTTTAGTTAATTTACGATTAGATATTTTAATTATAAATTCTTTTTTTGTTAAGCCACAGATAATTAAAATTTCTGAAATTAAAAAACATAGCTCAGCATCGGCAAAAAGATTGCTGGTTCCTATATAATCTGCATCGAGCTGTAAAAATTCTCTAAACCTTCCAGGGCCTGGTTTTTCATTTCTCCAAACTGTTCCTAATTGATATCTTTTAAAAGGTTTAGGTAAATTATTAAAATTTTTAGCTGTATATCTAGCTAGTGGAGCTGTTAGATCATATCGTAATGAAAGCCATTTTTTATCATCTTCAAAGGAGAAAACTCCTTCTGATGGTCTATCTTTATCAGGCAAAAATTTTCCAATACTTTCGGTAAACTCGAAACTAGGAGTTTCAAGATATTGAAAGCCATATTTAGCCATAACCTTTTTAATATTAAATATTAAAAGATCCCTTGCTAACAATTCTTTTTCTTGTCTATCAACAAAACCTAATGGTAATTCACTGCTAGGCTTAAAAATTTTTTTATTCATTAATTTGGTACAGCTGGGTGGATTTGAACCACCGACATCTGGTTCCACAAACCAGCGCTCTAACCAACTGAGCTACAGCTGCATGTTTTTTGTTTATAATATTATTTTGTTTTTAAATATATAATTCTATTAGCTAAGCGCATGCTTAGCGTGAGGATGGTCTCTATGCGTAAATATATATTTTATCATTATTTCAATTAGAGGTTGATTATCAATCTAGAAAACCAATTGCAAACAAAAAATGGTGGTCTGAGCTGGAATTGAACCAGCGACACAAGCCTTTTCAGGGCTCTGCTCTACCAACTGAGCTACCAGACCACGAGCATGTTTTTTCACAAAACAATTTATTAATCAATTAAAATATTAAATCAAATTTTTAGATTTCAATAAGTTACAAGTCTCTAACAGTGGCAAACCAACTACATTAGAATAAGAACCATTAATTCTTTTTACAAATTTTTCTGCATAACCTTGTATAGCATAACCTCCTGCTTTATCTTTCCACTCTTTTGATAATAAATAATCGTTTATTTCATTAGCAGACAATCTTTTAAAAGTAATTTTAGTTATACTTTTTTTTAATTTAATAAAATTACTTTTTACTAGGCAAACATAAGTTAAAATATTATGTTTTCTACCTGAAAAAAAATTCAAAAATTTTTTTGCTTCTATTTTATCTTTTGGTTTTAAAAATAATCTTCTACTAGCAAATACGACTGTGTCAGCAGCTAGTATAAAATCATTAGGATATTTTTCTTGTGCTTTTAAAGCTTTATTTTTTGCAATTCTTGCACAATAAACTTTTGGATTTTCATTTAAAATGATTGTCTCGTCTATATCAGTTGCATAAATAATTTTAGGAGTAATATTAACGGTTTTTAATAGGTCTATTCTTCGAGGAGAGGCTGTTGCTAATACAAAATTATTTTTTGTATTAAGCATTATTTAAATCTAAAAATAATCCTACCTTTAGATAAATCATAAGGAGTAACTTCAACCATAACTTCATCTCCTGCTAAAACACGAATTCGGTTTTTTCTCATTTTACCAGCTGTGTGCGCTAGTACTTCGTGATTATTTTCTAATTTAACTCTAAACATAGCATTAGGAAGAAGTTCAGTGACAACTCCTTTAAACTCCAACATCTCTTCTTTTGCCATATTTAACTAATTCTAATTCTTATTGATTGAGAGTGTGCAAATAGCCCTTCATAATCTGCAAGCTGTATAGCTGATCGTCCTATTTTTTCAAGACCTTGTTTTGACATTTTTATTATAGATGTTTTTTTATAGAAATCATAAACTGATAATCCGGATGAAAATCTGGCTGAGCCAGAAGTTGGTAGGACGTGATTAGGACCAGCCAAATAATCGCCTATTGCTTCCGGTGAATATTCACCTAAAAAAATTGATCCTGCATTTACAATGTTTTTGACAATAGATTGATTATTTTTTGTTTTGATTTCAAGATGCTCTGGAGCAATTAAATTAACCGTCTCTACAATTTCCTTTATATTCTTACATACTATTATTGCTCCGTTGTTTTGAATAGCTTTTGTAGCAATATTTTTTCTAGGCAAAACTTTTAGAAATTTATAAATTTTATCTTTAACTTCTAAGCCAAATTTAAGATTGGTTGTAACTAAAATAGCTTGGGATAAAATGTCGTGCTCTGCTTGGGATAATAAGTCAATTGCGGTAAAAGTAGAATTATTGTTTTGATCAGCAACAACAGTGATCTCTGAGGGTCCTGCTACCATATCAATTCCAACATCACCAAAAACTTCTTTTTTAGCGGCTGAAACATATATATTTCCTGGACCTACAATCTTATCGACTTTTTCGACAGTTTTAGTTCCATAAGCCATGGCTGCAATTGCTTGGGCTCCACCAATTTTATAAATTTTTTTTATTCCACAAATTTTTGCTGCATAAACAACCCCTGGATTAATACTTCCCATAGGTGTCGGAACACACAAACTTATATTTTTTACGCCTGCAACAATTGCCGGCACTGCATTCATAATAACTGAGCTTGGATAACTAGCAGTTCCTCCTGGAATATAAACCCCAACTTTATTGAGCGGAGAAACTTTATAAGCTAATTTATTTTTATATTTATCATAAAATTTATAACTTTTAATATTTTGCTTACTATGAAAATATTTTACACGTTCAAAAGCTAAATCTATGGATTTTTTTGTAAATTTATCTAAGCCATTTATTATTTTTATTATCTCATTATTTTTCAAAACAATCTTTTTAAGATTTAAATTAGTGTGATCAAATTTTTTTTGATAATACTTAAGAGCAAAATCACCTCGTTTTTTAACATCTGAAATAATTTTACTTACAATTTTACTATTTAGAGATTTATTACTTCTGCTATTTCCAAGCGAAGCAAGATCTTTGCTAATATTTTTAGTATTAAATTTAATTACTTTCATCTCAGATCTTATGGTTTGGTCTATATTTTGTGGTCCAATTTTTTCCAAAATCTTCTAAGGATGAATTTATTTCTTCAGCCTTAACTAGTAAAATACTATCTCCTGAAAAAATTAAACTTATATCAAAATAATTGCCTTTTAGTTCTACTTTGATTGCTAGAAATTCAAGTATTTTATCTTTTTTATATGGATTTATATTTTTGGTTTTAACTTTTAAAACATTATCAAACACTAAAGCACTTCTAATTCTCTTATTTTTTCTAAAAATACCTTTTTCCGCATCTTCCCACATAAAACGATTAAACACACAAATTAGTTTTTTTGTTCTTGGTAAAAATTTAATATCATTTGCTACAATCACTGAATCTTGAAGATAAGCAGAAAAAACATTTAGATCTTCTGTGTCTTTTCCAAAAATTTTCAAATTATTAAGAATATGATTTTTCTTATCCATTTATTCTTTGAATATCAGCTCCACAAAGTTTTAATTTTTTTTCTATCTGTTCGTAACCTCTGTCTAGATGATAAAGTCTATTAATTGTAGTTATTCCTTTCGTTGATAATCCAGCTAATACTAAACTAACTGAAGCTCTAAGATCAGTAGCCATTACCTCTGCTGAATTAAAATTTTTGACACCTTTAACAATTGCCTTTTGTTTTTTAATTTCAATATTGGCTCCCATTCTTAATAGTTCGGAAATGTGTAAAAATCTATTTTCAAAAATATCTTCTTTAATGACTGATGTTCCATCAGTTAAACATGCAAGAGTCATGATTTGAGCTTGCATATCCGTTGCAAATCCTGGATAAACTTTTGTCTTTATTTTGGTTGGTCTCAATTTTTTATTTCTAGAAATTAAGAAAGAATCTGCAAAAATTTTTATTTTTGCTCCCATATCTTTTAAAACATTAAATGTTGAATCTAAATGATCAATATTAACTTTTTTTATTAATAATTTTCCATCAGTAATTAACGCTGCAACGGCATAGGTACCCGCCTCTATTCTGTCCGGAATGACATTGTATTTAACTGGCTTTAAAGTCCGAACTCCCCTTATAATAATTTTTCTATTTTTGCCCCAACTTATTTTTGCGCCACATGAATTTAAAAATTCAATTAAGTCTATAATTTCAGGTTCTATTGCGGCATTTGTAATAATTGTTTTACCTTTAGCAAGAGTTGCTGACATAATTGCACATTCAGTTGCTCCTACTGATATTTTCTTAAATCTAATTTTATTTCCTATTAAACCATTTTTAACTTTTGCTTCTACATAACCATCTTTAATAGAAAGTATTGCTCCAAGTTTTTTTAAAGCATAAAGATGCAAATTGATCGGCCTCGCTCCAATTGCACAACCTCCAGGCAAAGAAACTTTTGCTTTTCCATATTTTGCTAGCAAAGGACCCAAAACTAGAACGCCCGCTCTCATAGTTTTCATTATTGAATATGGAGCTAAATACTTATTGTTTTTAATATTAAATATTTTTAAATTTGAATTATCTTGTTCAAAAACTGAATTTTTTCCAAGCAATTTCAACAAATTAATAAGTGTATATACATCTTTAACTTTAGGTACATTTCCAAGCTCTAAATCATTATTAAATAAAATAGATGAAATTATAATTGGTAAACTTGCATTTTTTGAGCCAGATATAATTACTTCTCCGGAAAGTTTTTTTCCTCCTCTAACTAATAATTTATCCATAGTTAGATTTTAGGAAGCGTAACTCCCTTTTGTTTCATATACTTTCCTTTTTTATCAGCATAAGAAACTTCGGGCTCTTGATCGCCTTTTAAGAATATAAACTGACAAGCCCCCTCATTTGCATAAATTTTTGCGGGCAATGTTGTGGTGTTTGAAAATTCGAGAGTAACATAACCCTCCCATTCAGGTTCTAAAGGTGTAACATTCACAATAATTCCACATCTAGCATAGGTACTTTTTCCTAAACAAATAACTAGAACGTCTCTTGGAATTTTAAAATATTCAACAGTCCTAGCAAGAACAAAAGAATTAGGAGGTATTATACAAACATTAGTTTTTCTAGTAACAAAACTATTTGGAGAAAATTTTTTAGGATCTACAAAAGCTGAGTCAATATTTGTAAATATCTTGAACTCATTTGAAACTCTTGCGTCATAACCATATGAAGACAATCCATAAGATATTTTATTTTTTCTTTGTTGTTTATTAATAAATGGAGAAATCATTTTTTTCTCTATAGCCATTTTTTTTATCCAGTTATCTGATAAAACGCTCATGTTTTTCTTTCCTTAATATCTTTTAAAGAATCTTTTCTTTTTTTTAAGTTTTCTTTTAGAGCTTTTGCTAAACGTTCTTGTCTTGAATTTTTTTGATTATTACTCATTATCAAAAACTGTTCGTTACTTATTAGGATTAGTTAAATCATCCAATGTAATGGGTTTATTTATATCGTGCATTTTTTCTTCTTCGACATGCTCGACAGGATTAGTAGAGGCTCTTTTAGCTTTTCTTAAAGCAAGACGTTCTTTTCTTTTTGCTTCTTTAAGCATTGCTCTTTCACCACGCTTAGACTTATAATCATAATGAATACCCATGGGCGAGCCTCCTCCATCAAAAAAATCTAGAAACTAAACTTTTTTTAAATTAACAGCAGATGGACCTTTTTTTCCATCCTCGATATCAAACGTAAGAACATCTCCTTCGTCTAAATAATCAATTCCAGCATCTTTTACAGCCGACATATGTACAAACACGTCTTTTTGTTTGTCATCTCTTTCAATAAAACCGTAGCCTTTGCTACCGTTGAACCACTTTACTTTGCCTTTTATACTACTCATCTTACTTTATTTTACTTTCGTTATTTTGTTGATCAATTTGAATACTATTATCCAAAGTGATAAGTGTGTTTAATAGGTATAATAGCCGGTTGTCAAGTTTCTGAAGCTTAATTTCAATGAAAAACCTAATGTCAGTAAGCATTATTGAGTTGCCTTAGTATAAGTGTAAATTAACAAATTAATATTTTTAGGCCCACATAGCTTAGTTGGTAGAGCACTTCCATGGTAAGGAAGAGGTGGCCAGTTCGATTCTGGCTGTGGGCACCATTAAAATTTGTCTAATAAANACTGATCTAAAATAGCTGTAGTTTTATAAAAAACATTTAAATATAATAGTTTTATGAGTTTGGAGATCAAGGTACCAGATATTGGAGATTTTAAAAACGTAGAAATTATCGAAGTACTGGTTAAAGAGGGAGATGAAATCAAAAAAAATGACACCTTAATAACTCTGGAAAGCGATAAATCAAGCGTAGAGGTGCCGTCTCCATTTGATGGAAAAATTTCAAGTCTTAAAGTTAAAGTTGGTGACAAAGTATCTAAAGGATCGTTGATAGCAATTCTTAACAATGGAATTACACAAGCTAGTACAAGTCTAAAATCAATACTGCCTGAAACAGAAAAAATTATTCAAGAAGCTGAAAAAGTTGTAACAAAAAAAACTGAACTGAGAATAGATAATAATATTCTTAAACCAAAAGAAGAAATCAAAGTAGAATATAAAAAATTTATAAGCCCTTCTTTAGAAAAAGAATCTGCTGAAGATATTGATCCGTTAGAAACAAAAGAATGGATTGAGTCTTTAAATAGTGTTGTTGAAAGAGATGGTCCTAGAAGAGCAAATTACTTAGTTAGTAAATTAATTAATCAAGCTTATCTTTCTGGGTCTAATCTATCTTATAATCAAAAAACTCCTTACATTAATACAATACCATCTGAGATGGAAGATAAATCTCCTGGTGACCAAACAGTGGAAGCAAAAATTAGATCTTTAATTAGATGGAATGCTGCTTGTATGGTTGTTCGTGCCAACAAAAAATATCCAGAACTAGGTGGGCATATAGCAACATTTGCATCTGCTGCAACATTATATGATGTGGGATTTAATCATTTTTGGAGAGCACAAAATGAAAAATTTTTAGGTGATCTAATATATTTCCAAGGACATAGTGCTCCTGGAATTTATGCAAGATCATTTTTAGAAGGTAGACTTACTGTTAAACAATTAGAAAATTTTAGGCAAGAAGTCGATGGTGGTGGACTTTCTTCCTACCCTCACCCATGGTTAATGCCAAACTATTGGCAATTCCCAACTGTTTCTATGGGTCTTGGTCCTATTATGTCTATTTACCAAGCAAGATTTATGAAATATTTGCAAAACAGAACATTAATTGAAGACCAAAATAGAAAAGTTTGGGCATTTTTAGGTGATGGAGAAATGGATGAACCTGAATCAACTGGTGCTATAAGTCTTGCAGCACGAGAAAAATTAGACAATTTAGTTTTTGTTATCAATTGTAATCTTCAAAGATTGGACGGACCAGTAAGAGGAAATGGCAAAATAATTCAAGAAATGGAAGGTTTATTTCGAGGTGCGGGCTGGAACGTAATCAAAGTTATATGGGGTTCATATTGGGATTCATTGCTTGCAAAAGACAAAACAGGTTTATTACTAAAAAGAATGGAAGAGTGCGTTGATGGAGAATATCAGGCGTTTAAGGCAAAGGGAGGAGCTTATGTTAGAAGTCATTTTTTTGGGAAGTACCCTGAATTAAAAGAATTAGTTTCTAACATGACAGATGATGACATTTGGAAACTAAATCGTGGTGGCCATGATCCTCATAAAGTTTATGCCGCTTATAATGCTGCGTCAAAACACAAGGGATCTCCGACTGTTATTTTAGCAAAAACAATTAAAGGTTATGGAATGGGAAAAAGTGGTGAAAGTATAAATACAACTCATCAACAAAAAAAATTAGATGTTAACGATATGTTTTATTTTAGAGATAGATTTAATATTCCAGTAACTGACAAACAAGTTGAAAATTTAGAATTTTATAAACCTGATGATAAATCTGAAGAAATTCAATATCTAAAAGAAAGAAGAAAAAAACTTGGAGGATTTATACCTTTTCGAAGAACAAAGTCAGTCGTGTTAAAAACTCCTCCTGCAGATATATTTGAATCTTTTTACACTGAATCAGGTGACAGAGAACTTTCAACAACTATGGTTTTAGTAAGTATCCTAACTAAAATTTTAAGAGAAAAAAATTATGCATCTAGACTGGTTCCTATCATTCCTGATGAAGCAAGAACATTTGGTATGGAAGGTTTTTTTCAAAAAATTGGTATTTATGCTCATGAAGGACAAAAATACGAGCCTGTCGACTCAGAACAATTAAGTTCTTATCGTGAAGATAAAAAAGGACAAGTGTTAGAAGAGGGAATCACAGAGGCAGGTGCTATTTCTTCATGGATTGCAGCTGGAACTGCTTATTCAAATCATAACATTGAAATGATTCCGATTTACCTTTTTTATTCAATGTTTGGTTTCCAAAGAGTTGGAGATTTTGCATGGGCTGCTGGAGATTCTCGCTGTCGTGGATTTTTAATTGGAGCAACTTCTGGAAGAACAACTCTTGCAGGAGAGGGTTTGCAGCATCAGGATGGAAATAGTTTAGTTATTGCCTCTATGATTCCAAACTGCGTAACTTACGATCCTACTTTTGCATATGAATTAGCTATAATTTTTGAAGATGGCTTAAAAAGAATGCATGAAAAACAAGAAAGTATTTACTATTACATCACAACTCTTAATGAAAACTATAAACATCCAGCAATGCCTAAGCATGTTAAAAAAGAAGACATTATTAAAGGCATGTATTTGTATAAAGAAATTAATAATAAAGGAAAAACAAAAGTTCAACTTTTAGGTTCCGGAGCAATATTAAATGAGGTTATTAAAGCAGCAGATATTTTAAGCTCAGATTATGGAATAGATTCTGACATATGGAGTGTAACTAGCTTTAATGAATTAAAAAAGGATGCTTTAGAAATAGAAAGAGAAAATTTATTACATCCAGATAAAAAAGCTAAGCAAACTTATATTGAAAAGTGTTTCGAAAAAAGAACAGGTCCATTTATAGCTGCTACAGATTATATAAGAATTCTTCCTGAAAATATAAGACCGTATATTTCAGGAACTTACGTAACATTAGGCACCGATGGTTTTGGAAGAAGTGACACAAGACAAAAATTAAGAAAATTTTTTGAAGTTAACAAAGAGTATATTGTAGTAACAACGTTAAGCACTCTTGCTAAAGAACAAAAAATTGCTTCAAAAATAGTAATCGACGCAATGAAAAAATTCAAAATTGATCCTGAAAAAAAAATACCAACTAAATTATAATCGTAGATGTCTAAAGTTGTTGATCTGATCGTTCCAAATATTGGAGATTTTAGGAATGTTGAAATAATAGAAGTTCTTATTAAAGTAGGTAATGATGTTGAAAAAAATGATACAGTAATTACTTTAGAAAGCGATAAGTCTAGCGTTGAAGTTCCATCAAACTATTCTGGTAAAATTAAAAGTTTAAATGTAAAAATCGGAGATAAAGTTTCAGAAGGTCATATTATTGGTAAGATTGAGGTAGAAACTACTGAAGAAAATAATAAAGAAATAAAAATCGAAGAAACTATTGAAGAAAATTCAAAAAAAGAAGATGAAAAAAACTTAACTTCTCTTACTGTTCCAGATTTAAGCAGTAGCAAAAAATTAATCCTTTCAGAAATACTAATAAAATTTAACCAAAAAATAAATATTAACGATACTATTATCGTTATCGAAGATGATGAAAATAGTTTTGATATACCATCTCCGATTTCTGGAATCGTAAAAAAAATAAATTTAAAACAAGGCAACATTGTCGAATCTGGAATGGAAATTGCAAAAGTTGAATTGGAAAGCACATCATACTTAGCTAATCAAAAAATTTATAATACAAAAAAAATAAAAGAAATTACAGCTTCTAATTTATATTCTGAAAATAATAATAATCCTAAAAGTGCAAGTCCAAAAGTACGAAAATTTGCAAGGGAACTTGGTATGAACATTGATGAAATTAACGGAAGCGCTAGAAAAGGTCGAGTTACAGAAGAAGACATTAAGCTTCATATTAAAAACTCAATGAGTCAAAAAAACATTACTGCTTTACTCGAAACAAAAAATATTGAGACTAAAAAAACAGAAAATTTACCTTACGCTCACGAAGAGTTTGGAGAAACTGATGTTCAAAAAATTCCAAGAATCAAAAGACTTTCTGGACCCCATTTAATAAAAGCTTGGAACGAAATTCCTCATGTAACCCAACATGATGAGGTCGATGTTACAGATATGGAGAATTTTAGAAAAAATTTATCTGATTTAAATACTAAAGAAAAGATAGCAGTTACACCTCTCGCCTTTATTATAAAAGCTTTAGTGAATGGTATGAGAAAATATCCTAATTTTAACTCGTCTTTGGAACCAACTAACGAAAATATAATATATAAAAAATATTTTCATATTGGCATAGCAGTAGATACTCCCCATGGACTTATGGTTCCTAAAATTAGAAATGTTGACAAGAAAGATTTATTAACTCTTAGCAACGAAATTAGAAAAGTTAGCAAACTTTGCAAAGAACTTAAAATTGACAAAAAAGAATTTTTTGGTGGATCAATAACCATTTCAAGTCTTGGAGGAATAGGAGGGAGTTTCTTTACTCCGATTATTAATAGTCCTGAAGTTGCAATTCTTGGGGTAGGAAAAACTGAAATGAAACAAGTATTTATTGATGGAAATTTTATAACAAGAGCAATGATGCCAATTTCTTTATCCTATGATCACCGCATAATTGATGGTGCAGAAGCTGCTAGATTTTGCCAAGATTTAAAAAACAGCCTAGGAAAAAATTTCGCATTTAATTTATCTTTTTAGAGATGGTTAGTGGATATTGCGAGGAAAAATATTTTCCGGTAAAAAAAATATTCGAAAATTCTTTTATATTAAAGGAAGAAATTGGAGCTTCTTTTTCTATATATAAAAATGGCTCTCCTATAATTAATTTATGGGGAGGACTTAAAGATAAAAAAAAAAATTGGGAAAAAGATACTATTGTAAATATTTTTTCTGCAACAAAAGGTATATACGAAACATGCGTAGCATTTTTGTTTAATGAAAATCAAATTGATCTTGAAAAACCTGTTTGTCATTACTGGAATGAATTCAGATCAAGTGATAAAAGAGAAATTAAAATAAAACATATTTTAAATCATCAATCAGGCCTTTACCGCTTTAAACAAAAAATTACCCAAGAAGATTTATTAGATTGGAATAAAATTATAAATATATTACAAACGCAAATGCCTGATCACAAATCAGGAGAAAAAACTTATTACCATGCAAAAACACATGGCTATTTAATTGGAGAAATTGTTCGTAAAATTACGAATAAAACTATAGGTGAATTTCTTAATACTTATTTCTCAAAAAAATTAAATTTAAATTTATTTATTGGCGTTTCAAAAGATAAACTTTCAAATATTGCAAATCTTTACAGCGATCCTTTGCCTAAAAGTGAAGAAATTGAATTTAATGCATTTAATAATCCAAAACATGAAATTAGTTTTTATAATACAAAAGCATGGCAATTAGCAGAGGTTCCCTCTATGAACGGTCATGCTAATGCAAGTTCAATTGCAAAGATTTATGATTTATTAGCTAATGATTATAAATTTCAAAAAAAAAATCTATTATCTAAAAATACTTTGGATATTTTTTTACATGAAACTGAAAATAGAATTGACCAAAGTTTAATGATGCCTATAAGATGGTCAGACGGTGGATTTATATTACGTGGAGGTTGGTTATTTGGAAAAAATAAAGAGTCTTTTGGACATAACGGCTGGGGTGGATCTTTAGGATTTGCTGATCCAATAAATGGTATAGGCATAGCTTACACTACAAACAAAATTAATCCGTCAATGGCGGCGGACTTGAGAATTATAAATTTATTAAAAAAATTCTATGAAATTATTTAATATAGAACATTCTCAAAACTAGGCTAGAAATATTGAATTATAAAGCTATATCACGAACAAAAATTTTAGATTTCTAATTTAAAAATATAACCATATAATTAATTTTTATTAGCCGATTGTTTTAACAATTTTATCAAAGACTCTTTGAGGAGTAACTTTCTTCATTAGATTTCTTGTTCTTATAAGATTGTCACCAATTTTATTAATTGCATTATCCGCAGGCTCAATATAATCATCCGGTAAAATAGGAATTACTCTGCTAAATTTTAATTCACGCAAACTAGTATTAGATATCAAAATATAACTTTTCACATTAAGAGCCGCAGCAAGATTGGTAGGACCGCTATTATTTCCGACAAATATTTTACTATTTAAAATTATATTACAAATTTCAAGCAAATTATAACTAGAACAATCTACAAAATAATTTTTTTTAGATAAAGAAATTATTTTATCTACATATAATTTGTTTTTTGGGTGGCTTATTAAGAAAAATAAATCACCAAAATTATTTTTATTAAGTATATCTGCTAATTTGCAAAAATATTCTTCTGGCCAAATTTTAAATTCTTCAGAGGCATCAACACAAAAAGATACTTTGAAATTTTTTGATGGATATAAATTAGTCTTTAATAAATCCAATCTTTTTTTATTTATAATAATTTCAGGAAAAAAATTTTTCACTTTTATACTATTTAATTTGCAAAATTTTTGTGATTGTTCAGAATAAGATAATCTTTGATCTTCATTATCTAGAAAAAATTTATTTGTTAAGAATTTTTTTTGATTACCTATACCAAGGCCAATTATATTTTTAATTCCAGCTAATTTAGCAGCAATTGCCGATCTATTCACTTTATCTAATAAATATACATAATCAAAATTTTTATTTCTAAATATTTTCCATAATTTTATTACTTCAATCCAATAATAAAAGTCTTTTTTAAAGTCGTTATAAATTATTTCTTCTATATAATCTAAATCTCTATAAAGAATTTTTGCTTGTGTTGTTGGTCTAGTTATAATTGTAATTTTTTGATTATGAAAATTGCTAATCGCTTTTATATATGGCAACTGCCAAATAAAATCACCTAATTTACCATGCGTATATACAATACAAATTTTATTCATATATTTAACATATAAAAATTACCTTATTATAAAAATTTTTATATAATAGGCAGATAAAAAGTTCTTAATTTTTTAAAATTTTTTTAATATTTTTAAATAAAAATTTTAAACTCTTAATACCTTTATTAACATATTAACTTTTTAAGTTACTGGTTAAAAAAATTTATTATTGTTATTAATTATATATATAATTTAATATGAAAATTTTTGACTGTTTTACCTTCAATGATGAATTGGAAATTTTAGATATTAGATTAAATACCCTTAATAAATTTGTAGATAAATTTATAATTGTTGAAAGCGCAATTAATCATCAGGGTAAATCTAAAAAGATTAATTTTAATATAAATTTATTTAAAAGATTTGAAAGCAAAATAAATTATTTTTTAATAAAAGAATTTCCAAAAAATTATTCCTCTTGGCAAATCGAAAATTATCAAAGGAATCAAATTTCAAATGGCTTAAAGAATTGCACTGACGAAGACATTATTATCATTTCTGATGTAGATGAAATTCCCAATTTAAATAATTTTGATTTTTTTAATTTGAGAGAAAAAATATATGTTTTTGAACAAGATTTATTTTATTATAAATTAAATTTAAGATTAAATCAAAAATGGTTAGGTACTAAGCTTTGTAAATATAAATATTTAAAATCACCTCAATGGTTAAGACAGCAGAAAACTCATAAAAAATATAGTTTATGGAGAATAGATAAAATTTTTAGCAAAACATACACATCAAAATTTCAAATTATTCAAAATGGCGGTTGGCATTTTACTTGGATGAAATCTATTGATAATATTTTATTAAAAATTAACTCTTATGCTCATACTGAAAATAAAAAATTTGCTCAAAAATCATATTTGGAAGATTGTATAAATAGAAGAATAAACTTTTTAAATACAAATGAAAAATTAGAAATCGTTAATATTAATAAAAATTTTCCAGATTATATTTTCAATAATCAGAATCTATTCAGAGAATGGATAGAAAAATAAACCAATAATTTTGGCGGAGAGAAAGGGATTCGAACCCTTGATACCTTTAACAGTATACACGCTTTCCAAGCGGGCGCCTTCAACCACTCGGCCATCTCTCCGTATTAACTACTCATTTTTATTTATTTTTAAAACTTCGATAAAAGCTTCTTGAGGTATATCAACACTACCGAATTGTCTCATTCTCGCTTTGCCTTTTTTTTGTTTTTCTAGTAATTTTTTTTTACGGTCTCTAGCTCCTCCTCCATGAATTCTACTAATAACATCTTTTCTGTATCCAGATATTGTTTCTCGAGCGATAACTTTTCCACCAATAGCTGCTTGGATTGGAATTTGAAATTGATGTCTTGGAATAAGATCTTTTAATCTTTCACACATTAATCTACCTTGTCTTAAGGCGAATTCTTTGTGAATAATCATAGACAATGCGTCAACTGGTTCTTCGTTAACTAAAATCGATAATTTAATTAAATCACCTTCTCTGTACTCGCTTAACTCGTAATCAAAACTTGCATAACCGCTCGATATTGATTTAATTTTATCATAAAAATCGAACACAACTTCATTTAAAGGAAGCTCATAGGAAAGTACCGCTCGATTTCCAGAGTAACTTAGGCTTTTTTGTTTGCCTCTTTTTTCTTCACATAATTTCATAATAGATCCCAAATATTCATCTGGTAAAATTATCGTAGCATCGATCCAAGGTTCTTCGATTGATTTAATAAAATTAGGCTCTGGCATATTAGCAGGATTTTGAAGATCAAAAGCCGTCCCGTCATTTTTGTTAACTTTATAAACAACACCAGGAGTTGTTGTTATTAGATTTAAATTATATTCTCGGTCTAATCGCTGGACAATAATCTCAAGATGCAGCAATCCTAAAAAACCGCATCGAAATCCTAAACCAAGTGCCGCAGAATTCTCTGGCTCATAAACAAAGCTCGAGTCATTTAATTTTAATTTTGCAAGACTGTCTTTNAGTAATTGATAATCTGTACTATCCATAGGAAATAGTCCACAAAACACAACTGGTTTACTAGGTTTAAATCCTGGAAGCGGTTCTACAATTGGATTTGCATTATCTGTTATTGTGTCACCAATTTTTGTGTCTGATAAATCTTTAATTCCAGTTACAATAAAACCAATTTCACCTGGTCCAATATTTTCTTTAGTTTCTGGCTTTGGAGTAAATACACCAACTTTTTCTACAGGGTGCCTCATTTTTGAAGACATCATCAGAATATCCATTCCTTTTTTAATTACACCATCAAATACTCTAACTAATATCACTACACCAAGGTAGGCATCATACCAACTATCTACAAGTAACGCCTTTAATGGAAAATCTTTATTTCCTTTTGGTGCTGGAAATCTCTCAACAATAGCCTCTAGAATGTCTTCAACTCCTTCACCTGTTTTACCTGAAGCTTTTAAAGCATTTGAAGTATCTATTCCTATAACATCTTCTATTTGTCTTTTTACTCTATCCACATCTGAAGCTGGCAAGTCAATTTTATTAAGAACAGTAATAATCTCGTGATTATTATCCATTGCCTGATAGACATTTGCAAGTGTTTGAGCCTCTACTCCCTGAGTACTATCAACTATTAATAATGACCCCTCGCACGAAGACATAGATCTATTTACTTCATAGCTAAAATCGACATGTCCCGGAGTGTCTATAATATTTAAAATATATTCTTTACCAGTTTTTTTTGATTTATAATTTAATCGAACAGTTTGAGCTTTTATGGTAATGCCTCTTTCTCGCTCTAAATCCATTGAATCTAAAACTTGGCTCTTCATTTCTCTTTCAGTAAGACCACCACATTTTTGAATTAATCGATCAGCAAAAGTAGATTTGCCATGATCAATATGCGCAATAATTGCAAAGTTTCTAATATTTTCTTGATTAGACATTAAGATCTTAATGTTGCATCAAAAGTTTTTTTCATCGTTTGAACTATTTTTTGACTTAGTTCTTCAATTTCTTTTTCAGTTAATGTTTTAGTTAATGATTGAATAACAAAATTTAAAGCAATAGATTTTTTATCCGAGGAAATATTTCCTCCCTGAAATACATCGAATACTCTAATATTTTTTATCAATTTATTATTAATACTTAATAGGGTTGTTATAATTTTTTCAGCTTCGAACTTTTGATCAATAATAAATGCGAAATCTCTTTCAACTTTTTGAAAATTAGAAACTTCGTATTTGGATTTATTAATTCTGATTTTACAATTTTCTAGTGGTATTTGATCTATGTAAATCTCAAAACCAAAAATAGGCATCTGCTTAATATCAAGTTCTTTCAAGATTTTTGGATTAAATTCTCCAAAACTAGCTAATATTAAGCCAGATTTAGAATTTAAATATAATTTTCCAGATTTTCCAGGATGAAAGTAATCTTCGCTTTCTTGTCTTATAAATAAATTTTTTTCCTGAATTCCTAATTCAATAAATGTTTTTAAAAGATAATTCTTTACATCAAAAATATCAACTTCTTTATCTTTTTCTAACCAAGATTTTTTATAAATTTTTCCAATCTGTACTGCACCTATAACTGATTTTTGTTGTCCAGATTT
>TBL_comb48_EPIDRAFT_1001111_pt1 | contig 20319 bp, 34 predicted proteins | sample TroBogEpilimnion_37_FD_10681 | JGI IMG/M metagenome (IMG submission 10681)
TCCTGTGACAAATGTTATGCCCCAGAAATTCGCGGAATCAATACGATTACGGAATTGAGAAAGCATGAGGCGAGTAAGATTGGTAGTGCTTTCTGGCAAGGCAAGGATCTACCAGAAAGGTCTTTGAGTGAGGCTATTGAGATTCTAAGTAAACCCGTAGAATACCCCAAGACATCTATACGGAATGGATACACTGATGAGCAATTCCAGTATCACATTCCAAGATGGAATCAAGAACAAGCAAATGCCTGTGAATGGTTGAAGAACTATAGAGACACGTTTTATTTCCAGAGACTACCGACAAACAACAGAGAAAACAAATGAATAGAACACTTCGAAATGTTTTAATAATTGTGGCAGTCTGGATATTCATATTGGTAATGACAACACTTGCTGTAAACTATTACTACGGAATGTGTGAAGAAGAAACGGGAAAGACTGTATTGCTATCCTGCGTAGTATCTATAGAAGGGCATGGCTATGAACTACAAAAAAACACTATGACAAACGCGGTGGAAAGAGCCAGAAATCGCAGCATACTGGAGGGATATACAGAGAGTCATCACGTGATTCCAAAGGAAAAGGAAAGCAATGGATTGATATCCTTTATGAAGTGAGAATTCAAGGGAAATTTCAAGCTAAATATTCAAGGGAAAGTCAAACTGAGGACGATAGAACATGAGTTTTTTCATATTATACAAGAGTACCTGTAGGGCTAATGGAAAGGTGTATTACGGTATTCACGAAACCCAGGACTTATTCTTTGGAACTCCAATGGGTAGCGATGCGTATTGCGGTTCTCTTCCAGAGATAGTAGCAGATGTTCGCAAGTATGGTCGTGCTGCCTTTGTAGTAGAGGCAATACAATCCTACGATAATCTTGAGAAAGCTAACAGAGGCGCGCAGCCGTATATTAAGGCTGTACAGGGTTTTAATACCTATCATACTAACGCCAGAGCATTAGCTCAGATGGGTAACAGTAACTCTTTGGGATCAGTTAGAACTGAAGAAGAGAAGCAAAAGCTCTCTGAGATTAACATGGGTCCGAAGAACCCATTCTACGGCAAGACTCACACAGATGCCGTAAAAACCAGGATCGCAGCAGCGCGTACAGCATCTAAGTGGATAAATGACGGGTTTCAGGCCCGTCAAATACCCAAGAGCGATCCCATACCCGAAAGCTGGAAACTAGGCAAGAGTATTAAAAAAGCTACACCTACCGTAGCAGAAACTAAACCAGAAAAACCTGAATAGAATCAATAAGTTATAAGTCATTGATTTCATTAGCATTTATTCATGGTGAAATTCTCACGCTACCACCATTCTAGCACAGGAAAAGATGAAAGCGGACTGAAAAAACTCTAATATTATCAATGACTTAGCTAACCCATTGATTTTTATAGTAATCGCCCACTCTCCCATTATGCTCCTCTCCTGAGAACCTGATACCAGTATCTCACAGTGCGGCACAGAAGGCGATGGTAAAAACTCTAATAGTTTCAGTGAGTTACAGTGAGTTACAGTGAGTTACAGTGAGTTACATTATATGCTACGCAGTATATACATACACGCACATGTAAGTCATTGATTTTTATAAATGACGCGCAGGGTCGGTGTATCACCCCGTTCTGGAACTTCGAAACCGTTTCCCTACCCTATGAAACCATTATACTAAAACAGCACTGATAAGACGATAGAGAAAACTCTAAGAGAATCAGACACTTGAAACATGCTCTGAGAGCCCATGAGAGCCCCTGAGTGGGGCTCAGACAGACCTGGATGGGTAGCATGGCCCTGGAGCACCTGGATGAGCCAGGGACGCCTGGAGAGCCTGGACGAGCCAGGAGTGCCTGGAAGCTACAGGAAGCATTCGAAAGAGTCTTAGATGCTAAGAAAAGAACAGAATGGTAAGATATTGATAGAATTAGAGTTTTTTGAATTGAGAACCTGAGTGACTTTCGATAGAATGGTTACATAGTCAATAAGGAATTAACGATGTATCTGCTCATGCGAAGCGACAAGTCTCTTCTGAGGTCGAAGATTTCACTGTGACCTGCTACCAGTGACTTGTGAATGATCAGAAGTGGAGGGTGACGATCTGGCCCTTCCAGGTAGAAGTGACCGTCGAAGCTAACTGATTGAAAGAATTGAAGTTTTTGTGATTTAGTTTGTTGTCGAATATCTGTAGAATGTATCTTGTGGGTTGAAAAAAGGAAATGAACATGAATGCGAAGGTTGTGAAGTTGACTGCGGATCAGGTTGCTCTTAAGGCTGCTCGCGATGTGCTTGCTGAGAAGCGGGCGCTGGTGAAGGCTCTCAATATCAAGGTTAAGGAGCAGCGTCTGCGCGCGAAGGCTCAGACTGAGGATGACCGTGCTGCCCGTAAGGCTGCCCGTGAGGCGAAGCGTGATGACATGCTGAAGGCTGTGGATGCTCGCATTGCCAAGATGGAGGCGAAGCTCGCGGCTCTCCGTGCGAAGGCTGTGGCTCCCAAGGCTCTGAAGCGTGCTGCTCGCAAGGCTGGCAAGGTGAAGCTGATACGGCGGGAGACGGTGAAGGCTTAAAGAACAGACCCCGCGAAAGCTTAGGCAAGTAGCGGGTTCTCTTAAAGGTTTCGTTTGATTCTGGGGATGCGCTATGACTGGCGAATTAAGGTGAAGGCATAATGCTTACGAATGACATTAAGAAGGGTATGCGTATCAAGCTGGCGAATGGCTGGTACGGCACCATGATGGACAACGCCCGTGGCAATACTCGCATGGTCGAGGTAGAGGGTTACTTCACTGAGATTGGTAGCGTCTACTCTCATGACATTGAGTTTGTGTTAGATGATGAGCATTCTCAGCNGCGGTGGCGTAAGGTTGAGCACACTCCCGCTCAGTTGAAGCTTCGTAAGATGGGGATTCATGGCACGTACTAGAAAGATTCGCAATGATCGCTTCTACATCATTTACATGATGGAAGCGCCTGATGGCGAGTTCTACATTGGTCTGACATCACGTATTGGACAGGCAGTCCAGGGTACTCTTAAGACTCGCGTGCGTCGTCACTGGTCAAAGGCACGCACCGCAGGTAAGGATTGGTCCCTTCATGAAAAGATTCGTGAGTTTCCCGTTCAGAAGGAATGGAATTTCACTGTGATAGACGGCGTTCGCGGTCGTAAGGATGCCTACGCCCTGGAGCGTGAGTATATCATCGAGCAGCAGCCGTCTCTCAATACTTTCTAGGAATAACATATGTCGAAGATTCTTCAGAATGCTGTGGATAATTTCATTGATCACATGCAGGGACGCGATGTCCCTGCATGTTTTACTGAAAAAGAGTTTAGGTCGTGGCTGGTCCATGAGTCTGAGATTAAGACTCAGCCATTGCGTGGGTTTATCTGTAGAGATTGCTCTGTAGTATATGCTGATCAGATGCGAAAGGAAGGTCGCTGCTTTCAGAAGGGTATTATGATCGAAAAGGTGTTTGATTAAAACATCAATTTCCTAACTCATTGATTCTTTGAGAGTTTTCATCGTTTAGTTTAGCTTTCGATACAAGTATAATTGATTTATACAGTGAACGGACTTTCTGAAGCGCCTGGGCAAGAACACCAAAAACCCTCTCTTTCCGAAAATTCGAAAGGTAGAGTATGTCAAGGTTCTGAGTGATGATATCTGGGGGAGTACGGTTACTGACACTTGCTATGTCGTGACGATGGAAAAGCTGATCCCCTGGGCTGATGTTCCTCACAATCTGCGCGTAGAGCCACTGAAGGATCTTTGCGCGAGGTTCGCTGCCCATGAGTCCCTTGAGTAGAGACATGGCTATAAGCCTCCTAAAACAAACACTTAGGGCTTCCGAGGCCGCTTCGTTTCCGAAGCACATGCTTCAATTATAAAGCATTCGCTTCAGATTTGAAGCGCACATTTGCGAAGCATTTTCGCCCCGTCATGGACGACATTGGTGCCAATGACTGTCATGAGGGTAACGTCATGTTTCGCCGTCGTGGTCGTGGCTTCCAGGTTGTCATCACAGATCCAGTGGCCTAAGTCACTGAATGTTCTGGAGTTTTTACCATTTAGTTTCTGAGTCTATAAGAGTAGAATGGTTCTTATAGGATGAAAACAAAGAGATTTATGAAGCAATATGATCAACGGCATGGTGGTCCCTTCGACAGAGGCGGGGCAGACTCATTTTATGGGCGCCCACGGGCGCCCCACTACTTCAAGGGTGGTTCCTATTCTTCGGAACAGGTGCCCTGCACCGTCATGACTACGGATGAGATCGAAGCCTATGAGGCTGGATACGATTACAACGAAGAGTCTGGTGCCAAAAAGGATTGGGGTTGATATGAAGTATGTAATTGTAGCCAAGATGGTTAATAATTACACAGTTATTTCTGATCCTATGGAAGCCACAGAGAATGATATCAACACCATCATGGATGACATTACAGAGTTTAAGAAACTGAACCATATCCATGTTGTGGTAGATGGAGAGAACTGGTTTCTTAATCCAGACGCTGTTGTTGCTGTTTTCAAACGTACCGTGCAAAGTATTGAAATGTCTAATCATATGAATTATCGTCGTCGTAATCCTGTTGCGAAGTTTATGAATGCGGTGGCGCGTCCACAGACTCACAGGGATCGAACTCAGTATAAGCGCAAGGCGAAGCACCGTCAACGCACTGATGATGTAAGTTACTGATTTCATTCAGATTTATTGACTTCAGTTTCTGCTCTGATAGGACTATAATGGTTACATAGAGTGGAGAAACGGACAAATGATCAAGATGATTAACAAGGCGGGAATGTGGTTTGAAAGCAACATTCTGCCGTTTATGGCTGGTGTTTTGTTTGCTCTTGCTGTTGTCTACGTGAGGTTTCTGTAATGGATATTCGTATCACCATCTCCGTCGAGCTTGCTAACTCCCCCTATGAGATCTATGCCACCATGCTAGGCGAGGCTGCCTACAATGAATTGCTTGATTCAGAATACTCAAAGTACCTGGATGAGCAGGAAGAAATCTGGCTTGCCAAGCACGGAATGCTGGAGTAACACCAATGAGCGATATGTACGACAGCGACGAGTTCACCCCATTGGCACTATGAGCGCCCAGCAAAGATCGACTGGAAAAAGCGATACAACGAAGTCGCCTCGCGCACCCCAACGGAGAAGTGCGAGATTCGCTACGCGAACGGTAGCGGACTGGTGCTGAACATTAACGGCGAGCCAGATGATTGCCAATGCACCAGATACAGGGACGGGGCGCGCAGCTAAGTCCCTGTAATTCCTAGAGTTTTTGTTGTTTAGTTTTCAGGCTCCTAGAGCTATAATGGTTACATAGGATAGGAAAACGGAGAGAGAAATGAGCAACATGAGCGCGCTGAGTCAGGATATCGTTGAGCTTCTAGAGGAAGGTCTAGAGTGCGAGGCCATTGCCAAGCAACTTGGTTGCCCCCTGGCTTGGGTTCTGGATATTGCTGAAGCCAATAAGGATTGGGAAGCTCCCAATGACGAGGAAAACCATCTGCGCGAGGTGGAGAACGGTCTGGAGCTTTATGACGCTCAGTATGAGGAAGATTACCTGGATCGCATCCTGGAGGCTCAGGAATGGCATGACTTCGATCCCGCTTGCTGATTTGAGACTAACTATAGACTAGCACATTCGTTGCCCTGACCGCCATCTCGCGGTCATTTTTTTGTCCATAAGTCTATGATTTGTAATGAGTTTTGTTGTTTAGTTCTAAGTCTTATAGAGCTATAATGTCTACATAGGATAAGGAAAAAGAAATGAGCATTCCCACTGTATATCGCATTATCGCCCTTGATTCCAACAAGGTGATTCAGTACCGTGTCAGCTTATGATGTTTCCGTGTTTATGTTGGGTCGCTACCTCAACGCCTACCTCATTGTAAAGACTGATGAACAGGGGTCGCGGGTTGTGAATGATCTTCCCACCCCTGGCGCTACTCTGGAAAAGCATTTAGCTCAGGCTTGATAAGTCATTCTATTGCTGAGAGTTTTTGGACTTTAGTTTCCAGGCTCTCAGCGATATAATGGTTTCATAGGATAAGGAAACAGCAAACATGGATACTTTTGTAAAGGTTTTTCATCGTGAGAACGATGGCTTTGTGCTGGTAGCCGCAGTGGCTTGCCATGTCTCTACTCATGAGGATCTGCCTCTGGAGTATGCGTTCTTTCGCACTCAGAATATTGAGGGCTCATGGTCAAAGCCTCGTCTGGTGTTTGACGACCACAGTGGTTACCACGATCACCTGGTGGAAAACCGTGACTTCAGCACTGACGTTCAGGTTATGGCACCTCTGCCCGTTCACAATGGTAAGGAATATGGTCATCGCTCCACGATGACGGGTGACCATATGGAAATGGATGGTCTGCGCTTTCGAGTCGGCTCCTTTGGATTCGATGAGATCGAGGTCAAATGAAGTACGGTAAAGAGATAATGACAATGCTAAATGAGGCATTGTATGAGAACCAGGGCAACAAGTCAAAAGACATGCGCTTCGAGCTGCGCTACTATCAGGGTCTGCTGATCACACTGATTGATCACAGTCCAGACAGTCAGAAGTACGTAGAGAGTCTGATACGGGCTATCAATCTGGATACTGTAAGGAAAAACACATGATCTATCTGGCTCTGTATCTTGTCTATGCCTATCTGGTGGCACTCACCATTGCCTTTGGCATATCACTCATCCGCTTTCTGATTTATTTTGTAATACTTGGTAGAAAGTAATGAACACTGACGCACTGGAGCTAATGAGTATCATACCCGTAGGACTTTTGATAGTCTTGACGCTTCTCAGTATCTGGGAGACGCAGCGAGGCTGACCAAGGCAGACAGGGTAGCAAAAAGGAATGGCAAAAAGATATCCCCAGGGGGTGGGGGCAGACAGTATAAAAACTGGGTCCCATATTTTGGGTGGGGAGTAGAAGCGGTTCTACTCTTAAGTACCTAAGTATTCGGCTAGTCTCTGAGACTCCCAGTCTAAAAAAATTCTGGGACTCCAAAAATCTCTATGGGACTCCTATAATTACTATGAGACTCCCAGTCTAAAAAAATTCTGGGACTCCAAAATAATGCTACAACCCCCATTAGGGATTTCACCTAGAATTAATGTTTGACAAGAGTTCATAACCTAAGTATAATAGACAGTGTAGTCATTCAAGTGGTGTTAATAAAATGCTTTCTCCATTAATAGTTGTTGCTCTTATAGCTTCTGTTATGAATATTGTTCTTGCTCTTCTTACTAAGAACTATAATGCTTTTGGTGGCTGGTTAGTTGCTAGTCTTTGTTTTTTGGATTCTATTATAACATCTTTACATATGTAAAAGGAACTCTTCTTTATGTCTACTAGTGAAAATTCTAAAAAGATTGATGAATTTCTTACTGTACTAGATAACAGTCTTCTTCTTTGTTATAACTACGAAGAAATGTCATTGTTAGGTTGTACTATGCTGGCATCTGCTCGACGTATTCTTTTAAACTCTATTGGAAGAGAAGGTACTGTTGCTATTATGGAAGAGGCTTTAAAGACTCTATGAACAAGCTTGTTGTAATTCCTATGGGTACAAGTGTTTGTATTAATGAACTACCCACTAACAGATGGTATTATAAGAGTATAGAGAATACTTTAAAGTTTGATTATAGCGAGTTGATTGAAGAGGGTAATATGCTTCTCTTTAAAAGAGAAAGAGATTTGATCTACGTAGATCGTAATTCTATCAAGATCATGTAAGTCATTGATATTTAATTGAAATTTTTATTTGCTTTTATATGATGACTTCTGTAGAATGGTATACATGTTGATGAGGAATTGAATTGAATTTGTTAAAGAAAACGATTAAGATGTTTGAGAAGCACGATGTCATGTTTTACTTCAATAAGTCACTCAAGCTATGGCAGGTAATGTTATATGATCATATCATTTATATTGAGCCTAAGAAGTTTGATGAATTAGATGAAAAAAGTTTTAGTCTTTTGGTTGCGAATTCAATCATGGAACAAGTTCAGGCAGGAAATCTAAATGGATTTGTTACACTTCATTGAAAATATTTAAGAATTTTTACTTGATTTATATGTGACGTTGACTATATAATATACTCACTTTAGTTCTTATCTACTTTAAGAGTTATATTGAATGCCACGGACACAGATATTAAAAATAGTAAAATTCCTTCCCGCACCAGGGGGAAGTAAATCTACTGGTATCTGTAGCCTTTGTCGCTCAGATTAGCTCTCTAACAATTAGTGTATAAATTCTAGGGTGATTCGCCACCCCCACCATTCGTGTGGTAGGACCCATTAATCGGTCCCAAGTCGCACATTCCTCCTCGCGACGAAAAGAGCGAACTTATTTTTATTGGCGTGTAGCTCAAACGATTAACATCTTACGTTAATCACTATTATAAATATAGTTGACATTATCAATAATGGAGGCTATAATGGTAGGAACAAACGCACAACTAGTCAAAGATTGGCGTGTAAGAAATAAAGAGCGCATGGTAAAATGCATGGGTGGCAAGTGTCAAATATGTGGATATTCTAAATCAAATAGAGCTTTAGAATTTCATCATATTGAACCTGCAACAAAAAGTTTTGGATTTGGTGCTGTCAGAGGAAACAATAAAGGTTGGGATTCGACAGCAGCAGAACTAAAAAAATGTATATTGTTATGTTCTAACTGTCATATGGAAGTTGAGGATGGTATATCAATGATACCAGAATCGTATGCAAAATTTGATGATACTATAAATGAAGAAATTAAGGCATACAGAAAAGAATCTAGTGCCAAAAACGTAAAACGTTCCTCAGTAGCTCAGGGGTAGAGCGACGAGCTGTTAACTCGTTGGTCGGTGGTTCGATCCCATCCTGAGGAGCCAATTCGGGCTGTTAGTTAAATGGGATAACGGTAGCTTTGCAAGCTTCAATTGAGAGTTCGATTCTCTCACGGTCCACCATTTTCGGGTAGTGAGTAGCACAGGTGACTACAGCAGACTGTAAATCTGCCGTCTTATGACATACTTGGTTCGACTCCAAGACTACCCACCAATTTCATTTTACTTCTTATTTATTTTTTAGTTTAGCTTTGGGGGATTAGCTCATTTGGTAGAGCAATAGCTTTGCAAGCTATGGGTGAACGGTTCGAATCCGTTATCCTCCACCAAACAAACGTAGTTGTCTACGTAAAAGAAGCTGCTCCAGTCAGTTTCAAACGACAACAACTGGAATATTTTATGGTCCCATCGTCTAGCGGTAAGGATTGGAGATTTTCACTCTCTCGACAGGGGTTCGATTCCCCTTGGGACTACCATTTTTGATTCTAAATTTTACCTTTAATGGTAAGAAAAGTAAAAGGAGATGGGGCAAGTCTATGACTTTATAAGCCTAGACCATATACCCCACCTGCCATTCTTTTAAGACTAATGTAACTCATTGATTATACAAAAGAATTTTTGATTTGACTATTACATAGTTCTTCCGTATAATGTATCGTATAGTTTGAAATTACTTGAGGTATTTAAGGGGAGCTTAATCTCCTATAAGAATAAGCGTAGCGATACGCCCAAAGCAGTAACCCCCTTTTACGGGTCTGCGCCTAATAAATTATGGGGTAGAAAGCCCAAGTTTGACCCAATTCCATGATAAATACGTGGAACCAAAACACAAGGATTCCACTATGAAAAAGAATGAAATTATTTCTATAATTGCTGCTGCTCTGATTGTAGGCACGTTGATCGTACTCTCATCATGCGCAAAGTCTCCTGTAGAACTTCGTGATAATAAAACTACTATAGCAATTAATAATTGATTTATTGGGTTCTTAGCTCAACTGGCTAGAGCATTCGACTCTTACTCGACAGGTTCAGGGTTCGACTCCCTGAGAACCCACCAAGTTAAAAGGATAATCTTATGAGTGAAGACCTTGATAAAATTTTAAATGAACTGAGTCAAACTCAAGCAGAGTACGAAAAGAAGTACGATGAAGAATGCGAGTCTTTTTGGAATGGACTTTCTCAGGATGATAAACTAATGGCTTTTTATTCTGTTGTTAAGAGAGTTCATGAGAATGATGTGAAGGTTCGTGGAACTTATCGTTACGGTCTATATCATATTTTTGGTTTTGGTCCCGTATCTTATGGTATTGGTATGATGTGTGGATACATGGATATTCATAATTTGATTTTTGATGGAATGGAGAAGAATAAAGATTCTTCAGAGTTTGATTTTACGGGATCGTAGCTCAGTGGTAGAGCAGTATTATTTTATAAATAGGTTTACCCATTAGGAGAAATACTATGCCTGTTTATAAAACCTTTAATTGTATTAATTGTGGAAAATTGAATGAGAAGAAACCGAATACATCTGGCAAATATTGTGACAATAAATGTCAACAGGATTTTCAATCCAAACAGATTCTTGAATCTTGGAAAAAAGATCACAAAAAAGGTATTGGTGCAAACTTTAGGTTAAAAACCCCAATTAGAAAATTTATATTTGATAAATTTGATAATAAATGCTGTCAATGTGGTTGGTGTGAAGTGAATAAAAATTCTAATTGTATTCCTCTAGAAATAGACCATATTGATGGGGATTGTCTTAATAATAAAGAAGAAAATTTAAGATTATTATGTCCTAATTGTTATTCACTCACTTCGACATATAAAGCTCTTAATAGAGGTAAAGGTAATAAAAGCAGGTTAAAATATTATAAATTAGTTTAGCTTTGGGGGTATAACTCAGTTGGCTAGAGTAACGGTCTTTTAAACCGTAAGTCCTGGGTTCGAATCCCAGTGCCCCCACCAATTTTAAAAGTTGCGTCAGCGTAACAGGAGTAAGCATTGAGTGGTCGATTCCACTCCTTCTGATCAATGCCTCTGGTGAGGAATGGCTGAAAGATTAAGCGAGACGCGCCGNTTTATCTGGGTGTAGCTCAGTTTGCGCAGAGTGCTTGCCCTGGAAGCAAGAGGTCGCTGGTTCAAATCCAGCCATCCAGACCAGATTTTTATGCTCCTATAGTTTAATGGTAGAACAACGGCCTTATACTCCGTCTCGGCGCCAGATTAGCGCACAGTACAGGTTCGAATCCTGTTGGGAGCACCACATATATACTAAGAAGTTTTCGTGATGTGATTGTGAAACTATGTTAGGTAACAAAGGTAAGAAAATATGAAGAATGTAATTTTGGCTCTTGTCGCTTCGGTTGCTCTTGCTGGTACAGCAGTTGCTGGTGAATACGCTGGTATTGATTACCAGAGTAAGCAGCGTTCTGGTGTAGATGAACAGCATGATGTTCTTGGTGTATCTGTTGGCGCAACTCTTGGGACTAAGCTTTATGCTGAAGGTCGTATGGAAGAAGAAATTGTCCATAATCCCTCAAAGCATGAAGGACTAGCTCAGGTTAAGTTGGGTTGGAATGTGCTTTCGTGGCATAAGCTAACTCCATATGTTGCTGGAGCAGTTGGTTATAAGAGCAAGGCTACAAGCAACTTCGACTATTATGTGGTTGAAGGTGGTCTTAAGTATCCTCTGTTTGCTAATCTAGATGTAAGTGCTGCTTCTCGATTGCGTTCACCATTTGGTGAGAGTTCAATGGGCGGAGCAGATGCGTATCGCACAGTTGAAAACAGTCTTGGTGTCAAGTTCAAGTTGGACTCTAAGAATGCCGTAACTGCCAAGTACGCATATGAGCACGGTGATCGTGATTATCATACTTGGGGTGTTGGATACGTTCATTCGTTCTAAGGTAAATAGTAGAAATTTCGGGGCATAGCTCAGTCTGGTAGAGCACCTGCTTTGGGAGCAGGGTGTCAAGTGTTCGAATCACTTTGTCCCGACCAACTTTAAGGAGTAAATATGTTAGAATTTCTAGCTGGAGTTGTTGTTGGAGCAGTAGTAACAGTTCTTGTTCCTGCTGTATATTCTTGGCTTAAAAAGCAGACCGACTCTGCGAAGAGTAAGCTGTAACAAAAACGGGGGTGAAGAAACAAAAACGGGGGTGAAGAAATTCACCCCTTTGTGCCCCGCTAGCATAGTGGTAATGTCGCAGTCTCCAAAACTGCTGATGGGGGTCCGATTCCCTCGCGGGGTGCCACCCGATTTTATATGCCCCCATAGCTCAGTGGAATCAGAGCGCAACGCTACGGACGTTGATGTCGGAGGTTCAATTCCTTCTGGGGGTGCCAAAGTTTTATTGCCCTTGTAGCTCAGTTGGTAGAGCAATCGCCTTGTAAGCGAAAGGTCGTGAGTTCGAATCCCACCGAGGGCACCATTTTATGGGATACCACCTCCCTTAGAGGTTGTCATGCATTCAAGCGCATTTGATATTGGAAAATTGTTTTTTGATACCTATATCGCAGGTGATCATCCTGTTAAAGTAATAGATGTCGGTTCTCAAAATATAAACGGAACACTTAAGTCACATATTACTAAAAATGTAACTTCTTATGTTGGTGCGGATTTTGAAGCTGGTAATGGTGTAGATGTTGTTCTTGAGGATTCTTACAAATTTCCTTTTGAGAATAACACGTTTGATGCTCTAGTAACATCTTCTTGTTTTGAACATTCTGAAATGTTTTGGTTGACTTTTCTTGAGGGAATGCGAGTTCTAAAGCCAGATGGATTAATGTATATTAATGCTCCGTCGTCATGGCATTACCATCGTCATCCTTATGATTGTTGGAGATTCTTTCCAGACGCAGGAAAAGGTTTGGAAACTTGGGCAAGGTATAGTAAAATACAGGCTAGAGTTCTTGAAACATTTATTTTTAATCAGACAGATTGGGTTTGTGTCTTTATTAAAGATGAAAACTATATGGATCTTTTTCCAAATAGAATGTTAGATAGTTTGGTGTATAGAAAACAGTTTACAAAAGGTTTTAGATTTCCTGCCAGCGGCCCGTTTGATGGTACATGGCAGAATCCAGTTTAATATGCTCGGTTAGCTCAGAGGCAGAGCGTCGCGTTTACACCGCGAATGTCGGGGTTTCGAAATCCTCACCGAGTACCAAGTTGCCATTGAAAAGGGAGCCAAGAATAAAGGTTCTGGAAGAAAGTTGAGTCCGAATAAAAATGGCAGTTGGTTACTTGAAAAAGTAAAGTAAGTTTTTGCTTGCATCATATAATGGCTGAATATGATTGCCCGATTGGCGATTCATCTAGGTTCGAATCCTAGTGCAAGCACCAAGTTTTGATGTGGCTCGCGTAAACCTTAGCGGGTATGACGCTTTGTTGTGATGCTCTGAATGTATACTAATACTTTCATTCAGGCTACAGATTGGAAATTCCAGTAATGAGATATTTTTCAATATTTCATTCAATAGTAAACCACATCAAATTTATTTTTCGGCTCTGTAGCATAGCTGGCCTAATGCGCTTGCCTGTCACGCAAGAGATCACGGGTTCAAATCCCGTCAGAGTCGCCAATTTTGGAGTAGTTATGACGAAAAAGTTTACGTATGATGATTTACAGCCCAGAGTTGAGATGTTAATTGAAGCTCTGGAAAATAAAGGGTCTTGTGCTAGCGGACTACCATATAACAATGGTGTAGTTGAATATGCTCAAGATTACAGAGATCTACTTGAAATTATTAGACAAAAACAAACTACGGAAGAACTGCTTACTCAAGCGTTATCTCTTACTAAAATGATGACGCTCTATAAAGCTGGAAAGAATCAGCTAGATAGAATTCGTAAAATTGTTGAGGCACTTGATGAATGTATGCTTAAGGAGTTTAAAAAGTATAATATATAATGGTATCTTGAAGAGATTACAAAATGAATTCATACAGAGACGCTCAACAATTATTTTCAAATACTGACTATGAAATATCCCATTTTATTAAGCACTTGGGTATTAGAAAGTCTGAATCTGTTCTTAGAAAAGTACAATCAATTATAGAACAATCCAGATTGGAAACTTTGAATAGTAACAATATTGGTTTGATTAAAAATCTGGTAAATGATATAATTGATAGTGAGACGTTCATCAAACTTGAACAAATTAGACAGTGTTCAAATTATGCTAATGACCTCATTCCTATTATGAATGAAAGAGATATACAGCATAATGTAAGACGATATAATCCAATCAAGGATTTGGTGTTTCACTTTAAAAACGGAAGATATGATCCTCCTGTTCTTTTGATTACACCTAATGGTTTTTATGTTGTTTCTGGTAGAACAAGATTGATGATCGCTTGGGCTTTAAACAAACCTATTGCGGTCAAAGTTTTAAATAAAAAGAGTTTTAGAAAATTAATAGTTAAAGAATCTGAGGAGAACAATTATGTTGACGATTTACACCAAACCAGCATGTCCAGCATGTGAGAGGGTCAAACATTATTTGACCACTAATAATATTCAGTTTGAAACTGTTGATATTACACAGGACGCTAACGCAAAGCAGTTTATGATAGAAAGTGGATATCGTATGGTTCCTCAGATTTTTAATGATGGTAAGATTTTTGTCGAAGGTGGTGCTATAGGATTGATGGCTTTAACACCAGCTCAGATAAAGAATATGTTGACTAATAAATAATAAGGTATTATGCGGGAATAGCTCAGTGGTAGAGCAACGCTTTTACACGGCGAAGGTCGGCGGTTCAATCCCGTCATCGCGTACCAAGTTTGCCCGATTAGCTCAAAAGTAGAGCGCACGACTGATCTATTTGTATAAATAAAATACTATACATCTGGAGAAGTTAAATGTTAAATTGTAAATTTTGTCGTAAAGAATATAGCACTGCAACTGGAAAAGGCTTACATGAAGTTCAATGTAAATTGAACCCAGAAAGCAGAAATATCCAAAAGGGTAGATCTGCCTGGAATAAAGGACTAACCAAAGAAACAGATAGTAGAGTATTAAAAAATGCAAAATCTGTTCAAGAAACTTGGACTCCTCGTGGTGCTGTTTTATTGAGTTCAAAACAACTTTCTGATAAAGCCAAAGCACAAGGATTTGGCGGATACAGAGAAAATGCTGGTAGAAGTAAGAAATTCAAAGTTGTAGATTCTTTCGGCAAAGTAACAACATTACAAAGTTCATACGAACTAAGATGCTTTCAAATTTTACAAGAGCTAAACATATCTTGGATTAGACCAAAAGCATTAAAGTATGACGAGAGAAACTATTTCGCAGATTTTTATTTGACTGAATATGACATATATCTTGATCCGAAAAATAAGCATAAAGCAAAAATTGATACAGATAAGATAAACAAGGTCATTCAACAAAACAATGTTAAATTGTATGTTCTATTAGAAGAACATTTAACAAAAGATTTCATTGCCTCTTTAGTTCAATGGTAGAACATAGTCCTGATAAGACTAAAACGGTGGATCGTAACCACCAAGAGGCACCAATTTGCCACTTTAGCTCAGTTGGTAGAGCACTTGCCTGAAGAGCAAGGTGTCCCCAGTTCGATTCTGGGAGGTGGTACCAAGTTTATGACTCGTTAGCATAGTGGCGTAATGCACTCGGCTGTCGCCCGAGATATCATGGGTTCTGGTAAAAGATTAAAAATAGCAATTAAAAAATATGGAATTGAAAATTTCACAAAAGAAATTTTGTATATATTTGACAATGAAGTTGATATGAGAAACAAAGAAAAAGAATTAGTTGTTATATCAGAAATGAGTTACAATTTGTGTGATGGTGGAAAGGGTGGGTTCGGATATATAAATCGTTCTGGTAAGGCTCTAAGAACTGGAATGAAGCATTCAGAAGAATCTAAAAAGAAAATGGGTCATCCAGGAAAACCATCACCAGCAAAGGTAAGTTGTGGAGTCAAGAACAAAAAAATAGACTTTCAGAGATTATGTCTAACGCATTAAGGGGTAAATCTAAAAGCGAAGAACATAAACGTAAAATTTCAGAGTCTGTTAAGCGTAAACATAAAGAAAGAACTGCGGGTATGATGTAATGGTAGCCTGGAACTTTGCCAAAGTTCGCGAACGAGTTCGATTCTCGTTACCCGCTCCACTGTAATGTACGATTCATATGGTGATTTTAATGTACGATTCATATAGTAATTGGATTAACGTTTCAAAAACAAAAGATATCTCAAATCTTAAAAGTCTCATAACAGGTACTGAGCGTTGGGATTCTGACTATATTACAGATGATTGTAAAGCAATATTGAGTTCCTTTAAAGGAGCAGTGGTAGATTTTGGATGTGGTTTGGGTAGAAATGTTTCTATGTTGAAATATTTCAACTGTAGAATAGTTGGATATGATATTCCAAACATGATTTCAAGATTGAAAAAAGTTGAATCCGCCGTGGCTAATTTATATGACGCATTATACGATTCATTTGATTGTCTTTTGAAAAAGGAAGATCCGACAGTAATATATGAGAGTGTTGTGTTACAGCATATTGTAGATGGTAACTATATTAATATGTTAAATTCAATAGCTGAAAAGCAGTCCGTTAAATTGTTTGTCAGTATAGCTAATTCTGGTGGATCCACTCGTCATATACCACATCTTTCAAATAGACCTTATTGGAAGCTGATACATAAAGAAGAAAACAATGTCACTTTCAATGTGACACATGATGTTTATGTTTTTGAGAAAATTGCTCCTATCGTCTAAAAAGGCAAGGACCCCCGTTTCTCAAGTGGGATAATATCGGTTCGAATCCGATTAGGAGCGCCATTATGCCGTTTTAGCTCAGTTGGTAGAGCACTTGCCTGAAGAGCAAGGTGTCCCCAGTTCAACTCTGGGAAACGGTACCAATTTCGATGGTGACTGTAGATCAATGGTAGATCCCTGGATTGTGATTCCAGTCGTTGTGGGTTCGAGTCCCATCAGTCACCCCAAATTTATTAGGGGTTTTTATGGCAGCAAAGAATGATATTACTGGAGACAATATTCGCAGTAAGATAAGTAATCAGAAAGCTTACGGTGATGGTTGGGAACGTATCTTTGGTAAGAAGAAAGGTAAAAAGAAAAAGGTCTTAGAAACAAAAAGAACATTCAATTGAGAGATCGTCTAACGGCAGGACGCAAGACTCTGACTCTTGCTATCTAGGTTCGAATCCTAGTCTCTCAACCATTTTATAGGATTGTTATGGATATTAAAAATGTAAATCTGAACAAATACTGTCATAATGCTTTTGGCTATGTCGAAGGTTGGTGCGAATGGAAGTTATTTGAGGTGTTTGATTTTCTTGATTCATTACCAGTAAACAAGTCTGGTGGCATCTGTGAGATTGGTGTTCATCATGGTAAGTTTTACATGATGTTGAATCAGTTAGTTGAAGAAAATGAAAAATCTTATGCCGTAGATGTATTTGAAAATCAGCACTTGAATATTGATTCATCTGGTCAAGGTAATAAAGATGCTTTTCTATATAATCTTGAATTGTATGATAAGTTCAATGGTACAAACACAATAGTTGTTACGGCTGATTCTACTGATACTTCGATTAAGTTAAATAATATCATCAAGCCTGGAACTTTAAAGTTCTTTTCTATTGATGGTGGTCATACAGCAGAACATACTATTAACGATCTTCATATAGCAAATGAGCTTATAAATAATGAAGGTATAGTGATCGTAGACGATATAAGTAATCACGGTTGGCTAGGAGTAATGGAAGGAGTGTGTAAGTATATTCAGACATATCCTACATTAGTTCCAGTTGCCGTTGGATTTAACAAAATGTTATTTGTAAAATTGTCTTTTAAAGAGTATTATTATAATGCCTTTAACGGATTTGGTCTTAAAGACAAAGAATCTAAATTCTTTGGTCATAAGATAATTGTATTGAGTTAATTGAGAGATCGTCTAAAGGCAGGACTAAATACAGCATGGCAACAAGTAAAAATATTGATTCAACTCAACTTAAAGAACTACACGAGAATGGTCTTACCACTTCTGACATAGCAAAAACATTAGGCATAGCAGCTTCTACAGTCGTTTACTGGAAAAAGAAATTAGATATCAAATTATCACCAAATAAACATGATTGGAAGAAAATACAGGAAGCGCATGACAACGGTGCATCTTATACCAAATTATATGAAATGTTTGGAGTATGTAAACGTTCATTACAAAATGCAAGGAATCGCGGAGATTTCAAAGTAAGACAAATACCAAAAGTACCTAAGGAACATCGTCGAGCAAAACAAAGAGAAAATTGGGCTAGGTATCATGCTAAAAAGAAATATAATACTCCGCACGACGAAGATCTCACAGCTATAAAAGAATTTTATAAGAACTGTCCAGAGAGATATGAAGTAGATCATATCATACCAATTTCCAGAGGTGGTAAACATTCTATTTCTAACTTGCAATACTTAACAATATCTGAAAACAGGAGCAAAGGTAACAAAATTATTGAAGCCAAGCAAAGTAATGTATAATTAATAATACTGAGACGATACAGATCACCTGTAGTTTAATGGTAGAACGTTGGACTTTGAATCCAACTATCCTCGTTCGAGTCGAGGCGGGTGATCCATGTCCCTCAGCCAATTGCCTCGTAGATAAATAATCCGAGAATGCAGTCTATAGCAGCTATGAGAATGCTCCCGCCGAAGCATTGAATATAGATAATTGGCACAGATTTAAGGAAGCGTGGCAGAGTGGTTTATTTCCGTTTTGTATAAATACAAGACAGGAGCATTAAACCATGAACTGTCAATATTGTAATAGACAAATTAATAATAAAGGATCATTAAAAGCGCACGAAATGTCGTGTGCTGTAAATCCTAATAGAATTAAACATAAACATTCTCCTGCAGCAGGTGCTAAAAAAGGAAATATACCTTGGAACAAAGGTAAAGAAGGATTACAAACAGCCTGGAATAAAGGTTTAACAGGGTTAAAAGGAACACCTCATACAGAAAAAACCAAAAAACATTTATCAGAAGTTGCTAAACGTAGAAAACTCGGCGGATATGTCCGAGGATCAGGAAGAGGTAAGAAAGGGTGGTATAAAGGATTCTTTTGTGATAGTAGTTGGGAACTTGCATATGTTGTTTATTGTTTAGAACACAATATAGACATTGAAAGAAATACAGAGAAACGGAAATATATTTGGCAAGGTAAAATTAAAAATTATATTCCAGATTTTATAGTAAAAGATACTATAGTAGAAATCAAGGGATATAAGACCGAAGAATGGTTAGCAAAATTAAAAGCAAATCCAGATGTAAAAGTCTTATATGAAAAAGATTTGAAATCTATGCTTAATTATGTTGTAATGAAGTATGATAAAGATTTTATAAAATTATATGAATAAATTTGGAAGGACAAACCGATTGGCGACGGTAACGGTCTTGAAAACCGTTGAGCGTTAATAGCGCCTTTAGAGTTCGACTCTCTATCCTTCCGCCAAATTACAATTTTCGTCCTGATAGAGGAATTGGTAGACGGATTGGACTTTTTGTATAAATAAATATATGAAAAGGATCGCTAATCCTATACAAACTACTGAACTATGTTCATATGGATGCGGCTCTATTGCTAAATTTATAAACGGATCTAAAAAATTGATGTGTTGTAAAAGTAGTAATAGTTGTCCAGCAAATAAAAAGAAAAATAGTGAAGGACTAAAGAATTGTGGGAGAGATTATGTTGAATCATACAAAAATCTGCCGCAAGAAAGTAAAGATAGGATGGCATGGGCCAGAGGTCTAACAAAGGAAACAAACGATAGCCTTGCTAGGCTATCGTCAAAGTTTAAAGGTCGTCTAGGAATAAGCAGGCCTCACTCTGAAGAAAGCAAAGCTAAAATAGCCAAAGCAAGAACAGAATGGCTTAAAGATCCTTTAAATAGAAAAAATTTAGGAAGGCATAGAAGAAGTTGGATGGAGTTGACATTCGAGGAATATCTCAAGTATAATAATATACAAGGGTGGGATACCGAAGTCCACTTTTGGAATGATGAACTAAAGAAGAATTATTTTCCAGACTTTATATTTGAAAGTAGAAAACTAATTATTGAATTAGATGGTACTCAACATAGAAAGACCGTTGAACAAGACTCTTTAAGAGATAGATGGTTTTCTGCTAAAGGTTACAAAGTTGTCAGAATTCCTGTAGAAGAATTTAAGAAAAGATATTTTTCAGGACAGGGATTTTTGGACTTAATGCGGATGTGATGAAATTGGTAGACTTCCGGTCCTTAGAAGTCCGGGTTCGAAAGAACATGCTGGTTCGAGTCCAGTCATCCGCACCAAATTTGCTTCGATAGAGTTCGAGTCCCTCTACTCGCACCATCTCAGCCTAATACGCTAAATACACAATGCGTATTGACGAACTTCTTAAAATTGATCCACGTGCACCTCTAAAGTTTAG
>TBL_comb48_EPIDRAFT_1001121_pt1 | contig 20210 bp, 23 predicted proteins | sample TroBogEpilimnion_37_FD_10681 | JGI IMG/M metagenome (IMG submission 10681)
ACTGGGTTTTTCGCTTAAAAAAGCTTGGTAAACGAATCATGGATCAGTGGGCCTGGTTGTTTCGGTAAGTCATTACGCCTGCAACGGTATAGAAGGATCCGAAGATGATAATTCTATCACCCTCACCAGCCTGAGAAAGCGCTTTTTGATATGCTAAAGCAGGGTTTTCGAAGATTTCAATCCCGCCATCAGCCCCATTTTTAGGCTTCACGGCCATGCTTTCTAGCTTCTGGGCAAGGAACTGAGCGGAAGCGGCTCTAGGGGTCGGCAAATCCGTACAAAACCAAAAATCCACAATATTGAGAAGGGGTTTAATAACACCCTCAATATCCTTATCTGCCATAGCCCCAAAAATGGCATAGGTATAAGGGTGATAACCCATTTTGTCGAGCCCCTGAGCCAAGGTTGCAGCGGCATGGGGATTGTGGGCAACATCCAAGACAACAGTAGGCTGCCCTGGTAAGACCTGGAAGCGGCCTGGCAATTCGACTAAGGCAAAGCCATTACGAATGTCTTGAGCACTAACGGGGAGGCGCTGGTGAAGCGCCATTAAAGCAGCAATCACAGCGGAGGCATTCAGAATCTGGTTTGCGCCACGAAGTGCCGGGTAACCAAGACCACTAAAACGTTTTTTGCGCCCTGCCCAACCCCACTGCTGCTTATCGCCCTGGAAGTTGAAGTCTCGACCTTGCAACCACAAATCACAACCTAGCTTTTCAGCATAGTCAATTAAGGATTGTGGAGGCACAGGATCTCCACATACTGCAATATGTCCCGGACGGAAAATACCCGCCTTTTCTAAACCAATCGCTTCACGCGTATCACCCAAGAAATCCGCATGATCAATATCGATACTGGTCACAATGGCGCAATCAGCGTCAACGATATTGACAGCATCTAAGCGGCCACCCATTCCCACTTCCAATACAACCGCATCTAAATTCGATTTAGCAAATAGATGCATGATGGCTAAAGTAGTGAACTCAAAATATGTCAGAGTTGGAGCATCAACCAAACTGACACGCGCATTTTCTACGGCAGCAAAGTGTTCAAGTAATAAGTTGTTATTAACATCTTCACCGTTGATACGCGCGCGCTCGTTAAATTTGAGTAGATGTGGCGAGGTATGACAGCCGACGCGGTAGCCGGACGATAAGAGAATGCTTTCTAGAAAGGCGCAGGTTGATCCTTTGCCATTCGTGCCAGCGACAGTAATCACTGGACAATCAAAATGAAGATCGAGCGCAGCCTTCACACGATTAATGCGCTCAAGACCCATATCAATTCCGACAGGATGGGCCGTCTCGAGGTGGCTAAGCCAAGCCTCTAGACTCGAAAATAAAATGGGGGCTTGGTGTGCTGAGCTCAAGCGCTTAAACGGCTGCGCTACCCGCGATTGCAGGCTCAGGAAGCTTTTGCAGCAAAGCTAATAAACGGGCAATTTCACCGCGCATCTGACGACGATCAACAATCATATCGATGCCGCCCTTTTGCATCAAGAACTCCGAACGCTGGAATCCTTCTGGCAACTTTTCACGCACAGTTTGCTCAATCACGCGTGGGCCAGCAAAACCAATCAAAGCTTTTGGCTCAGCCATTACTACATCACCCATGAAGGCAAAACTTGCAGAGATGCCACCCATTGTTGGGTCAGTGAGAACACTGATGTAAGGTAAGCCTTTTTTGGCTAACAAGGTCAACATCGAGTTGGTTTTGGCCATCTGGAAAAGCGATAGCAAACTTTCTTGCATACGTGCACCGCCAGTAGCAGTCACGCAAATAAAGGCGCACTTCTTATTGATAGCCTCTTGTACTCCGCGAGCAAAACGCTCACCGACTACAGAACCCATTGAGCCACCCATGTATTGGAATTCAAAACAGGCAGCCACTACCGGAATGGTTTCAATTTTTCCGCCCATGACGATTAAGGCCTCAGACTCACCGGATGCATCATTTGCTTCTTTAATACGATCTGGATATTTTTTAGAGTCTTTAAATTTCAGGGGATCCGTTGGGAAAATATCTGCGCCGATTTCATAACGGCCTTTTTCATCCAGCAAACTATCTAAACGCAGGCGTGCGCCGATACGCATGTGATGACTGCATTTTGGGCATACAGATAAATTCGCTTCAATGTCGGTGCTATAAAGCACTGTTTCGCAACTTGGACACTTGACCCACAACCCCTCCGGTACTGACTTGCGATTTGCAGGATCAGTATGTTGAATTTGGGGTGGGAGTAATTTATCTATCCAGCTCATTAGTTTTAACTATCCAATGCGTCACGAATCTCACGAATGAAGGTTTCGAGTGATTGTACTGCTTGCCCAGCAGGCGCATCTTCTAAAAGACGAATAATACGACTACCAATTACCACAGCATCAGCACTGTCAGACACCGCCTTGGCACTGGCTGCATCGCTGATACCGAAGCCCACAGCAATTGGAATATCCGTTTCTTCACGAATTTTCGGAATGATGCTAGCTACGTCTTGAGTGTTGAGGTTGGAGCCACCAGTAACCCCGCGCATAGAGACATAATAGATATAACCAGAAGCAATTTTGGCCGCCTCTTTAATACGCTCATGTGATGAAGTGGGTGCCAATAAGAAAATTGGGTCAATACCAGCAACGCGCATACGTGCAGCAAAATCTACGCACTCTTCTGGTGGGTAATCCACAATGAGAACACCATCAACGCCAGCAGCTTTAGCTTCAGTTGCAAAACGCTCTGCTCCCATTTGCTCAACTGGATTTGCATAACCCATCAGAACAACCGGTGTGTCAGCATCATCCTTACGAAACTCCTTGACCATCTCCAAGCAACTGCGCAAAGTAATGCCTTGGGTCAATGCACGCTCAGACGATCTCTGAATCACTGGGCCATCAGCCATTGGATCTGAAAACGGTACGCCTAACTCGATCACGCTTGAACCACCACGAACCAATGCATGCATTAATTCAACAGTTTGTTTAGGATCTGGATCGCCCGCAGTGATGAAAGGAATCAATCCCTTCTTGCCGGTAGCTTTTAACTCTTTAAAGAGTGCAGTAATTTTTGACATCGCTATTTTTTTCTATTTCTATTTTTATCTGCTTAACCTTCAGAACCAGTTGCTTGAGCAACGGTATGCATGTCTTTATCACCACGGCCAGAGAGGTTAACCAATATAGTCTTATCCTTTGGTAAGGTCTTAGCCAGCTTGCAAGCATATGCAATAGCGTGCGCAGACTCCAGCGCAGGAATAATGCCTTCAATCTGACAGCAATCGTGGAATGCTTTAAGGGCCTCTTCATCGGTAATCGCAACATAGTCTGCGCGACCAGAATCTTTTAACCAAGCATGCTCAGGGCCCACGCCGGGATAGTCCATACCAGCAGAAACGGAATGCGTCTCTGAGATTTGACCATTTTCATCTTGCAATAAGTAAGTACGGTTGCCATGCAATACACCAGGCTTGCCAACACAGAGTGCAGCGGAATGTAAACCACTGCCTAAACCGTGGCCTGCTGCTTCAACACCAACCAGCTTTACTTCCGGGAAATCAATGTACGGATAGAAAATACCCATTGCATTTGAGCCACCGCCAACGCAAGCTAAAACATAATCCGGTTGACGACCTGTCATCTCAGGCATTTGTACTTTACACTCTTCACCAATCACACTCTGGAAATCTCGCACCATCATTGGATAAGGATGAGGGCCAGCAACAGTGCCGATAATGTAGAAAGTGTTATCTACATTAGTAACCCAATCACGCATCGCTTCGTTCAATGCGTCTTTCAAGGTCTTCGTGCCAGACTCAACTGGGACTACTTTGGCACCAAGCAATTTCATGCGGAATACGTTTTGGGCTTGACGAGCTACGTCAACAGAGCCTTGATATACCGTGCAATCGAGGCCAAAGCGAGCACAAATGGTTGCCGTGGCAACTCCGTGCTGACCAGCACCTGTTTCAGCAATAATCCGTGGCTTGCCCATGCGCTTAGCCAGCATTGCCTGGCCAATCACATTATTAATCTTATGTGCTCCGGTGTGATTTAAATCTTCACGCTTAAGATAGATCTGCGCGCCACCGAGCATTTCGCTCCAACGCTTAGCGTGATATACCGGCGAGGGTCTTCCAACAAAGTGTTTGAGTTCGTAATGAAACTCTTCCATAAATTCTGGATCGTTCTGGTACTTTGCATAAGCTTCTTTAAGCTCTTCTAATGCATACATCAACGTCTCAGAAACAAATACGCCACCATAGGGACCGAAATGTCCTCGTGCATCTGGCTTATCGTACATAGCTACCTCTTTTGATTTATCTACAGCAAATTATTGGGATAATGCTTTAGCATCTGCTGCGCGCACTGCTTTTACAAACTCAGCCATGAGCGCAGGATCTTTAACACCCCTGCTGCTTTCTACGCCACTACTGACGTCTACTGCGCAAGGATGCAGACGAGCAATCGCCTCGCCCACGTTGTGCGTGTTCAATCCACCACTCAAAACGACCCGATGCGCGTTTTCGCTTACCCATCTCTGTGGAATTCCTTGCCAATCAAAAGGAACGCCTCCGCCACCATATCCCTCAACGAGGGCATCCAGCAGAAAAGCGTTTGCATCCCCGTATTGTAGGGAAAAATCGTCAAACGCGAAGCCACTTCCCACACGAGCAGCTTTCATCCACGGCTCGCCTGCGGCAAGCTGCGCGCAACGTTCTGGGGTCTCATCCCCATGAAATTGCCATAAGGTGATCGATGCTACTGCCCGAATAGCGGCAAACTGCTCATCTGTGGCATTTACAACAAGTCCAACGGCATCTACCCCTGCTGGAAGTCTAGAAATGAGCTGGGCAGCGATATTGGGGCTAACAGCACGCACGCTGGGTGGGTAAAAGACAAAGCCAACAGCATCCACCCCCGCAGAAACTGCGGAATCGATGTCGACAGCCGTCTTTAAACCGCAGATTTTGACCCTTGTTCGGCCAGAAGAGTATGTCAGTAAGCCCATAGAGCAATGATAAGGCCTTGGACGTCTTATTTCTCTTGTTCTTTCTTTTGTTGCCCAAGGACTTTGGCAGGAAGCCAGGAGTTTCCTAGCCAAGGGGCAGGAATAGCAAATTCTTCTGGATAGCTGATTTTCGCCAAATAAAGTCCATCTGCCATAAAAGTAGGGGCAGCGATTTGTCTATTCTTGGCCGCCAAAACTGCTGCCATCCATTCTGTACTTTGTCTGCCCTGCCCAATCTGTAAAAAACAACCCACCATATTACGAATCATGTGATGTAAAAAGGCATTGCCTCGAATCCGAAAATATAACCACGGTTGCTCAGAAATAATTTCGATCGAGTAAATCGTTTTAACTGGTGTCTTGCTTTGACACTCAGAAGAGCGGAAGGAAGTGAAATCATGCTCACCAATTAAACAATCTATTGATTTTTTCATCGCTTCTATATCAAGCCATTGATTTGGCGGCAGCATTAAATAACCTGCACGTGAATGCGGACATCGGCGAACGACATGGCCCAGCTTGCAAGGCATAAATATACTCACGCTCATGAGCAGAGAAACGCGCACTGAACTCATCGGAAACAGGCTTAGCCCAATTCACAACAATCGATGGTGGCAAGAATGAATTCACACCTCTCACCCATGAAAAGTCTTCACGCTCAACACTGGTGTCAAAGTGGACTACTTGCCCTAAGGCATGAACTCCTGTATCAGTCCTACCTGCGGTAATCGTATGAATAGGACACTGCGCGGATGACTGCTCCCCAACGAAAGCAGATATCGCTTTTTCTAATTCATCTTGAACAGTATTGTGATTGACTTGAGTTTGCCAGCCGGAGTATGGGCTACCGTCATACTGAAGACCAAGGGCTATGCGCATAATCAGGTGTTACGGTGCGAGATCTCTGCCAACAAACCTTGCGCTTCAATAGTGATTGCTGGATCAACAGAGCTACTGAGACGCAATACTTCTTCAATCGACTTTTTAGCAGCAGAGAAATCTTCAATCGTAATATAGGCGCGAGCAAGATTCAGTTTGACACGCAAGGTATCTGCTAAAGGATTCGCTACTGCAGCGCTTACTGATGTCAGCACTTCCTTTAGAGGAGCTTCTTTAGCAGGCTTTGAGAGATCAAGGTCAATCCCATCAAATAGCGCCTTAGCACGAGCTGGCATTTCAAATGGGGTTGTAGCTACAGGCTGTTCAGCCGTATTAATACCTGTAGGGCCATGATGTGTGCCCGCATGAAAGCTTGGAACTTCTGAGCGACGTGAATTACGAGCCAAGCCCCAGAGTAATAGACCAGTTAATCCGATTAAGGCCACAGCCAGTATCGCTGGCCCAAAGCCACCTAGGCCAAAGTTATTGTCTACCGATTTTTTCTCTTTCGATTTGTCTAAGAGCTTTTGTAGGTCTTCAATATTCTTTTCCAATTCAGCGACACGGGCTTTGGTTTGCTCCAACATCTTCTCTTGGGCAACCAAATCCTCTGTGTAACGGCGCTCTTGCTCATTGCCATCAGTACTTGAACCAATTTTCAGGCGATCTTTAGGTGAGGATTCGGCTGTTTTGGTATTTGTAGATGTGCCTGAGGCGCCGTCCTTTTCCGCACGCTCTTGACGCCACTGCTCATTTGCCTCTGCGACAAATTGGCTTGCTTCTGCAGGACTGATTGAACGCAATAGTGCTTGGCTAGGCTTAGATAATTCAGCACCTGCAGCCAAAAGGTTGATGCTACCACTAGCAAATGCATCAGGATTGGCTTTGTAAAAAGCCATCATAGTTTGATCTAGAGTGGCACCATCCATCTGTGGTGCAATGATCGCGGCGATCTCTGATAAAGATTGGCCAGACTTCACCGTAATTTTTTGAACATCGCCCAATAATAAGGTGAGCGTTTTTGTCAGGCTACCACTAGACCAATTGAGATTCACTAAAACGTCTAAGAATGGATCGTCGGTCATCGGCACAGAATTTACCGTCTCCACCAATACCATGAGTTGCTCTTGGCGATTGCGATAAACCATCAGATGGGGATTAAGCTCCAGAATCTTTTGTGAAATACCCAAGCGCTCATAGACTGCTTTATCAGGCATCACTACATTTAGACTAGACAAAGCATCCTGCTCATCTGCGCTCACCCGAATCGGAATCTCCACGCGCAGCGGCTCACCAGAACGAGACTGCAGTTGCGGTGAACCTAAAGTAATGGCTCCAGCTAGAGATGAGCAGCTAAGCAGAACAACGCTAAGAAGCTTTATAAAGCTTAGCAGATTGATGCGCAGCATATAGACTGAATTACTTCTCAAGCAAGATCCGCAGCATACGACGCAAAGGCTCAGCAGCGCCCCATAACAACTGGTCACCAACCGTAAATGCACCTAAATACTCTGGGCCCATCGCCATCTTATGCAAACGGCCAATTGGCACAGTCAATGTGCCACTGACTGCAGCAGGAGATAAATCACGCTCAGTGGTTTCGCGATCATTTGGCACTACTTTGACCCATTGATTATCAGCGGCCAAAATTGCCTCGATCTCTTTGAGGGGAATATCTTTTTTGAGCTTCACAGTTAAACCCTGTGAGTGGCAGCGCATCGCTCCTACGCGCACGCATAATCCATCGACCGGAATACTTCCAGGCGTACGAAATGCTGGGCGACCCAAAATCTTATTGAACTCAGCACCACCCTTCCACTCCTCTTTTGTTTGGCCGTTATCAACGGGCACATCGATCCAAGGAATTAAACTACCAGCTAAGGCAGTGTTACGGAAATTCTTTTTTGGGAAGTCTGATGATCGTAATGTCTCAGTTACTTTGCGATCAATATCCAAAATCCATGAAGATGGATCAGCCAATTCAGTAGCTACGCTATCGCGCAATGCCCCCATTTGCAGGAGCAACTCACGCATATTCTGAGCACCAGCGCCAGAAGCCGCTTGATAAGTCATCGCGCTGATCCACTCAACCATGTCAGCCTTCACCAAGCCACCCATCGCCATCATCATCAAACTCACTGTGCAATTACTGCCAATCCAGTTTTTACCACCTGCTGCCAAAGCTTTGTCGATCACCGGACGATTGACTGGATCCAGAATTAGTACAGCCTCATCCCTCATGCGCAATGCACTAGCTGCATCGATCCAATGGCCATGCCAACCTGCGGCACGCAGCTTAGGGAAGATTTCATTGGTGTAATCGCCGCCCTGGCAGGTCAAGATGATGTCGCAACGTGACAATGCTTTGATGTCATTCGCATCTTGCAAAGTGCTTTCGGATTTAGTTACTTTTTTTCCATTGAGCAAAGGCACTTCACCACCAACTTGGCTGGTGCTAAAAAATACTGGCTCGATCAGATCAAAATCTTTTTCAGCCAGCATACGCTCCATGAGAACACTGCCAACCATTCCGCGCCAGCCAACTAAACCAACCAAAGGTATCTTTGAATTTGCCATGATCTTAACTATCTAGTGAAATTTGATTCTGTAATGAGAGGTTTTTTATAGCTTCTATTTTTATGAGAGTGCTGCTACTACAGCATCGCCCATTTCTACGGTAGATACTTTTTTCGTACCTTCGGTAAAGATATCTGCTGTACGTAAACCCTGTGCCAAGACTTTTTGTACCGCCTTTTCAATGCGATCCGCTTCTGCAGGCATTCCCAAGGAATAACGCAACATCATTGCAGCAGACAAAATCGTTGCTAATGGATTGGCGATACCCTTACCAGCAATATCGGGTGCAGATCCATGGCTAGGCTCATACAGGCCTTTGTTATTCTTGTCCAAAGAGGCTGATGGCAACATGCCGATTGAACCAGTCAACATCGCCGCCTCATCAGACAAGATATCGCCAAATAGATTACCGGTTACCACTACGTCAAATGCCTTGGGTGCCTTCACCAACTGCATAGCGGCGTTATCCACATACATATGGGATAACTCAACATCTGGATAATCCTTAGATACTCGAATCATCACTTCACGCCAGAGCTGTGAAGTCTCTAGAACGTTTGCCTTATCAACACTACAAACTTTTTTGCCACGCTTACGTGCCGCTTCAAAAGCAACGCGACCAATGCGCTCTCTACTTCTGGCTCGCTGTAATGCATGGTGTCAAAACCTTCACGTGCACCTTTGAATAATGGCAACTCTGAAGAACGAATACCGCGTGGTTGGCCAAAGTAGATGTCGCCATTAAGTTCGCGCACAATCAAAATATCTAAGCCGCCAATAATTTCTGGTTTGAGGCTTGAGGCGGCAGTCAGTTCTGAATAGCAAATAGCGGGTCTGAAGTTTCGCAAACAACTCAAGGTGTTTACGTAAACCTAAGATAGCTTGCTCGGGACGCAGTTCGCGTGCGAGTGTGTCGTATTTCCAATCACCTACTGCGCCGAATAAAATAGCATCTGCTTTTTTAGCAAGCTCTAAGGTTGCTGGCGGCAGCGGATGCCCAGCAACATCATAAGCAGCCCCTCCAACCGGAGCTTCTTCTAAGTCAAACTTTGGACCAAGGGCTTGGAGTACTCGAACGGCTTGAGCAACGATTTCCGGGCCGATACCATCACCCGGTAGAACTGCAATTTTCATGAAAGGCCTTTAAATCTACAAAATTACGGCAATTGTGTCGCAAGCCAAGGCATTTTGAGAATGCGCTCGGTTTCATAAGCCTTGATTTTATCTGCATGTTGCAGAGTTAAGCCAATATCGTCTAAACCATTGAGAAGGCAATATTTTCTGAAGGGAGCCACTTCAAAGCTGTAGGCTGTGCCATCAGGGGCAATTACCTGCTGAGCCCCCAGATCAATCGTGAGTTGATAGCCGTTAAATGCTTGGGTTTCATTAAAAAGATGGTCAACCTGCATTTCAGTCAAAACAATCGGTAAAACACCGTTTTTGAAGCAGTTGTTGTAGAAGATATCCGCAAAGCTAGGGGCAATCACTGCCCTGAAACCGAATTGATCTAAAGCCCAAGGAGCATGTTCACGAGAGCTACCACAACCAAAATTTTTACGGGCTAGCAAAATACCAGCCCCCTTATAGCGCGGTTGGTTCAGAACAAAGTCTGGGTTGATAGGACGAGTACTGCAATCCTGCCCAGGTTCGCCATGGTCAAGATAACGCCATTCATCAAATAGGTTTTGACCAAAACCAGTCTTCTTAATGGATTTCAGAAACTGCTTTGGGATAATGGCATCGGTATCCACATTCTCGCGATTAAGCGGAGCAACTAAACCTTTGTATACCGTAAATTTTTCCATGATTAGACTTTTATTCTGTTTACTCTAATTATTTACTGCACAGGAGTAACGACTACATCCTTACCCTTAGTTTGAGATTGATTTTGCTGAGTAGAGTTTGTGCCTGATCCGCCCATGGCACTCCCCATGGTTTGCAAGTCTTTGCCCATGCCTTCCATAGTATTAGTGCAAGCAGAAATAATTAAACCTGTAATACCAACAATTACTAATCGAGAAATCAAAGAGACTAAAGAAAATTTCATCTTGATTACCTTTATGAAATCTTACGAACATCAACAAAATGTCCTTCAATCGCTGCTGCAGCAGCCATTGCTGGACTGACCAAATGGGTGCGACCGCCATTGCCTTGACGACCTTCAAAGTTACGATTAGATGTTGAAGCACAGCGCTCCCCTGGCTCAAGGCGATCAGCATTCATAGCCAAACACATAGAGCAGCCAGGCTCACGCCACTCAAAGCCAGCAGCTTTAAAAATACGATCCAAACCTTCGCGCTCGGCTTGGGCTTTCACCAAACCAGAGCCAGGCACAACCAATGCTAACTTCACATTAGCTGCAACCTTCTTGCCTAAACGATCTACTACCTTAGCGGCAGCACGCATATCCTCAATACGACTGTTGGTGCATGAGCCAATAAATACCTTGTCTATAGTAATACTGTTCAAAGGAGTATTTGGAGTGAGGTTCATATACTCCAAGGCACGCTCCATTGCTGAGCGCTTATTTGGATCGCGCTCCTTTTCTGGATCAGGAACACGTTCGCTAATCGCAAGCACCATCTCAGGCGAAGTTCCCCAAGTCACTTGCGGGGCAATTTCTTCCGCACGCAATTCGACCACTGCATCAAACTTCGCATCTGCATCTGAATGCAAGGTCCTCCAGTATTGCAATGCTTGCAACATCGTAGGACCCTTAGGCGCATATGGACGACCTTGGATATATTCAATCGTAGTCTCGTCTACAGCGACTAAACCAGCGCGTGCACCAGCTTCAATTGCCATATTACAGATGGTCATGCGACCTTCCATTGATAGGTCGCGAATGGCTTCTCCAGCAAACTCAATGGTGTAGCCAGTGCCACCTGCAGTACCGATCTTACCAATCACAGCTAGCACAATATCTTTTGCGGTAGAGCCTGGCTGTAAACGCCCATCAACTCGCACCAACATGTTTTTGCTCTTTTTCATAAGCAAAGTTTGGGTTGCGAGCACATGCTCTACTTCGGAAGTCCCAATACCAAATGCCAGGGCACCAAAAGCACCATGAGTGCTTGTATGGGAATCACCACAAACCACAGTCATACCAGGCAAGGTAGCACCTTGCTCGGGCCCGATAACGTGAACAATCCCCTGACGGGTATCGTTCATTTTGTATTGGGTAATACCAAAGGCATCACAGTTTTGATCTAAGGTATCGACTTGCAACTTAGAGATGGGATCAGAAATACCTGCAGATCGATCAGTCGTCGGAACGTTGTGATCAGAAACTGCCAAGTTGGCAGAGATACGCCAAACTGGACGGCCAGCCAGGTTCAAACCTTCAAATGCCTGAGGACTAGTCACCTCATGTAGCAACTGACGATCAATATAAATCGTGGCTGTGCCATCCTCTTCAGAGTAAACAACGTGGTCATCCCACAATTTGTCATAGAGCGTACGAGACATGAAAGACCTTAGATACCTTATTTACGAACTGAGATGTTTGGAACCTTGCGGGTTGTTTCACCAACATACAACTGACGTGGGCGACCAATCTTATATTCAGAGTCAGTGATCATTTCTTCCCACTGAGCAATCCAACCTACTGTTCTTGCCAAAGCAAAAATACAAGTAAACATTTCTGTTGGGATGCCAAGTGCGCGCTGGACAATACCAGAGTAGAAGTCTACGTTTGGATAAAGCTTACGGCTAACGAAATAGTCATCTTCCAACGCAATCTTCTCTAGTGTCATTGCTAGCTTGAACAATGGGTCATCTTGCAGGCCAAGCTCATTTAATACTTCATAGCAAGTCTCACGCATTAATTTAGCGCGTGGATCAAAGTTTTTGTAAACGCGGTGGCCAAAGCCCATCAAACGAACGCTAGAGTTCTTATCTTTTACTTGTGCAATAAATTCATGAATCTTATCTACGCCACCCTGAGCTTGAATATCATTTAGCATCTGCAAACAGGCTTCGTTTGCACCACCGTGTGCTGGGCCCCAGAGGCAAGCAATGCCAGCAGAGATAGCAGCAAATGGATTCGTACCTGAAGAGCCGCATAGGCGCACAGTAGAGGTAGATGCATTTTGCTCATGGTCAGCATGCAAGATAAAGATACGATCTAAGGCGCGCACTAATACTGGATTTACTTTGTACTCTTCACATGGTGTTGCAAACATCATACGCATGAAGTTTGCAGTGTATGACAAGGAGTTATCTGGATAGATAAATGGTTGTCCTACGGAATACTTATAAGACATTGCAACTAGGGTTGGCATTTTTGCGATCAAACGAATCTGCGCTATTTCACGAGCCTTTGCATCGCTATAGTCAATTTCATCATGGTAGAAAGCAGCCATTGCGCCAACCAAGCCAGTCAAAACAGACATTGGATGCGCATCACGACGGAAACCGCGCAAGAAGAATTGCATTTGCTCATGAACCATGGTGTGATGGATCACCATTTCATCAAATGCCTTCTTCTCAGTAGCATTTGGTAATTGACCATTAATCAGGAGATAACAAACTTCTAAGAAGTCACAGTTATTTGCTAAATCTTCAATTGGGTAGCCACGATAGAGCAACTCACCCTTATCACCGTCGATGTAGGTAATTTTGCTATTGCATGACGCAGTAGATAGAAAGCCTGAATCGTAAGTGAACTTACCGGTCTGACCATAGAGCTTACGAATGTCAATGACGTCAGGGCCTACAGTCCCCTTGTAAATTGGCAGATCAATATCTGGTGTGCCATCCGAAAACGAGAGTTTTGCCTTGATGTCCGATTCAATCATTTCTAATCCTTAGTCATTCAAATTTATGATTAATACACTATTCAATCTTGCGTCTATACCGCCACTGCACCAAAATGCTGAATCACTTCTCTCTCAGCTTTTGTAAAACCATCTTAAAAGAGTCTGTTTGCATCTCTTTCTCCAGGCTGGCTACAGAATCTTTACGGCCTATCAATAAATCCATCAAGTCGTTGTCATCTAAAGCCAATAGCCGGCTTAAAACATTTCCATCTTCTACGCTTAACTGAGAGCTATAACGCTCAAAGAAACGCTGCAAAATTAAATCGTTCTCCAGTAAGCCCCTGCGAGCATCACTTTTTAAACGATATAACTCCGCATTACCGAGGGTCATACCGCCCTGCGAACCATCAACTCCTTGATCTTGCCAATAGCCTTCGTAGGGTTCAAGTGTTTAGGACATACGTCCACACAATTCATGATGGTATGGCAACGGAACAAGCGATACGGATCTTCTAAGTTGTCCAAACGTTGATTGGTATCTTCATCACGGCTATCAGCAATAAAGCGATAGGCCTGCAATAAACCAGCTGGGCCAACAAACTTATCCGGATTCCACCAGAAGGATGGGCATGAAGTAGAGCATGAAGCACACAAGATACACTCATACAGGCCATTCAACTCTTCACGCTCTTCAGGGCTCTGGAGACGCTCTTTTTCTGGAGGTCGAGTTTCATTTACCAGGTAAGGCTTGATAGAGAGATATTGTTTGAAGAACAAAGTCATATCGACAATCAAATCACGCACGACTGGCAAGCCAGGAAGTGGGCGCAATGTAATGACCTTAGGCAAAGTCAACATATTGGTCAAGCAAGCTAAACCATTTTTACCATTGATGTTCATCGCATCTGAACCGCACACGCCTTCACGGCATGAGCGACGATAAGAAATCGATTCGTCTTGCTTCTTCAGAGAAATCAAAGCGTCCAACAACATACGCTCGCCAGTGAGCTCTAACTCATAGCGTTGCATGCGTGGAGCAGCATCGACATCAGGATCGTAGCGGTAAATTTCAAATATACGGATATCACTCATGTTCTATTTCTCTTCGCTTAGAAAGTGCGTTCTTTAGGAGGGAAGGACTCTACAGTCAGCGGCTTTAATACTACTGGCTTGTAAGTCAGACGATTGCCTTTGCTATACCAAAGGGTGTGTTTCATCCAATTTACATCGTCACGCTCCTGATGATCATCGTGCGAATGCGCGCCACGACTTTCTTTACGAGCCGCCGCAGAGATCATGGTTGCGTTTGCAGTCTCAACCAAGTTGGCTACTTCTAAAGCTTCAATACGTGCTGTATTGAAAATTTCCGATTTATCTTTAAGCCACAGGTTATTGGCACGCTCAGTCAATTTCGCCATTTGACGAACACCCTCATCCATCAACTCTTGATTACGGAATACGCCAGCATATTTCTGCATGCACTTACGAATATCATTTGCAACATCTTGCGCGTATTCACCAGAAGTAGAGTTATCTAACTTCGTAATACGCTCTAATGTTTGCTCACCAGCATTTGCAGGCAATGGTTTGAATTCACGATTCTTGAGATCTAAGCCAACAATGTGATTTCCTGCTGCGCGACCGAATACCAAGAGGTCAAGCAATGAATTGGTACCTAAGCGGTTAGCGCCATGCACTGAAACACATGAACACTCACCAATCGCATATAAGCCATTAACGATTTCATTATGAATGCCATTAGCGGGCACAACCACTTGACCGTTGATATTAGTCGGAATGCCGCCCATCTGATAGTGAATCGTTGGTACGACTGGAATAGGCTCTTTAGTGACATCAACGTTTGCAAAGTTAATGCCAATCTCATAAACAGAAGGCAAGCGCTTCATGATTGTCTCGGCACCAATGTGTGTCAAGTCCAACACAACATAGTCACCGTTAGGGCCGCAACCTCGCCCTTCTTTAATCTCTTGATCCATGCAGCGTGAAATGAAATCTCTTGGCGCTAAATCCTTGTAGGTTGGTGCATAGNGCTCCATAAAACGCTCACCATCCTTATTGCGCAAAATTGCCCCCTCACCGCGACAACCTTCTGTTAGCAAAACACCCGCACCAGCTACGCCAGTTGGATGGAATTGCCAGAATTCCATATCTTCTAATGGAATGTCTGCGCGAGCTGCTAGGCCCATACCGTCGCCGGTATTAATAAATGCGTTGGTAGACGCATCCCAGATGCGGCCTGCACCACCAGTAGCCAGCATTACAACCTTGGCTTCCAAGATATATATCTGACCTGTTTCCATTTCGAGAGCAGTAACACCAACTACATCACCAGCATCATCACGAATTAAGTCGAGAGCTAGCCATTCAACAAAAAAATTGGTTTTTGCGCGAACGTTACGTTGATACAAAGTGTGCAACATTGCATGACCAGTGCGATCAGCAGCAGCGCAAGCCCGTTGCACAGCCTTCTCACCATAGTTTGCTGTGTGGCCACCGAATGGACGCTGATAAATCGTGCCATCTGGGTTACGGTCAAACGGCATGCCGTAGTGCTCTAACTCATAAACCACTTTTGGGGCCTCGCGACACATAAATTCGATCACATCTTGGTCACCTAACCAGTCAGATCCTTTGATGGTGTCGTAAAAGTGATAGTGCCAATTATCTTCACTCATATTACCCAATGAAGCACCAATGCCACCTTGTGCAGCAACAGTATGGGAACGTGTTGGGAAAACTTTAGTCAGAACAGCAACATTCAAGCCGGCTTCAGCCAACTGCAATGATGCACGCATACCAGAACCACCCGCCCCAATAATCACCGCATCAAAACGGCGGCGTGGCAATGATTTTTTAATTGCAGTCATTGAATTACACTTTCCACAAAATTTGCACGGCATAGGCCGCACAGGCTACGAGATACAACACGGTCAACACTTGCAGTGTTAAACGAATGCTGACAGGCTTGATGTAATCCATCCAGATATCACGGATACCAATCCAAGCGTGGTAGAACAGGCTAATGAATGCCAACAGCGTCAACAGCTTCATGAATTGGTTGCTAAACAGAGCAGCCCAACCTTCATAAGTTGCACTGCCGGTAACGCAATAATCAACCAATAAAACAACTGTGAATACCACCATCACAATTGCTGTTACGCGTTGAATAATCCACTCTTTAAGGCCGTAATGAGCACCTACAACTAAGCGCTTTGGTCCAATTTGATAAATAGGCATGAAATTTCCTTAAATGATGTGCACTTAGTACAGGCCGAATAATTTGAGGCCAACTACCGCAGTCAAAGCGAGGCCCAAGAAAAATACAAAGATTGCTGAGCGGTTTGCATCAACTTTTTCAACACCAATCTCTAAATCTAAAAGGAGGTAGCGAATACCGGCGCAAAAATGGTGCAAGAAAGACCAAATCAAACCAAGGCAAATAATTTTGACTAAAAAGTGACCAGTGATTGCCTGAAACTTTTGATAGCTCAATTCTGAAGCAAGGCTTTGATCTAAGAGATACAGCAAGAATGGCAACATTAAAAACAGGGCTGCCCCGCTAATACGATGCAGAATGGATACTTTCCCAGCCCATGGAAGGCGATACTTGATTAATTGCGCAAGGCCTATATTTTTGTAGACTGGCCTATCTTTTTTGACGCTTTGCTGTGAATCAACCATGGGTAATCTCAATCTTTAGGTGGAAGTTCATTGTCGTTTTGTTGTATTGCAACATATTCTATTGGAAACCTTAGGGGCGGTGGGGATTTTTTAGTGTTTAAAGGGGTTAATTGCTGGTTTTTACTGATTTAGCTATTTTGTGGCTCTTCGACAGTTCTTCCTCAAATTAGTTCAATTTGTTCTCATAATGCTGCTCTGAAGTGTTGTATCTAGCGTGACGAATTTCTACTGGTTTATTCCCATAGGTGAACGCCAACCGCTCCACCGAAAGAATTGGGGCACCTTCCGCCAAGTGCAAATGCTTTGCTAAAACCGCATCAGCAGCTAAGGCCTTAATTTTTTCTTCAGCACGCACCATATGAGTGGCGTACTGCCCCTCATAAAAAGCATACATAGGGCCCTGCCAATTATTGAGCGCCTCAAGATCTAAACCCTTAAAACGCCCTCCTGGCAGAAAAATCTCCTCAAAAACAATGGGCTTTCCTGCAAAACTCTGGATCCGATCGATATGAATAATGAGGTCACCTGCCTTTAATTTAAGCAATTCGGCCACATAAGCAGTTGCCTTTGTCTTTTCGCAGCTTAAAAATTGGTTAGTCAGATGAAATTTTTGCCCAGAATCCGGGGCCAAGCGTAAAAAACGGTATTGCCAGTCGTCTTCTTGATGGGTCGCGACAAAAGTACCCTTTCCTTGACGACGGACCAGGAGGCTTTGAGCGGCAAGCTCATCAATAGCCTTGCGGACTGTGCCTTGGCTGACGGCGTAGCGGGCAGCAAGCTCCATTTCACTGGGAATGGCTGCCCCTGGAAGCCATTCCGAGGCCTGCAAACTAGCCAAAATCATTGCCTTAATCTGTTCGTACAGAGGGCTAAATGAGGCGATAGGCGCATTCACGTCAGACAAATCAACTCCAGAACGTTTCAGTTGGATAAAATCAGAGTAATTCTAGTCTTATATAAGACATCATTGACAGTGTAAAGCCAAAGTCCCTACACTTGAATGGATAATAGAAAAGTTTTCATTAATCAACCTTCTTAACCTTCCCCTGGAGTTATTAGTAATGGCAAAAGCCCCAATGCGTGTCGCCGTAACCGGCGCAGCCGGTCAAATCGGTTATTCCCTTTTATTCCGCATCGCCAATGGCGACCTTTTGGGCAAAGATCAGCCCGTAATCCTGCAATTACTTGAAATTCCTGATGAAAAAGCCCAAAAGGCCTTAACTGGCGTGATGATGGAGTTAGAAGACTGTGCATTCCCATTGTTAGCCGGAATGACGGCGCATTCCGATCCAATGACTGCGTTTAAAGACATTGACGTTGCTCTTTTAGTTGGTGCGCGTCCACGTGGCCCTGGCATGGAGCGTAAAGATTTGCTCTCCGCTAATGCACAAATTTTCACAGCTCAAGGCAAAGCATTAAATGCAGTTGCAAAGAAGACTGTCAAAGTATTGGTTGTTGGTAACCCAGCAAACACCAATGCTTACATCGCAATGAAATCTGCTCCAGATATCCCTGCAAAAAACTTTACCGCAATGTTGCGCCTCGATCACAACCGCGCACTCTCACAATTAGCTAGTAAGCTCAACAAGCCCGTTGCAAATATTGAGAAGTTAGTTGTTTGGGGTAACCACAGCCCAACAATGTACCCAGACTATCGCTTTGCAACCATCGATGGTAAGTCCGTTAAAGATGCTATCAACGATGCAGCTTGGAACAAAGATGTTTTCATCCCTACTGTTGGTAAGCGTGGAGCAGCCATTATTGAGGCACGCGGCCTCTCTTCTGCGGCTTCTGCAGCAAATGCAGCAATCGATCATATTCATGATTGGGTTCTCGGCACTAACGGCAAGTGGGTAACGATGGGNATTCCTTCCAAAGGCGAATACGATATCCCTGCTGAAGTCATTTATGGCTTCCCAGTGGTTTGCGAAAACGGCGAATACAAAATGATTGAAGGTTTAGAGATCGATGCATTCTCACGTGAGCGTATGACCCACACATTAAATGAGTTACTTGAAGAGCAAGCTGGCGTTAAGCACCTGCTCTCATAAGGAAAATTAGATGAAGAAAAACCTTCTACTTATTAGCGTTACGCTTGCAAGCCTTTTAGGTGCTGCAAATGCTTTTGCTGATGAAGAAGTATTTACCTGGACATGTCAAGATGGCAAGCAGTTCAAAACTTCTGGCACAACCGAGAAAGTGCGTCTAACTTGGGAATCTAAAACTCATGATTTAGATCGCCAAACTTCATTACCAGGTAGCTTGCGTTACAAAAATGCCAACTCGGGTTACGACTTAGTAGTGTTAGGCAATAAAGCTATGCTGTTTAACATTAAAGCGGGTGTTCGTCTTGCTGATTTCTGCCAAACAGCAGATATGAAACAAGGTAAATTGCCGCATTTGTTTGCTGGCGCGGAGCCATTTGTCCAGAATTAATTTCTGAGATTGCACCAAACAAAAAGCCGAGTGATCCTCGGCTTTTTGTTTGCGTGGCTTTTCTTTTTACTCTCTCTTTTTACTTCTTCTTTACTTCTTCTTTTTTTCTTTTTACTTTTCTCTAATGGAACAAAGGTTGCTGTGATGGCGCATCATCTGGCATCTCAGCATGCACCGCTTCACCAGAGCGATCTGGAAATAGTGGCGCACCACAGTCATCACAGAGCTCTGGATCAAACAACATCGCATGACGGAATACATCTTCTACTCCGGCATCATGCAAAGCGTCGCAAATCTTCTTAATCGGACTCTCGTCATCCGATAAATCATTCAAAGCATCGCTAGCTACACTCTCGCGGTCGTATAAGGGCCAGATCACGCCGTACATGATTTCTGATGAACCCTTGGCGCTAAATGAAATACGATACTCATCCGCCTGCTCTTCACCAAAAGCACCGACCACACAAGATAATCCAGCAGGCAGAATTCCTAGAGTACTCTCCATATAATTCACTGCCGCACGAATACTCAAAGGTCGCACATGTTTATCAGCCAAGCGGCAGTTGGTGAAATACGCCTCTGGCAAGAGCAACTCAAACTCGCAACCTGGCATGAGAGAGGCAATCGATTCTTGCATCGCGTTTTGCCAACCAATCAAGCTCACGCCACGTTCTTGACGTGCCGGTGGCTCAGCTTGCCAACGGAAAATGGGGGAGCCAGATGGCGCGCTAAGGGCAGCAATAATGAAGCGCGGATCAGCCAAGACTGCAATAGTTTCGGACATATCGCGCAACTCAAGCTTGACATCTTTTCCAGAGATCGCAGCAGTTGCCAGAGCTTCCGTCAGGATGCGAGTTT
>TBL_comb48_EPIDRAFT_1001126_pt1 | contig 20173 bp, 35 predicted proteins | sample TroBogEpilimnion_37_FD_10681 | JGI IMG/M metagenome (IMG submission 10681)
CCATCTTCGTATCTTATATCGCTATTGCTACTATCATAAACCACTTCATTCTGGTTCACAATAATTAAGTTAGATTTTTTATAGTCATCAATTTTGCTTTGATTGAAATTCTCATAATTCCCTTTATCAACTTCCTGAATTATTTTACTTGCTACTTTTTTTGATGGTATTGCATCATAAATAACTTTTTTGCTATAAAGGGATGGTTTTCTTTCCTGATTTCCTGTATTATAGGCAATTACCGTAATTCCACTATTCTTTAATACTATTCCATTCTTTTTTAGATTAGTCATTGCCATTTCTAAAGAATGAGTTAAACCCCCATCTTCATACTTTATTAAATCATCATCCTGAACATAGGCTTTTTTAACTTTATGCCCAGCCGCTTTTTCCAAAAACTTATTCACCCTAGCAAAACTCCATGCTGCCCTTGTATTAGGCGCGCCTCCAGTAATGGTTGGTCTATGTGACTTGCTATAAGCACCGCTTCCTCTCCGATATACTTTTTTTAAATCCTCTAAAGTTATATTTTCAACATTAGGGTGTTTTTCTTTAAACTCTTTCAATTTATCTTTTAGCGTTTCTACTGTCTTTTCCGAAAGTTCAATATTTGATCCTTCAGTTGCAGCAGAGCCTTCGATATTTTTCTTTGATCCGTATATTCTATCTGATTTAGGTGCTGGAGTTTGTGCTATTGTTTTGCCGCCACCTTCAAATTTATTATAATTATTTTTTGTAATATGTGCGGAGTGGCTAGAATTGGTTGCCTTTGTAGAATTGTTAGCATACCTATGCCATTTAGAACTATCAGCCATTAGATAATTTTTGTAAAGATACTATTTTAAAACAAATATTTGCAAATTTGAAAGTTTATTTGTATAGGTATTTGCATATACAAAAACCCCCACAGTAGAAACTGCGGGGGAAATTAAAAACAAAAAAGCCTAGACCGAGAATTAAAATATTTATATTAATATATTTCTTTGAAATAATTAATCCATGTTTTGCAAACCTTATCCCAAGTATTGTCATTAATGAATTTCAATGAAGATTCTATTAAGGATATATCATTGTTGTTAGATTGCAATATATAAGATTCATTTATCTTTTCTCCAATTTCAACTTCAAAACACGCTTCTCTAATCGTATTATCAATAATGTCACAAACATTATTTAATTCCTGCAAAAATAAGGATCTTCCCTTTCCTATTTCCATGTATGAAGTATGGAATGGTAAAATCGTTAAAGTTCCACAAGCCATAGCCTCCGTTGCAGTAAGTCCCCAACCTTCGCCCCTGCTGGTAGAAATATACACATCTGTTGCATTGTAAATTAAACGTAAAGTTTTAACGTCCACTTGCAAATTTGCATCTTCGGACTTAGGGAACATATAATCAATCCCTTCAATTAAATCAGTTTGGCTTAATAGTTCTCGTAAATCCCATCCATTTGGGTCCTTCGGGTTCATGTGCAAATAAAGGAAAGGACGTTTCGGGTGCTTCCAATTTTTCTTTGCTTCCATAAATCCAAAGATAGTAGCTGGAATATCTTTTCTAGGCTGGTTGCGATTGATATTACTTATTATATATAACTCACTTTCGTTTTCACCAAAATAACTCACCCTGAAATCCATCTTTGTTTTGGAAGGAACAATATAAAAATCGTTTAATGACGTTCCATGTGGGATTACTTTTACTTTACCTTTAAGATCTGGATTAGAAGTTAATATTTGTTTTTTACCGAATTCAGTATATGTGGCTATTAAATCAAAGAAATCTAGTCCTTCAAAGAATTTAGGATTGATATTACAATCAATAGGGAAATAGAAAATAGACTTAAACTGTTTTCTATTTTGCGTTCTTTTGGCATCTTTTATCCCTTTCAATACTGGAACTATTGGCATAATAATACCTAAATCCTGCATGATAAAAATACCATCGAAGTCCATTTGAACCAATCTTTCCAAAAATGTCATCCTACCAAAATCGTCTTGTTCAAGGTGTTCTGGTGTCTTTTCCTTATCCTGACTTAGCTTTCCACTTTCCACATATACAATTACAGTACCATTGAATAATGTTTTAGTTGGCTCGCCAAAATAGTTTAATGCAACTATATGCAAAGCAATGTCTGTTCCAAAATGTGCCGTAATGTGTGCGACTATTTGTTCACTTACAATACCGTAACCGGTCCTTGCATAATGATCGCATAGCATTAATACTTTTTTCATAATTATACAATTAAAGTTTTGCTTTGCAATTTTTCCGCGTAAATAACTTCATCTATTTTATGGTCAATAATTTGCCCACCACAGTATATGGAAGCCAAAACAAGCCCTGTATCTGCATCCGTTGAAATGTCAAACAATGGGCAATTAGACATACAAGGTTGAGCATCAACCTGCATTTGATTTGTCATTGGGTTTTGTTTTGGAATAGGTTGTTTGTGTGGGCAACCGCACGTTGCATCATTAACTGAAAGGATATAGGCTGACTTATCCCCTTGTTTTAGTTCTACTAACTTTTTGACTGATTTGATTGATTCCATTTTTTAGTTTTTAGTTTTATGATAAAGGGGTAAAATTCACACATGGCTATTATAATGACATAAAGTGAATCAAATATTATAAAAAAATATAATATGTCCGGAGGGTGCATATTTATTTTAAAATATAAAGGATAGTAATTACAGCAGCAGCAGCACTAGTAACAAAGTTTTTCCGCTTACTTTTCTTTAAAGCCTTATCCGCGTCATTCCTTTGATTAATTAATACTTCCCTTTGATTACTGTAATTAGCAATCATTTGGTTATAGTCTTTAATACTTTTGTTTTGAATTGTTATTACGCTATCTCTATTTACCAATCTTAAATTCAATATTGAATCTGTATATTGGTACATTGGTATAACCTTTGTCAAAGTATCATATCGTATTAAATCAGCCAAAGATTTCATTCCTATGCTTTTTTGCAACGTTACTATTGAATCAGTTTTTATTGTATCCGCTGGGTATCTGGCAGCGAATGCACTATCTAATTGCTTTAAATTATAGCTATTTACAACTAAAATAGGTTTATTAACCGATTGAGTAAGTCGGGCAATTTCACCTTTTTTCGATTGATATTGGTCCGTAAGTGCACCATTAACATTATCTAAACTGTGAATAACATATTCATTATCCGATATCCTTTCATGTAAGCTATCAATTATCTTTTGCGAACTGTCATAAGTATGCTGAAGTTGCGCTTGCCTATTAATCTGGGAAGATATTAATGAATCTTTTTGCAGCAACAAATAGATTAAGATTGCAATTACAATCAGCAGGATAGCGTTTAAAATGTTTTTCATTGTAAAATTTTAATTTATTATAATTTGCCTTTTTGAAAATGCTTTAGCAAAATTAATTCCAAGTTGGCTTCCTTCTCCTACAATTTCTCTATGAAATAATACGATACCATCATTGTATGACTTATCTTCTGGATCCCCTGATTCGTTTCTTAAATCTAATCCTAAAGAACTTTTGTAACCAAAGTATAATTGAATCACTTCGTTTTTTGTAGCATACTCCAATGTTGGGTGTGAATTGTATAAGCTAGTAATTAAATATCTTTCACCATCCCAATGAATTATTTTTTGCTCACAACAGATGTATGGGTTTTCGTCATCATTATCTGGGGTCTTTTGAAAACTAAGATCTTCTGATATTGGAGCATAAGAAACCATTTTAAAATAATCATACAAATTTTGTAATTTCAAAACTTGTTCTTCAGTGGTAACATTTGGTAATTTTTCAAGCATAAAATTTATTTTATTTTTTAATTAATGCCATCTATTGAATGGAGCAGGATCTAAAATTAATTTATTATCTAGTGGACTGAAAAACCAAAAATACTTTTCCCAAACTTCAGCCCTTACTTTATCAGCACCTTGCGATTCTATTAGTTGCCAATAGTTTCTCCAGTGCTGCCCAGCTGAAATTGGTAAATTTGTTGCCGCGTATGCAGCGGCTCCATTCTTTGCTTTTTTATAAAAATGATCCCAGCTTCTATATGGAAAGTGTCTTATATATATGGTATCGGTACAAGTAATTAGTTCCGATTCACTAATTACACTATGGTTTCCTTGTGCAATAGCCAAATCATTGGTCCACTTTATTGCCACCTTTGGCAATGGGTTTATATCTGTATGTCGCCATTTCATGTCAGCAAATGGATTACCGGTTTCAGGATCCAATGCAGTCCTAAAATGATTAATAATAGGCACATTTATTACCCTCACATAATCCGGCAATGAATCAATTACTTCGGGGAACCTGCCAGCTGGGGCGTACCAAAGTTCATCGCAATCAAAAGGTATTATCCAGTCTGCGCCATAATCATTCTTAGCCAGTATTGCTAAATTAGTCATTTTAGTGCTTTGCCAATATCCAATTTCGGGATCGTCTATTATAACAATTTGGCACTTATGTCTTACATCGGCTTGGAGCCTCAGTAATTCACTTTTGGTATTATCAGTTGATAAATTATCAGCTGCAATAATTCCATGAACTCCCTCACTTACCATATTCAATAGTGAATTATATACAATATCTTCTTCATCCTTAACCATTGTAATTGCCCAGATCTTATTCATACTTTTGTTTTAATAGCCGAAGCCGTTTCTAATTTCACCAATATGTGTAACTTTTGGTGCATCAAATTTATGTCCTAAAAATGCACTTTTATAATTAAAGTTCCTAAATAATTCAATGCTGAACATTCCTTCGCTGCTATCCCTTATATCCCAGCCTCTTTCAATTACCCATCTAGGAACTAAATTAGGGTTGGTAGAAAAGAATAGTCGGTGTTCGGTCCATTTAAGATTTTCAGATTCTTTATTTGTATAGTCATCTGGTCTTTTTTCAATAATGCCACCCACCGCTTTTTCTTCTTCACTCCATGCTTGCCTCTTTAAACAAACCTGAACCAAATTTCTGTCATATTCTAATATGTCAATCATTTCCTGAATATTTATTTTTTCATTAAACAGGAAATCATCTTCACAGCCAAAATAATAATCAGCCGTTAATCTATTCATTGCACTAAATGCAGAATTGTATGCACCAGAAAAGCCTCTTTTTTCGGGATGATGAATTGCCTTTATATTGTAGTGTTCACATAATATATCAACTTCCCTTACAAAATTTGGATCTATGCAATCATTAATAATCAATACATCATTGAAATAATACTTTACATTTTCGTAAAAAGATTCCAAAGAACGTTGTAAGCATGATAACCTTCCATCGGTAACAAAATAAACATTTACTCTTTTCATATTAAGTTTCTCCTTTTTTTTGCGTTATTTAATACAATATCATGGGCAGTATCGCTGGTGTTCCTGCTATTAGGTCTAACATGAATTTGGTAAATAGCAGTCGTTCCTTGTACAAAAGTTGCACCTGCTTCCTGTGCTCGCATAAAAAAGTCCCAATCTTCCAAAGCCTCATAATCATGGAAGCCTCCCAGTTTCCTGAATAAATCAGTTTTGATTAATGCAGCGACTACAATATAGTTACCTACCATAAAGTCCTTTGGCAAATAGGGTGCTTGGTCGGTATTTACGGTTCCATCTTCATAAAGTCTATGCACAGCCGGTACAACTATATCGCCATCGAACTTGGTAATATTTTCTATATAGTGTGGATCCAATGTATCATCGGCATCCAAAAAAATGATATGATCCGTATTTACACTATTCAAAGCTGGTGTATTTCTAGCATCCTGCATTGTTGTACCTACTGAAATTAAGAAACTATCCGCTTGTACTGTTTGATTTACAACTGAATCGTATGCTCTTTTAGCTAGTTCACCAAAATATTCTATGTCACCGAATACTGGGATAATTACAGTTACCGTTTTGCTCATTTTTTATTTTTTATATATTTCTCTAAATTTTAAAACTTGGTCGTTTGTCAATTCCCTTATTTCTGGATCACTCATAGAATACAAAGTTTTGCTTCCATTATCATGATGGTCCACTAAAGATGCAGTAACTAAAATATGCTTTTCATTACTCATTTTTAATTGTTCAGCTGTTGCGTCATCCGAGCACCAAAAAGAAACTCTAGTATCTAGGGATAACTTATTGTACAATTCCCTAGTCCAACAAAAAGCCCAGCCACAAAATTCATATTTAATTCTATATCCTTCATAAATAGGTATATGCTTAGTCATGTCAGTTTTATTTTCTACATGGGATATATATGAATAAGGGCAAGCCGACCTGCTATTATGTTCTTCCATTGCATTTATTAATTCAGTAGCCCAATCAAAACCAAAATACAAATCATTGTTTGCAAATAATATGTATTCACTTTTTCCCAGATCCGCGCCTTTAATTAAAGATTCGTTGTAATTAAAGGGTTCATCCTGCTTAATTGTAGTAGTGTTAGGATAAACTATATCCGATTTTTCCACAACAATTACATTTACTTTTATATTCCTTTCATTATTAATTGCCGTTGTAATTGTTTGATCGGTCAAACTTTTAAAGAAATTATCTTTCGCATCAGATACTACAATTACATCAATACTTCTTTCCGAATTCATTTTAATTTATTTGTATTAATATTATTTTTTTAAAACTATTATATGTACATTATGCTTACCACAGGTGTGTGGGCAAACAGATTTAACTTGTTTGGCATCACTTTTATAGTTAATTGTGTACTTTTTTCTACAAACAATACAATGGACCATTTTTGATTTTATCTTCATTTTCCAAAAGGGGTTTGAAAAGTTTCACCATTAATAGGACCTCCCCACTTGGTTATGTACCTCCTTTCATTAATTTGCTTAGTTTCTGCCAACTTGGGGTTTTTAGTAATTGAACTATTTCTCTTAAAGAATTCCGAATTCAAAACAGGTGTGTATAAAACATTCTTATTGTTTGTTACAGTAAGCCATCTTAAGTAATCACTATCTTCATAATAGCATCCGGAAAATTCTTCATCAAATCCGCCAATTTCAGTAAATGTTTGTTTCGGTAAAATAAACGCAGAAAAACAGTCATAATTGTGTTCGGCACAAAATAGATCAGTTGATTTATGCGATTGAGAAATTAATAGCGAATGAATATCAGATTCGGAACGTCCTAAATAAATGTCATCATTCAGGATTAACGCATTATCGCTATGTTCAAATATCTTTTTACATAACCAGTTCCATGACTTTGAAATTGGGAATGGATCATAATTCCTAACTACTTCTACATTATTATATGTTAGTCTAAAGTCCTGAAGTCCGTTATCTAATACATAGATCTTCGTATTCGGGAAGTCATCGGTGTACAATTTTAGTGCTGGTTCTAAGTAATCAACTTGGTTAATAGTGGGGATCCCGATTGAAAATAGCATATTCATTTTATTGTTTTAATTTTTAAACAAAAGAAAAATATTAATATTTTTATTTTAAACAATACAAAAATATTAATATTTTTATTTTAAGATATTTATAGATAATGCTTTGAATTTATTTTCTTCCATCCAGCCGTTTGGAGAATTTTCAAACCCGCACCAAATAAACTTCATCCCTTCTTCATCTTTTTTTGTTACACCAAACAATGGTCTGGATACATGAAGCCCAACAATCGGAGCCGGTATATAATTTTTTCTCCTTTCGAGGAAACCAACCGCGTCATCTTTTGACAAGGCTTCAATTACAATCGGTTCATCAATCCCTTTTAAATAAAACTTATAAAATAAAACCGTATTGACTTGTTCCATTATTATTTTATTTATATTGCACTCGGTCTTACTAGATCTTTATCTGTTCTATTAATTGGGTTAGCCCCTATCTTTTGAAAGATGGGGGTTTTAGTTTTTAAAACATTCTGGCAACCTCCGAAATTCATTCTTAGTCAAATTATTAATTATTTTAGAAACCCTTTGTTTTGCTACTGGAAAACATTTCATCTTTTCAGCATTTTGCCATGAAGTATGCCATTGTGAATGACAGCACCATTTTCCCAATACCATGTGATTCTCTAAATTTGCTGCTAATGTCGGGAATAATGATTTCTCTAAAATATGATGCTGACTACCATACCAGTCTTTATCGTTATAGTTTTTTAAACTGGCTCCGCAATTTTCGCATCTTTTATTAGACTTAGCCATAAAATGCTTAAACCAATTTTGAACATCTTCATACAGAACCGGTACATCTTTATTTTTTAAATAAAGTTTTGTAGGTTTTGTTAAATCATTTTCAACTATTTTACTATTTTTTAATTTTTCACGCGATCTGGTAATACTTATTTCAGCTCTTTTCTTTTTATAATGATAGAGGCAAACTCCTGCAACAATGGCTTTATCTTTTTCGTCATTGCATTCAGGACAGTTACCAAATTTAACTTTAATCATGAGTACCAAAATTAAAAGATAAATTTTACAAAAAAAAATATTTTTAATTATTTTGTATTAATAATAAAGTATTATATTTGCATAAATGATTTACTATGAATGAAGTTTTAACCAAAACAAATAACGGACTAGGGTCCACAATAAAAGAATATTTATCTGAAAGAGGTATTAAGCAAAGGTTTGTTGCAGACAAAGCCAATATTTCAAACAGTCATTTAAGTAACGTACTTAGTGACAGAGTTGTAATTACACCAGATGTTTTAGATGATTTAAATGTAGCACTGGGAACAAACTTTTCTTTGTAGTATAATATTGTTATACTATTTTTACTAATACAACATCATTACATAAAGCACATTATGAAATGATGTTCGATTGATAGAACATATTTTTTTCAATTAGATCTTTGGCTTGTATGTGCTTACTCGCCAAAGTTTTTTTTTCTACTATGGCTACCATCTACAAACAGCTAACTAAATATTGCCAATTAAAAAACATTCCCATTCCCCCAGTTGAAGTTAGAAGGAAAATAGGCAACAGTGCAATTCAGGTTTGGTTCGATAAACAAAATCTATTAAAAAATTTCTTTTGTTTGCACAAAGCAAATATTAAAGAGAATGACGGTATTGAATATATTGTTATATGCTATCCTAAAAAATTTATTCCGGTCATTGATGCCATCATTAGAAAAGTGATGGCATTTTATTTGTCTAGTAATGAAGAAACTACATATAATAAAGATATAAATATTAAGACAAATAACAAAAGAAAACGGATCCTTATTAAGCCAACTCCAACATACTCAACTAAAAATTACAAGTAAAATGGCACTTAGAAATCAACCTTATATGCCCCTATATATTCAGGACTATTTAACCGACGAAAAGCTGAATAATTGCAGCTGGGAAACGCAAGGAATTTATATAAAAATCTTATGCGTTTTGCATAAAATGGAAACGTATGGAGCAATTTTGCTTGAGCAAAATGTCAAGCAAAACGTCAAGCAAAACGACAAGCAAAATGCCAAGCAAAATTTTGAATTTTGCTTGAGTTTTGCTTCGCACTTTGCTTCGGTTTTGCTTAAACAAATTCCAGCACCCAAAGAAGTGATGGAAAATTCGTTAAAAGAATTGTTTTATTATAAAGTTTTACACTTTGATGGCGAAAAGCTATACCAGAAAAGAATGTTAAAGGATGGGACCATAAGTGACATAAGGTCAAAATCAGGAAAAAGGGGTGGCGAAAGCACTGTTTTGCTTAAGCAAAATGTCAAGCAAAACTTCAAGCAAAACTTCAAGCAAATTCCTGAAGATGAAAATGAATATAATAATAACCATGAAGAAATAGTAAAAACAAAAGAAGTAATTTTTGAAAATGAAAAATTTTTAACCAGCGACATGGCAAAAATATTTTTTGAAAAAAACCCAACAGACTTACCCGATAATGACGATAAAAAAAATTGTTGGTCCATTGCCCAAAAAATTGAAAAAGCAAAGGGCTGGGAAAGCCAAAGTTCGCTGAACGGAAAAATGGAAGTTTGTTTGGAGGAATGGAATAAAATTTTAGAGTTTGTCGGATCCGATGAATTTTTTAAAAAGTTTTCGCTGAAAAATATCGATAACCAATTTTCTTCAATTTGGAAAAATTACTGCCAAAAAAATGAACCAAAAAAATTGAACAAAAATTCAGAATCCGATAAGTCAATTCGGGGGGTAGAATTTGTTGAAGATTTTAAAAAAGTTAGGCTATCCGATGGGTCGTTTTTTGAATTGGGAAGGGAGCAATCGGAAATGGCAAAATTCAAAGAAATTCTACCAAAAGACATTTGGAGGGGTAAGCCTAAGTATTAAAATGATAAAATTTGGCACATTCTAGCCGTTTCCTTGAATTTTAATTGATAATGTGTACACTTATTAGCCTCTTATAAAAATAATCGAAATTTGAGCCTTAAAATTAAATGATAATAAAAACTAATAAAATGAAAACAAAGTACCTAGCTTGTAAAGATTACAAAAAATTATTTGAAAAGGATATTAAAATTGCACAACAAAGTATTCTAAAAAATGAATTCCTAAATGAGCAATTAAAAGAAGAAAATATTAAACAATATTTAGTAACTCTTTCACTTGATGAACATACTGGTTTTGCTATTTTTTATAGCATTGTTATAACTAAGATTGAAGCTATAATGGGTAAATCAACTAAAAGCAAGATATTAAGAGAGTTAAAGAAGGCAGGATTCTTTTACTATGATAATAAAATTGATGGCATAGGTTCATATGTATATTCTTCTGAACTTGCATTTTTTAAGTAATAAAAATATATTAAAATATTTTTTTTAATAGAATTTTATTATTTACTTTTACAAAAAAAAGCCTGTGTATACAAAAGATGATTTTGAAAAGGTCGGCATAGATACCAGTAAAATAAGGAACGGTAAAGGGATATGTCCTAAATGTGGCAATGATAGAAAAAACATGAGGGATCCTTCCTTATATGTTAATCTTAATGATGGTGTATATAAATGCTTTAACCATCCTTGTGATTTTAAAGGATCTGTTTCTTATAAAAAAAAAGAAATTGTAAAAAAAGAATACAATAAACCACTGCCTAGACTACAGAAAGTATCTGACAATGTAGTTAAATGGTTTGAGGGAAGAAAAATATCTAATTACACGCTACTTCGTTTAAAAATATCTGAAAGCGTTGAAAACTTCGGAGGAACAAAGAAAAAAGCTATTTGCTTTAATTATTACAAAAATGATAAGTTAGTTAATATTAAGTTCAGATCTAAGGATAAGGGATTTAAATTAATTGGGGGTGCGGAATTATGTCTATATAATATAGATGCAGCAAAAGACGAAAAAGAGTTAATTTGGGTTGAAGGTGAAATTGATGCAGCCAGTTGCATAGAATCTAAAATATATAATGTGGTTAGTGTTCCAAATGGAGCCGCCGGTAATAATGCTAGACTAGACTATATAGATAATAGTTGGCAGGAAATAGAACATATTGAAAAGCATATTATAGCTGTGGATGACGATGAAGCAGGAAGGGCTCTTAAAGATGCTTTAAGTTTTAGGCTTGGAGTGGATAAGTGCTGGTTTGTTAAGTATCCTGAAGATAAGATAATCCCAGACGAAAAAGTGAAAGGTGGTTTTAGAACTTGTAAAGACTTAAATGAGGTCCTAGTATACTTTAATTCAGATAAAGTAAAAGAAGTAATTGAAAGTGCGCAGCAATTACCTATTGTTGGTGCTTATCAGGTAATGGACGTTGCCGATGATTTACTTGAAGTTTTCCAAAAAGGATTAACACAAGGCAATACTACCTTTTATGGTGAATTGGATAAATTATTCAAATGGAAGAAAAAAGAATTAAATCTATGGGTTGGTTACGGAAACTTTGGTAAAACAACCTTTGTACTTCATTTAATGATTATCATGTCAATGTATTGCGATTGGAAGTGGGCAATATTTTCTCCGGAAAATTTTCCAGCCAGTGACTTCTTCATTGATTTAATAGAAATGTATGTAGGAAAACACGTTGATGACCGACGCGGAAATAAAATGACGGAGGAAGAATATGTCGGTGCAATGGAATTTTTGCAGGATCATATAATATATGTATATCCATCCGACGTTCAGGATATAACAACAATTCATGACATATTCCGAAAATTACATTTAAAGCATGGACTGGATGGAGTAGTAATTGATCCATTCAACCAATTAGATAATTTGTTTGAGGGAAATAATAGGGACGATCAAATTTTATCAATTATGCTGAAAGAATCAAAAAGATTCGCACTAATGAATAATCTTTCCTATAACATAATTGCTCACCCTAGAAACGTATTACCAGATAAAGAGGGTAAAAGACCAGATGTTGATGTTTGGCATTTAGCCGGTGGCGCAATGTGGAATAATAAGATTGATAATATAATGGCTGTGGACCGTCCTGAATGGTGGCGTGATAAAACGTCTACATTAACCAAACTTCGTTCATTAAAGATTAAAAGACGTAGAACTGGGGGTAAAGCTGGAGGCGAATGCGATTTCGATTATTTACCTAATCAAAGTAGATATTGTTTAATTGATAATGATAAGATTGTAATTGATCCAAAAAGAGCAGATGAATTATAAAGCCGATAAAGATTTCTATTTAAATGAATTAAGGAGAGTAGAAACTATGGGACTAAAAAAACCATTGATTGATGATTCGTATATAATTGAAGCTAAGTCGCAAGGTAATTTCTTCGACGACGTAGAAATAATTAATCTTAATGACTTTGAAGGGTTTTAAAACAAAAATATTAAAATGAAAATAATAAACGGAAATAACATAGACGTATTAAAGCAATACCCTGATAATTACTTTGATTCAATCGTAACCGATCCACCATACGGACTAGGTAAAGAACCGAATGCTGCCGATTTAATGAAAGATTGGATTGAGCATGGTTATCACGAAGTCGGTGGTAGTGGGTTCATGGGTAAGGAGTGGGATGCCTTTGTTCCTCAACCGATATTTTGGAAAGAAGTATATCGTGTATTAAAGCATGGGGGTCATGTGTTAGCGTTTTCGGTACAAGAACCTACGATTGGGGAGTTATGTCTATGCGATTTGCAGGTTTTGAGGTCAGGGATTGTATACAATGGCTATATGGTTCAGGATTTCCTAAAAGCCATAATATCAGTAAAGCCTTAGATAAAATGGAAGGTGCTGAAAGGGAAGTAATAGGTAAAGCTGAACATTTGAATAAAGGAAATGCTTTTAATAAAGAAAAGGGATGGAATGACAATAATCTAAAAAGTCCAGATGAGGTTATGATTACCGCCCCAGCAACGGAATCCGCTAAACAATGGGATGGTTGGGGTACTGCTTTGAAACCTGCCAATGAACCAATAGTCTTAGCAAGGAAACCATTAGAGAAAGGATTGTCTATTGCAGAAAATATCCTTAAATGGGGAGTAGGTGGAATTAATATAGATGCGAGTAGAATAGGAACAAATGACGATTTGAATGGTGGTCAATATCGTGGTGAAAATAATAAAATTAATGATGGTCATACAATATTTACAGATACATCAAAAACAAAAGGCGAATTTAAACAACCGCAAGGTCGTTTCCCCGCCAATATCATTTTAACACACCACGAAGATTGTGTATGTAAAGGAACTAAAAAGGTAAAAGGCAGTAATAGTAAACCCCAAGATATTGGAAAGGGTCGTGATGGAGATTTTACAAATGGAATTTATGGTGCAAAACAAAGCAAAGTTGCAACTTCACATACTGACATTGAGGGGAATGAAGAAGTAGAAGATTGGGATTGCCACGAAGATTGCCCTATTAGAATATTAGATGAACAAAGTGGTATTTTAAAAAGTGGTGCAATAATAAAAGAATATGTGGTAAAAAATAAATCAAATTCTTTAGGAAAATTTAATGTTTGGACAAGTCGCAATAAAGCAAGTCAAGGTGGTGCTAGTAGATATTTTATGAATTTTTCTTATGGAGGTAGTGACGTTTTTTTTACATATATTTACAATCAAATAAATCAAAATATATGTGGGAATACTTTAGAAAATCAGAAGGTCGTTGGTACGTTAAATGGCGTAATCAAGGAAGTAGAACAATATTTTCAAAGCGTAGGTCAGTTTATAAATGGGAACAAGTCAATGGAAAACTACCAAATGGATACGAAATACACCATATCAACCTTGACAAAAGTGATGATAGAATTGAAAACTTACAATGCCTTACAAGGACTGAACATAGATTTTTACATGGAAGGCTTATTGAAGACCATAAATTCATTAATGGAATTGAAAATAGGAGATGTCAATGTTGCAAAGAATATAAACCAATTGAAAAATTTGCTATTAGAAATAGTGGAACTTATCAAGGTTACTGCAAATCATGTCAAAGAGATAAATTACGAGAATGGCAAGAAAAAAATAGAGAAAGACACAATAAGTACCATAGAGAATATAGAAAAAAGTAACCATAGATTTCAATACCAAGCAAAAGCAAGTAAAGCAGAAAGAAATAAAGGATTGGATGAATTTGAAGAAAAAGAACCACAACATGATTTTGGAACTAAACTTGGTGTAAAAAGAGAAGATAGAATACATACTTTAAAACAAAACTTCCATCCAACGGTAAAGCCTATTAAGCTAATGCAATACCTTGTACGAATGGTAACACCGCCAAATGGAATAGTTCTCGACCCATTTGTCGGTAGTGGCACAACGGGTATAGCTGCTAAGTTAGAAGGTTTTGAATTTGTAGGTATTGAGCAGGATCCGGAATATACCAAAATTGCAGAAGCTAGAATAAATAATTTACCAATTGAAAATAAAGGAATAGAAGATAAAAAGCCTAAATTTATTCAACCAACATTATTTTAAAACATAAATATTAAAAATTAAATTCTATCAAAATGAAAAGCAAAAAAAAGAAAAAAGAAAAATCTGTATTTGAAAGAATGCCAATGGATTATTACCGTAGACATTCATTAACTTTAATTCCCAAAGGCAAACATTTTAAAAATGAAGTTCATCAAACGGTTACTGTTGTTATGTGGTTATTATTGGTGGAATGTTTAAGAGATTTCAGGATACCAATTAGAACGATTAAAAAGATGCGTAGTTTTAAAAAATCATTTGAATCGTTTGTTATACAAGTAGTCGCGAATAATGCAGATGCTTATTTAATTGTTTATCAAAATGGAAATATGAATTTAACTTATGACTATCCAGTTGATAATTCACCTTGTTTAATAATAAGTTTAAGTTGGTTTGTAGTTGAAGCATATAATACTATTCAGCCAAAAGATAAATTGTATACACAGCAATTAATTTTTTAAAAAAAATATTTTAATTAACAATAAAAAATAAACAACATGGGATTAAAAGAAAGCAGTAGTAACATTACATTCATTAACATTAAGGATGGTAATTTATCAGTTAAGCAAAACGATGGCAATTACAAGTCATATAGATCATTGGGAGGAATAATTAAAAAAGTAGGATTTGCAACAAATACTTCACCATCCAGCGGAGTAACTTACCAAACTGCAAAAATAATTATTGACAGTGATGGCGAATCTTTCCAATTAGAAATGTATACAGATAGTCGTTATTTCCTTTCATTGTGTAATTTCCTTAAATCTTCAGATCCTTTGCAACCTGTGGAAATAAGTCCCTCACAAAAAATAATTGAAGGTAAAAAAATACAGACCTGTTTTGTTAGGCAAAATGATATTGCACTTAAAGCTGCATATACCAAAGATAGAATGGGAGATTTACCTCCATTGGAACCAGTTGCAGGACAAACATACTTAGATAATAAAAAACAAATCAAATTTTGGAAGGAATGGCTTATTTCTACCTATGGTGAATTCAAAGTAAATGCACCAACTCCAGTATCCGGACCATCGCACAGTTCACCAGATAATATTAATAACCTAACAGAAATAGTGGATGACCTTCCATTTTAATTATGAATATCCCAGATAAATTACAATTCGTTACAGATGGAAACATTATTGAATTGGTAGAAACTATCGAAAGGGAAAATAGAAAGAAATTGCCCGAACCTAAATATGTTTACAAGTACATTGTAGGCAGAACTAAGATCGGGCTTTTTCTTACCCTTACCGAAAGCCACATTAATAAGTTATTAGATAGTGGAATAGCCAGAATATATAATTGTTAAAAAAAAGTAAAAATGTTTTAAAATAATTTTTTTAATACAAAAGTTTTATGTAGCTTTATTCTATAATTAAAAAAAATAGAAATGAAAACAAAAACAATCGACAAATCAAAGAATGAAAATTGGTACGAAGAATGTATGGGACTAATTAAACAAGGATACCATATAGCTTATTCTTCATTCGGAATTATTATTTTACATTTTTAAAATTTACAAATATGCACTACGAAAATCTCTTATTAAGACTTAAACCTGAAATTTTAGAAGCAATTAATAACGACATGGAAAAGTATCCATATCTTATTGAGGATATAAAAAAGAAATTAAGTTCAGAAATATCGATCCTTGATCTAAAATATGGTACAGCACTTAGCTTAATTACTTATCATTATATAGCCTTTGGTGAAAAACCTATAACCGCAATTGATTGTTTTAAAGAACTGTATCCAATATCTGAAAATTCTAATTTAGTTGAAAATTAATAATATGGACACTACATTTATTTACAAGGACGAAGATGGGCAGCTTACCTTAGATAGCAAAACCGGAGATATACTTCTCCGGCTAGCTTCCGAGAAAAGAATAAGGAACATTGGATGGCTGACTAAAAATACCAATGGCTTTATATCCTATTATAAAAATGACGAGGAAAAGCAAGTATTTAAAAAAGCAAACTCGTGGTCTATTAATTATAATGTATTTAGGTTCCTGCCAGCAAATGAATCAACGATTAATATACGGACCGAAAGAGGAATATATAGGATAACCAAAAAAAGAGGAATTGAATCAGGATCCTTCCTTTATTTTAAAACTTCCGGTATTGAACGCAAATTCTACATCAACCGAGATTTTTTCACATTTGAACCACACAATGGCAAAGAAACAACGTAATTATACCGTAAAGGGATCCTGCACCATTTACTTCAGGGATCAGTTTGTCAAGTCTTTTAATTATAGAGATTACGATCAAAGGAAAAGACATCTGGATGAAATATTAAAAAATGTTGCACATCTATCTGGAACCCTTGAAATAATAATAGCACCGGAAACAAAACAATAAAAAAATTTTAAAACAATTAGCATGATTAAGAAAATTCTATTTCGATTAATTTTTGGAAAACCAATTAAAGGAGAAAAGGTTAATAATATACCTAACTTCAAAACAACCTATCCGAAAGAAATGCCAGAAAACTTCAACCAATGGTCTATCCACATATTTAATAACGAATTAAAATATAAGAGAAATGTCGGTTAAGGAATATTTAGAAAACTTAGACAAACGCAGGTACACAACTTTTATGGTTAATAGTAAAGGCAAGTTCTATATAGAAAATGGAATTGAAATACCAATGAAAGAATTTGAATCATTTTATCCATTGGCTACTAAGGTTAAAGTAACTATAAATCATAAAAAAGGGGAAAACCCAGATAAGTCAAGATCTTATTTAGATTAAGTTAAAATAAAAAGATGAATACTTTTAATGACATTCCGGATGGGATTACCCAAATTACAGTTGGCACATTCATGAATTTACTAACTAAGCGTAAAATCATGAACACCGAACTTAGACAGCCTAAAAAGTGGCTTAAAAAGCCATACGGAACAATAGATTATCATTTATACTATTTTGCTGATAACACTGGAATAGCAGTTGCACCTAAATACGAAAAGGGTAAGGTTGATTATTTGTATTTTAAGTTTGGATGCAGCCATGAATATATCCAGCAATCGCAAGAATCATGTCTCAAAACTTATAAATGTAAAGTTTGTAATCATATTTATATTGTAGATAGCAGCGATTAAATTAAAAATATTAAAATCAAAGTTTTAATTAATAAATATTAATTTAGCATTATGAAAATAAAAGATCAATTAACAATCGTTATTCCAAATAAGAATGAAGGGGAAAACATAATTAATTGTTTAAAGAAATTAAACAACCAAGCCTTCATTGAAGGAACCAAAGTAATTATTGCGGATAGTAGCGATAAAGGAATGGAGCCAATGATTGATAATTATTTATTTTACAATCTCGATATATCATTCACGCTGGGAGGTTTCCCATCTTTTGCTAGAAGGAATGGCAGCTTATTTGTCAAAACACCTTATGTCCTATTTATTGATGCTGATATGTTTATTACTGATGTTTTTTTGCTGTTAGATTTACTTCGATACAATAAAGGGAATTTTGATTTACTTACTATCCCTTTCAGGACCCATTCAAATTATGACTGGGGATATCGTGTTTTTGATCGGTTGCAATGGGTAAGTCATAAAATTTTCGGTCAACCATTTGCGATTGGAGGTTTTCAATTATTTTCAACTTATGCTTATTGGGAAACTGGGGGATATGATCCTAGATTTTTAGTTGCCGAAGATTATTGTATATCCCTTAAAATTAATCCGAAAAGATTTGTTGTGTACAAACATAAAAATGGAATCTGGACTTCACCCAGAAGATTTAAAAATAAAGGTATTCTATACATGGCTTGGTTAATGTGGAAAACATTCATTAACCGGAATAATCCTGAATTCTTTACTTCATCTCATGGATATTGGGATTAATCAATAAATATATTTACAAATGAATATTATAAGAATAGAACCAGTAATTCAAGTTGCCACGCCACTGGGAGATGGCGATGCTATATTTTTATTCGATTACAGCTTAGACGTTAATTCCGTATGGGTTGTTAGGTTAGCTGGAGGTGAAGTAAAACATTTATATTCTGAAGATATACGGATATACGGAAATAAAATGAATGGTAAAGGGATAGATACTATTATCCCAGATCATTGGAAATCTAATAAAAAATAATACAATGTATCAAAACAACGACGACGAATCTTTTGCAAAGATTTACAAATTAATGCTTTCAATAGCTGATTTCTTTGTCCAGCAAAAATCAGTTATGGATGGTGAAGATTTAATACTACAAGCCCAACAAGGGGATTTGCCAGAATCCCTCCCACACGATCCCAGTGAAGCAATAGAAAAAGTTAAATTGATGAAATACCTTATACGCCAAAGAGGGGTACTGGAAGGAAAAATTATTTTTATGAATTCTTTTTTAATACATCTGGAAAAAATAAGTAAGGAATTAGGAATGTCATAATTTATAAATAATTGTTAAAAGATACAAAAGTTTTAAAATAATAATTTTAATATAAAAGTTTTATGTAGATTTGTGTAAGCAAAAATAAAAAAATGAAACTTTCTAAAAAAACCACAGACAGAATCTTCACAGTAGTTACAATTCTAGTTATCTTATTTGTAATTGGATTTCTGCAAGACAAAAATTTCCGCTAATATTAAACTAACAACATCATGGAATGGATTTCAGTTAAAGACAAATTGCCGGATCTAATCGAAGGAAAGGACTATTCGGAAAACGTTCTAGTATCCTGCAATGGGGAATTAATGGTAATGACATTATCCTTTTTACCAGATGACAATGGTCGCTGGTCTTTTTTTTGGGCTAATTGCTATGGGGATATTAATGGGGATGGTGAAGTTGATGATGATTACCAACCCACCCATTGGATGGCATTACCTTCAATAGTAAAAGAAAAAATATAATTATGAAAGCTAATTACGAGATATGTTATAGAGGTATTACTAATAATGTAACAACTATATACGTCATGAATTATTCTAATCTTAATTTAGTTGATCATGTTACATGGGATAATACTAGACTTTGGATTGACGAGCACGTTGTCGCTGTTTTCAAAAATTGTAAGTTAAAAACAATAATCAATATATGACACATGGAAGTTTATTTTCAGGTATTGGTGGTTTTGATTTAGCTGCCCAATGGATGGGATGGGAAAATATATTCCATTGTGAATGGAACCCATATGGGATTCCCACCGAATTGGACTTTATTTACCTTTCCAAAATGGAGACAAGAATCAACAAAAGCAGCAGGAAATGCAATAGTACCACAAGTTGCTTTTGAACTTTTTAAAATAATAAATATCTATAACCAATAATTATGGCAGACATCAATAAATGTACAGGAGAAGGATGCACGCAAAAAGAAAAATGCTACAG
>TBL_comb48_EPIDRAFT_1001135_pt1 | contig 20088 bp, 14 predicted proteins | sample TroBogEpilimnion_37_FD_10681 | JGI IMG/M metagenome (IMG submission 10681)
TGGTGAAGTCCTTTAACTGCAGGCATTTTTTTGCCTGATTTTGCTATTTTGATACCATCTCCGATAATCAAGTAGCGTTCATTGACTATAACTTTTTTAAAGAGTTTCAAGGTCAGACTAACCCAAAATTCTGTAAGTTTTTGAAGGTTCATTGCAGAGCTGTGAAAAAACCTAAGAAGAGGATGATAGCAATTTTCATTGAGACCTAAAACACGAACAATGCTTGTGACCCCAATCAAATCTCTGCGTATACTCATGCCAGCCAAAACGACTACAAACCACATAAAATTTCTTCGATTGGACGAAGCATTTCTTCATTGCGTAACTGCTGCTAACCAAGCTGTCCAAAGAGCCATTGTGTGTTCCTTCTTTCTGTCTTACAAAAAATAAAATTATTTCTATCTGTAGAACGATAGTTCAAGTGTATCAGAAGAGAAGAAAAAAATGGCAAAATAGCTGTTGGCGATTTGTGGTTAAATTTAATTAATAGATTTTTGCTTCGAAAATGACTATAGTTGCTAATTAATCGATATTGAGCATCTGTATGAAAATTACTTTAGCTTAAATCTATAACGCAGCACACTAAAACTCGTCACTCTCAAGATAAAAAGATCAACTAAAAAAAATCGAACGAATTCTAAAAAGAAAAACTACAGACAGTATTTACAAAAGGCAAAGAATCCCTTACATCGCGCTACCGATAGAATACGAGTTTATTAAATGTTTATAAAAAAAGATCATTAATTTAAATTTATATAAATCCTAACTTCGAGATCAGCCAAAAAAACTATTAATCATTCACTTTTAAATCGTAAGTCACAACTATTTTCGGATCTCAAGCACTGCTCCAGTTGAATTATGCTCATAAAAATCAAAAAAATTTTAATAATATTTTTATTCCTGCACAACTTAATAAAAAAACACATAAAGATCAATTAATTTAATTAGATGTGCAATTTGCAATGACCCCTGAGACTAGAAAGGTGGAGAGTCCCGGGATCCATGATTTGATTTCGTGTGAGATCTAAGGATGCAACACTTCGCAGAGAAGAAAGGTGGAGAGCCCCGGCATCTGTGATTTGATTGGATCTGAGATCCAAGGAGGAAAGACCCCAAAGAGAAGAAAGGTGGAGGGCTCCGGAATCTGTGATGGAGTTGTAGCCGAGATTCAAGGAGGAAAGACCCCTCAAAGAAGAAAGGTGGAGGGCTCCGGAATCTGTGATGGAGTTGTAGCTGAGATACAAGGAGGAAAGACCCCTCAGAGAAGAAAGGTGGAGAGTCCCGGTATCTGTGATTTGATTGTTGTTGAGATCCAAGGACGAAAGACCCCGAAGAGAAGAAAGGTGGAGAGCAGCCTCGTCTTCAATGCAATTCCAACTCAGATCCAACGTGGTAAGACCCTGCATGTGAGAAATATGAGCTGCTCCGGCTTCGCCTATTTTGTTGCGAGTAAAAACAGTACCTCCGAGTTTTAAGGTGGTAAGACCTTGCATTTGAGAAATACTTTGAGCCCCTTCAGCTGTGATGGAGTTTCCGCTGAGATCCAAGTTGATCAGGCTGTGCATGCCGGAAATATGAGCGGCCCCAGTGTCTCCTATATGGTTGTTGTTCAAAAAAGCGTCTTCTAATCGAAATAAGTCGTCGGCCCATTTAAGCATACGACCTATAGCAGGGAGGAAAGGAAAACCACCTCCGAGATTCAAGGTCGTAAGATGCTGTAAGCCCGAAATGTGAGCCGCTCCCTCCTCTCCCACTTGATTCGAGCTGAGATCCAAGGAGGTAAGATTTTGCATTGTTGAAATGTATTTCGCGCCAGTATCTCCGATTTGATTTTTAGCAAAATTTAAGTGCTTGATCTTGCGTATGTTAGAAAGATACAGAGCTCCCACCTCTGTGATTTGATTTGCGCTGAGATTCAAGGTATTAAGACTCTGCATTGTTGAAATATATTCCGCGCCAGTGTCCCCAATTTGATTTTTAGCAAGATTTAAGTCGGTAATCTCTGGCATGTTAGAAATGAGGAAGACTCCATCATCGTCAATTTGATTGTTGGCAAGATTTAATTCTTTCATTTTTTGCATGAAAATAAAATGGGGTAAACCAGCATTTGTGATTTGATTTTTAGAAAGATCTAAAGTTACCATATTTTGCATGTGAGCAATGCGTTTCGCGCCAGAATCACCGATTTGATTCTGGGAAAGATTCAAAATGACAAGCCTGCACATCTTAGAAATGTCTTTTGCACCCGTGTCTCCAATGCGATTCTGAGCAAGATCCAAGTCTAAAATATTTAGCATGCGAGAAATATGATTTGCTCCCAGATCTCCGATTTCATTGGATTTGAGATGCAAGTACTGAATTCTTTCCATGTTAGCAATGTGCTCAGCACAATCATCACTGATTTGATTGAAATTGAGGTTTAAGTTTTCTATTTGTCTCATGGTAGAAATGTACTGTGCGCCAGAGTCACCTATTTGATTGTTCGCAAGATTTAAGGAGGTAACGTTGTGCATACGTGCAATGCTCTGAGCTCGCTACTGCAGCGATCTGATTAGATTTAAGTTCCAAGCATCCGATACCAGTCATTTGAGCAATATGAGTTGCTCCCTCATCTTCAATGCGATTGGAGTTCAGAAACAGGTGTTTCAATCCTTGCATACCGGCAATGCTCTGTGCTCCAAGAGATCACAATTTCATTGTGACTTAGATCCAAGGTTTCCAGCCCCTGCATGCAAGCGACGTAAGAAACGCCGAGATCTCCGATTTGATTGTTGGCAAGATTCAGTATTTCTGCTTTTATTTGGGCAATGTAGAACGCGTCTTGATCCTTGATTCGGTTGTGGTTGAGATTTAATCGTTGGATCCTGACTGAGGTAAGACTGGTGGGTTTAAAAGAGCCTATCTGGTTATGACTGAGGTCTAAAGATTCAAGCCCCTGCAGGGCAAGAATCTTCAGAAAGCCTTCACTTGTGATTTGATTGTTTGAGAGATTTAAGTTTTTGAGCTCTGGCATTTGAGTGATTAAGGATATGGCCGAGTCATCGATGTGCTAATTCTCCAGAGTTAGAGTTTTTAAATGGGGGAGGCCCTCCAAAAATTGATCGACCGTGAGGATATTTCCGTCAAGATCTTTTGCCGAATTCATTGACAATTCCTTAACACTCTCAGGCAGTCTCCTGAATATCTTGGGATTTATTTTTGAATGTAAAATTTCTAATTTTTTAATATTATTGTTAAAATCGACTCTTTGAAAAAATTCTGGAAACCCGACATCAGCAACGGTCACAGTCAAAAAGACTGAGTTTATCTGAAAGATTACCCCCAGGGCTAGGGTGCATAGCGATTGCCGAAGAAGTATAGTACAAAAAAGCTACCATAGAGAATAAAGTGCATTTCTTCATCTGAGGATCATTACTTCAAAGAAATTTTTTAATCAACTATTTTTACATTAAAGTAATTTAACTTAATATTTCCTCTGATGGGTCATGCATAGGGGCTCGGAACTAGTACCCAATCACTTTTTCTTTCTCATAAAATAGGAGTTACGCATATGACTTGGGCAGAGGGTTAGCAAACCAAATCTTCATCAGGTAGCGATTATCCATGGCAGCATCTTTTGCTTTCTTCTGATAATTTTCTTGTGGGTTCTTTTTTAAAAAGATTCAAAGCCATTTGCCTGAGAAGAGAAGAGTTTTTTTCCGATTCTTCAGCGCATTTTTGTCGCCATCCTCCTTCATCGTCACATCCCCGTGTCTCAGGATAGTTGAATTGCCAAATGCGAAGAATGGTGTATTGCTTGGAACAGGGGCTCAATGGATCTCAGAAGTTCAAGGCAAGTCAGACAGGAGCAACAGAAAGAGCTCTAGGATCAGTGTTCAGGATCAGATCAAAGTCTTGAGTGTCTAGCAATTTAAAAGATGAAGAATCAGGGTATACCTCAGATGAGAGGGTTTATATTCAACTCAAAGGAATGGTACACACTTATGGAGAATATTTTACCATGGAAAAAGAAGCCCGTTAAGGATGCAAGAGACAGTAAAATTAAGCAACTCGAACATGAAATCTTAAGAAAAGGCCTTAAGCGGAACTATCAGCGTTGCTTGTTCTCAAAAAAAAAGCGAATTTTCTTTGGGAAGAAAAAGGAAGAGGAGCTAAAACTGAGCTAAGGGATCGTACCGCGATTCTAGACTTGATGATGGAATGTGAAAGAGGGGGCTCGTCAAAGCAAGGCATGTAGCATCCTAAAAGACGAAAGAACTATTCAGCGATGGAAGCTATCAAAATTAAGCGAGGATTGCCGCAAGAGCCCCTTCCGCCAGCCTCTTCGTTTTCTTAAGAAGAACTTCGGGCTATTTTAAAAGTGGTAAGCTTCGGAGTTTTGCGACAAGAGCCCTCGACTTCTGGAGCTTGCTGATCGGGGCGTGTATCTAGGATCTGAATGAAGATATATCGATTACTTAAATCTGAAAAATGAATGGAACATCGCGGTAAAAGCCGTCTTCCAAGAAAAATCGAAGTGGTGAGCACCTCATCAAAACTCGATTATGTGATTTTGGGATTTCAATTACTTTCCTAGTCCTTGGCATCTAACACTATCTCTATTTATTCAGGACATTTTTTCACGTAAAATATTGGGACATGCAGTAAACGAAACTGAATCTATGGAAAAATTATCTTCTTTAATTGAAAAAATCTGCATTCTCGAAAATATCCAAAGAAATCAAATCATCATACATGCAGACAACGGCAACCCACAGGAAGGGCTGTACATGCTTGTAACCTTGAAACGACTTGGAATTGTACCTTCGTTCAGCAGACCTGGGGTCAGTAATGATAATGCCTACTGAGAATCACTTTTTAAGACGATCAAGTACGTCATACGTATCCCAGCAAACCGTTCCAAAGTCTCGAAAAGACAAGACTTAGGTCAAAGGATTTGTAGATGGGTACTGATCATTGACATAGCGGAATTTCTTTTACCACAACAAATTCAAGACACAAAGGTGGGGATTTAGAAATTTTAAAAAGAAGGCATGCTGTTTATCAAGAAGCTCAAAAACAACACCGCTTCTTGTTGGTGTGGAAAAACTAGAAAAAAAATGGACAACATTGAATTTCATGGCTTGAAAATGATGCGTAATTTTGTTAGACCTAATGATGTAGGGTGACCAAGTGGTCGAGGCGACAACTATCCTGAAACATATCGATAGGCAGTTCTTGGATATGGTATCAGCCGATCGCAGAAGGCTTCCTGTCAAATTGATTTCGAGTTAGGATGACGATTTCGGAGGGTTGGTCTTTCTGTTCTCAGATTGGATAGACTTTTGAAGTATGTCGTTGCTATTGATCTCGGGGGTAGCTATGAGCTTTTTGGTTCTTTTATTTGTGTTTTTATTAGGTTTCTTATTGCTCTTATTAAAAAAAAGAAGGATGAGCATGATTTTTTTAAGCATCGTCTTTTTGATAGCGTTTCTTTTAGGAAATGGGAAGATAGCTTCTTTGCTTCTTTTGAATCTGCAATCCTCCATGCCATTGATTGATTTTCATTGGGAATCTAAAAATACGATTATCTTACTGGGAAGTGGTTTAGTTCGATGGTCTGGTGATCAAATGAGTTCAACTCTTTTGGGTTATTCCAGAATCCATGAAGCTGCTCGACTTTATGGGGATTGCAAAAAAACATCGAAGGATTGCATGGTATTAGCAAGTGGTGGATATCCTAAAAAAAGCGTGATTTCCGAAGCAGAGGTCATGCAAAAAGAGCTGATGGAACTAGGTATTCCCGAGGAAAATATTATATTAGAATCCAAAAGTAACAATACTTACGAGAATGCCAAATTTTCAAGTGCCATCCTTCATGCTCAAAGAAGAGGTGCGTGTATTTTGGTGACGTCTGGAGTTCATATGAAGCGTTCTCTTCTTTATTTCTCGCATTTCGGAATTCGTGCTACGGAAGCTCCTTCTGATCGCCTTGAGGTTTTTTCCTCGTGGTTTGCTTTATCTTATCACTTCTTTCTGACGGACCTTGCTTTGCATGAAAGAATGGGTATCTTACAATTTTATGCGTACCAATTCATGAAATAAGGCGCCAAGGATTCATGGTGAACCTCTCCAACTATCGTTTGAAAGTCTTCCTTGAGGCTTCTTAAAGTTCCATCCAATGGATTCCAGAAGAAACTTGGACTTTCAGTGGCACTAAAAGTTCCATGGCGTGTTCCATGACTTCAGTTAAAAGCTTCTTGATCTGAGCAAGCTCATGTTCAGGACAATCTAAAACTAATTCATCATGCACTTGTAAGATCATTTGAGCTTTTAAATTTTCTTGCTGTAAGCTTGATTGAATTTGAATCATCGCTAACTTGATTAAGTCTGCTGCAGTGGATTGAATGGGAGTATTCATGGCCATGCGCTGAGCATTGTTTCGTAGGATTTGATTTTGAGATTGAATATCAGGAAGCCATCTTTTTCTACCTAAAAGAGAAGAAACATAGCCGCATTCTTCAGCTTTCTTGATGATTTCCTCAAAATAAGCTTTAACTCCAGAATAACGTTGGAAATAGCGATCGATCATTTCTTTTGCTTGTTTTCTAGAAATTTTAAGCTCTTGCGCTAATCCAAAAGCTGTTTTCCCGTACATCAAACCAAAATTGATGGCTTTGGCAATTCTTCGTTGCTTTTCATCGACTTCTTCTAGCTTAATTTCAAAAAGTTCACTTGCTGTTTTTTGATGCACGTCCTCATCTTGATGGAATGAAGCGACTAAGGCAGGATCTTGGCTCATATGAGCTAAGATGCGAAGCTCCACCTGACTGTAATCAGCACTTACCAAAACGCAACCAGGGGAGGGAATAAATGCTTTTCGAATTTGAATGCCACGATCTGTTTTAATCGGAATATTTTGTAAATTGGGATCAGAACTTGAAAGCCTGCCTGTGCTTACCACCGCTTGATGAAAACTTGTGTGAATCTTTTTTGTCTGAGGGTCTTTTAAGGCGACTAAAGGATCCACGTAAGTTCCTATTAATTTAGAAAGTTCTCGGTACTGTAATAAAAATTCCACGACTTCATGTAAAGGTGCTAATGCCTCAAGTACCGAAACCTCTGTAGAGAATCCAGTCTTTGTTTTAGATTGTACCGGTAATTGGAGATCCTCAAACAAAAAACTTGCTAATTGCTGAGAAGAGTTGAGATTGAGAGGTCTTTTTTTTGGAGGAACAAAAGTTTGAATCTTGGCTTCTATGGCCTGCATTTCTTCTCTCCACTGAGAGGAAAGCTTTTGTAGCCAGGCTTCATGAATGCAGACTCCTTGAAGCTCCATATGGACTAAAATCGGGATTAAAGGAAGCTCGACTTGCAAAAAAAGAGGCATGAGATTCTGCGTTTCAAGCTGAGGTTTTAAGACTTCCCAAAGTTTCCAGGTCATCCAGGCATCTTCTGCGGAATAACGCGTAGCAAGAGGTATACTCACCTGATCAAAAGAAATTGCTTTTTTTCCCTTACCGCAAACTTGCTCATAGGTGAGCATTTCATAGTCAAAGTATTTTTCTGCTAAGGCTTTTAAATTGCAGCGCTCACCTGGATTCAACAAATAAGCAGCAATCATCGTGTCAAAAATGACTCCTTGTAAAGCTATATCCTGCTGTTCTAAGACGCTTGCATCATATTTGATATTTTGACCGATTTTTCCTACCTTAGGGTCTTCTAAGATGGGGCGTAATTGAGGCAGAGCTTCAGCTAATTGGACTCCTTCTGCATGCCCTAAAGGAATGTACCAGGCTTCTGTATCGATACCGATGGCAATACCCACTAACTGAGCTTGCCTAGGGTTTAAACTCGTTGTTTCTAGATCCAAACTGAAAAGACCGCGCTTGCGTATCCGAGTCAAAAGAGTTTCCAAGGCTTGACTATCAGCAATCGTTTTGCCCTGAAAGCTTTTTTGTGAAGTGCATAAAGAACCTTCAGGGATATAAGATTTCCATTGCGAAAGCAGGGATTTCAATCCTAAATCTTGTAAAATTTCAACACTTTCGGAAGTAAGGTGGAATTGGTAGCGCAAAGATTGCTCAGAAAAAACAAGAGGTACGGTCACTAATGTAACGAGCTTTGCTGAAAGTCGTGCTTTTTCAGCATGTTCTTGAAGCAGTGATCCTTTTGTTCCTGTTATCTTTCCTTTTTCTGCAAGATCTAAAATAGCTTCTAGTGTGCCGTTTTCTTTTAACCACGCAGAAGCTGTTTTAGGTCCTACCCCAGGGACTCCTGGGATAGAATCGGAAGCATCTCCTACTAAAGCCAGGTAATCACGCATCTGAGAGGGTAGGACTCCGAATTTCGCCTGGACCTCAGAAGGGCCGTAGCTTTTATCATGCATCGTGTCTAAAACGATAACGCGATTGGTCACCAGTTGCATGAGATCTTTGTCACTTGAAACAATCACAACTTGATGCTCATTGCTCAAAGAAGACCAATTCTGAGTCAGTGTGGCGATTAAATCATCTGCTTCTTTTTTAGGTTTTTCGTAAGTGGGTATCTGAAAACTTTTAATGAGTGATTTAATCTTCGGAAATTGAGAAATCAGGTCTTCAGCAGGAGCACTGCGTTGGGATTTGTACTGAGGGTATAAATCCTTTCGAAAAGAAGGCTCAGGAGAATCGTAAATCACAGCTAAGTATTCAGGTTTTTTTTCTTGAATCAATCGAGCAAGCATCGTCATGACCCCATAAACTGCATGAGTTGGCTCGCCTCTGCGATTATGCAGAGCACGGATCGCGAAAAAAGCTCTAAAAATAAAAGAACTCACATCAATCAAATACAGGGTAGGGGGTGTTTTTATAGGTTTCATGAAGTTCTTCTTGCTAACGAAGAACTCTCTTTGCGTCAAGTTTAAAAAATGCTATTTCATTGATTGACGTCTCTTGTAAATCCTGTATTCTGGCGACGGTTAGGCTCAAAAAGGGGGAGAATCATGGAATCAGCGAGCTTTATGAGTGGTTTTTTGGCGTCTTTACAAAGTGGTGATCCGGCCATTCTTGCTATTGCCTTTTCTTTTGTCATTTCCCTTTCTATGGCGTTTGAACGGATCATTCGTCTTTTTTTTCAGTACTATGTTGATGGCAATTCTTTTATGTTTGAAGTTCAAAAATACGTACTGGCAAACGATTTGGATGGAGCTATTCGTCTTTGTAACGGCGCAGGAAGTGCAGCGCTTGCCCGAGTGATTCGATCTGGATTACAAAGGGCCTCAAGAGATCAAGAACAAATTCAAAATGCTATTGACGCAGCAAGTCTTGAGGTCATTCCAAAATTGCAATGCAGATTGCCTTACTTAGCTTTGATCGCAAATATAGCTACCTTGTTTGGATTGCTAGGGACGATCACCGGATTGATTCGTTCTTTTGCGGCGATAGCTCTTGCGGATCCTGCGCAAAGGCAGGCTATCTTGGGTAAGGGAATCAGTGAAGCGATGAATGCAACGGCTTTTGGACTGATTGTGGCGATTTTTACCATGATTGCTCACTGTATTTTAAGTAGCAAGGCCACACATATTTTAGAGGATATTGACGAATTTGGTGTCAAGCTACTTGATTTGCTTTCGGCACGTAAATACCAGCATTCTTCACAAAAAGAGTAAGATGCTCAAGCGCCCATCTCGGAAAAATTCGCATACGGGGTCCTTTGAAGTCAATTTGGTCCCTATTTTAGATACGATGGTGACGATCATTGGATTTTTACTTTTCACCTCGTCCTTTCTTTCTATTGTGAGCTTAGAGACCCTTTTTCCTCAAGCTTCTCCAGAAGACATTCAAACTAAGATTCAAGAAAAACCTCTTCAGCTCACGTTGAGTATCGAAGAAACTGAATTGAAGCTTTGGAGCCCCTTTCAAAAAATAGAGTCTCAGGTCATCCCGAACACTCAAGAAGGAAAACTTGACTTAAAAACATTGCATGAAAAACTCATAGAAATTAAAAAAAATTTCCCCTTCGAAAAAGCACTTGTTTTTATCCCCCATGCTTGGTTTCCCTACGATCATCTCATTGGAGTGATGGATGCTACTCGATTAATTGAATCTTCTGATCCTCCTCTTTACGCAAAAAATACAGTTACGGGAAATGATGAAAGCTTAAAAGAGCTTTTTCCTGTCGCAGTTTTTGGAAATTTGCTGGAGGAACCTTAATGGCTTCTCAAAGAGGCATTCGATCACGTCGTGTACGACGTAAAATAGGGCAAGGCTTTGAGCTTCAACTGACCAGCATGATGGACGCTTTTGTGATCATCGTGGTTTTTTTGCTTAAAAGTTACAATGTCAGTCAGCATCGGTTCACCTCACCTCAAGGAGTGCAATTACCTTTCTCTACTTCTACCGATATTCCAACGGATAGCACCCAAGTCATTGTTACCCCAGAAGCTCTTACCGTAGAAAATGAGCGTGTGCTCGATTTCATCCAAAGTCCCTCTTTAGGTGGTTCTGAATTTCACTATAACTTTAAAACTACTGATTTAGATGATCAAGGAAGGCGCATTATTCCTCTTTATGATGCCCTCATGAAGGCACGTCAAACCACAGAACTTCTTTTGAGTAAATCCAAAGTTCGCAAAGATGGCAAACCCATGCCCTTTGAGGGGGTCTTAGCCCTTCAGGCTGATCAAAAAATTGAGTACCAGGTTCTTCGTAAAATCATGTACACAGCAGGTACCGCAGGCTTTAAAGTCTTTCGATTTTTAGCAGCCAAACAAGAGCACTGACTTTTGTCTGGACAATAGCCTGCTTGCTCAGATAGAGTACATCGCTCAAGGAGAAGCTGATGAAAGCAATCACAGATGCCGATTTTGAATCAGAAGTTTTAAAATCTGAGAAGTTGACTCTTGTCGATTTTTGGGCGAGCTGGTGTTTACCTTGTTCGCAATTAGCAAAAATTCTTCCATCGCTCGTTGAGAAATACGAAGGAAGGGTTCATTTTTGTAAAATAGATGCGGATGCCAATGAAGTGACTCCTGCTCGGTTTGGGATTCGAGGATTACCCACGCTTTTACTGTTTAAGAACGCAGAGGTGGTTGATCAAAGTGTCGGTCTTGTTTCCCTTCAAGAATTGGTAGCCTTCGTCGAAAAACATCTTGTTTGATTGAAAAAAAATCCTCCCTGGATTTGTGTAGGTATCTTCGTTGTGTTCCCTGGTAGTTTTTTTGAAAAAAATCAGACGGGTTTGGTCTTTTGTTTTTACAGTGTACCATTGAAAAAGAGGAAAAGTCTTTTCGTGCAGATCTTGCGGTTTTAAAGGCGTTGCAGGGATCTTCTGAGACGTTCACGCGTTCTCGATTGCAGCGATTGATGGCTTTAGGTCGAGTCTGTGTGGGGGGAGTTCCTATTCGACCCAGTGAGAAGCTTCGTCCCGGAACGCGGGTGGACATTGATTGTTCTCGAGATGAGCCCTTGGCAGCTGAAGAAGGGGCTTTAGAGGTAATTTACGAGGACGCTTTCGTTCTTGTGGTGAATAAACCTTGCAATTTAGTGGTCCATCCTGTTTCTGAAGAGGATTCTGGAACTTTAGTGCATCGCTTACTTCATCAGGTGGATCACTTAAGTAATATTGCTGGGGTTTTAAGACCTGGAATTGTCCATCGTTTGGATAAGCATACCAGTGGAGCTTTAGTCATTGCTAAAACCGATGAGGCTCATTTGAAACTCGTTGAGGCCTTCGCTCAGCATGCCATGAAAAGAGTATACTGGGCCCTTTGTTACTGTGCTCCTCGGGTACATTTAGGGACGGTGAGAAGTTTATTAGGAAGAAATCCTCAAGATCGTAAGAAAATGTCTGATCAAGTGCGTTTTGGTAAAAAAGCCGTTACACATTTTCAGGTGAAGCAAGTTTATCCTGCTGATCATCCTGTAGCTTGTTGGATGGAAGTTACTTTAGAAACAGGGCGTACCCATCAAGTGCGCGTGCATTTAACAAGCCAAGGGCATAGTTTATTAGGAGATCCGATTTATGGGGTGGCTTCTCCCTCACAGGCAAAATGGAAGAATCTTCCGCTATCTATTCAAACTTTAGTAAAAAATCTTCCTGGTCAAGCCTTACATGCTTTTTGTTTAGGTTTTAAGCACCCGATTACTGGAGTTTGGCTTCAGTTTGAAGCTCAGCCTCCAGAAAGTTTTCAAGCCTTAAAACAAGGGCTGGAAGCTCTCTCAGGGAGCTCTTCTTTTTTGTCACTTTGAAAAAATCCCGGTGGTGTCTTAGTAAAAAGCTATATTTTTTTTGACTAACTAAGAATGCCAAGCCAAAAACTAATCAAAAAAATTTATTTTCGTTTAGAAGTTGAGCCGATTTTTGAAAAAAATTGACAATTGAGATTTAGTGTAGGATGAAGAAAGTGTAATGAAATTCAACACAAAATTAAAACATTCAATGTTTGTTTTTTTCTTTTTTAACACTGCTTGGGCAATGCATCAAGAAGTAAAAACGCCCAAAAAGAGAATAGAAGAAGGGGTAGGGGTTATTTTTAGGTTAAGTCGGGATGATTTTCAGAGAATTTTTAGCTTTTTGTCATCATGCGATCTTTTAAATTTTATGCTCACAGGTAAAAAAAGCGAGGAACTTCAATCAATAGTCATTTGTATTTACTCAGATCAACCCTTGTCTTTTGCAGGTAAAAATATTTCTGATGAAGTTTTTTGGAGTATAGCAAGGGGTTATTATAAAAAAATTAAGTTCTTAGATCTTTCCTACTCGAAATTTAATCCTCATCTATTAAGAGAGCTTTCTGGAACTCTTGTCAGTTTATCAGTTGATAGTGTCGGAACCTCTAGGCATGATTCTGCCTTCAGAGACGTTCTTTTAGAGTCTATTTTAGTATGTAAAAATTTAAAAAAGTTAGATCTTAGGAATAATGACATGGAGGATAATGCAGTTGTAAGTATTGCTCAGCATCTTCCTGAGATAACCGAGTTTCGTTTCGGTGCTGCTAATCAGATGAGCGATCTTGGGGCTTCGAGTATTTCTCAAATGACGGGAGTTGTCGTTTTGGATCTCAACGAGAATGAAGTAGGAAATTGTGGAGCTCGTCATATTTTTCAAATGAGTCAGTTGATATCTTTGAATCTCAGCTGCAATGGCATCGAAGATCTTCCAGATTTGGGTATTGCTCAAATGCAAGAGATGACCGATTTAAATTTGAGCAACAATCAACTAGGTGATGTTGTGATGAATTCTATTTCCAAATTGAAGAAGGTGAAAAACTTAAATCTCTTCTCTAATGAATTCACTGACGTTGGGGTAGTTTTAATTTCTAAAATGCAAAATATTACCAAGTTAAATCTTGCTGGAAATCCAATCAGAAAAAATGGGCTCATTGCCATTTCTCAGATGAAGGCTATTATCAACTTAAATCTTTCTGGCTGTGAAGTGGGAGATGAAGGAGTGGTCATTATTTCTTCTATGAAAAACATGATTATTTTAAAGCTGTGTGACAATGATATCAGATCAATCGAATCAGATGGATCGATGGGTATTTCTATCATGAGCAGACTTACTAAGTTATATTTGGGTGCCAATCACCTGGGGGTGCAGGGTGCTGTTTATCTTTCTCGGATGAGAGAGCTTGCGGTTTTGGATATTGCGAACAATCAAACGGGAGCTTTGGGAGCGACTTGTATTTCTTCTATGGAGGGAATCAGCAGATTATCACTGCATCTTAACGACATAGGCAATGAGGGAGCGATGAGCATTGCTCAAATGAGTGCAATTACTGAGTTGAATCTTGCTTTGAATACAATTAATGATGTTGGAGTTGCTTCCCTTTCACGGATGATTGGGGTTATCAAGTTAAATCTTGCCGGTAATCAAATAGGAGATGCTGGTGCAATTTGTATTGCTCGAATGAAGGCACTCACAGATTTGGATCTTTCTCATAATGAAATAGGAGATACTGGAGCGAGTTGTATTTCTGAAATGAAGCGGCTGAGGTGCTTAAATTTGAGTTACAATCAAATAGGGGATGAGGGGGCTTTGAGAATTTCTCAAATGCGGGGGCTTAGGTACTTGGATATGGAATGTAATTCCATCGATGGGGAGAAGGCTGTCTTTTTTGAAATGTCTGAGCATTTTACCAATTGCTATTTCTTCCACGGGCAGACAGACTCATATTATTACGACTATCGTATTCGAGAATTTGGTGGCTTGTATTTTTGAAGAATGGGATACAAAGACCTTTTAGTTAGATGCATTGATAAAGCTTTATCGGGGTATCTTAGGTGATTGGCCATTTTTATTCATTCAGTCATGAAATAGAATGCACTATTTTTCTTGAGAAAAGAAGCCTTGGTGCTCGTTTCTCTGATGGGGTATATTATTTAGTCATAAGATATGATGGCTCACTGAAACTAAATTTTTAAAATTCACGTGTCTATTTTCTAATGCATTAAGTCAAGAGTGCCCACTCTCAAGTGAGTGACGCTCGTCATAGAGGCCTTCGATGTGATATTGCTTTGCGCCATAGCCTTACCACTTGAAATTTTTTTCAATCAAAAAATGGTCTAAATTGAACCAGGAAGCTCAATCATAGATTTTGGTTGATTTTTAGATCTTTTTTTTCTCAATTCATGAGGCTTATCTTTAGGCCTCTTTTCAAGGGGGGGGGCGATATTTTTGGGTACCTAAAAAGTCATTGATTTTTTTGTATCCATATACTAGACTTATTCACTATAGAATAGGTTTTGATTGCAGTAGGATTAGGGTGATCCTGGGTTTGCTTGGGCAAGCTTGAGGCATCATGAAGTTTCGTTACAACTCTTGAGCCTTGTGGTTTCAGAATATGCAAGCTAAAAATAGAGCTACAACTGCCTGAGTCTTTGGGGGCTTTTTTTGAGTCTAGTAGTACCCCAGGTATCTGAAATCATTGCATTTTAAGAAGAAGAAAAACAGGTATCTGAAATCATTGCATTTTAAGAAGAAGAAAAAAAGGTGGACGGTACCGCCAATAAAAGGTAAGAATTTCTGACGTTTTGGTGGATCTGATCGCGTAAAATCGTTGATGGTACTGCATTTGACATCTTGCAACGTATCGATTTTTCGTGGGGGGATTGCGTCATTGATCCAAGGGCAATTGTTCAGGCAGAAGTTGAGGGGGAGGGTCCCTCCATCATGGAGTACTCTTGGTACATTTTTTTTAAGGGTTGGCGACGCTATTCTCTTTCCCTGGGAATGTTTGGATCGTCGTGGGATTGAATGAAGGAGGATTGAGGCAGTCATGCAGGTTATTAAAAGGGATGGGACTCACGAAGACGTTAAGATCGAAAAAATTCTGCATGCCGTAAATCGTGCATGTCGAGGACTTCCGAATGTTGAGGCGATTGAAGTTGCTAAGCGCACTATCAGTGGTCTTCACGAAGGAAGTACTACCGCAGAACTTGATGCGCTTTCTATTGCTAATGCTGTCATGCTCATGCCTGAGGAGCCGAATTACTCAAAAGTGGCTGCTCGCATGCTTGCTGAAAGTGTTCATAAAGAAGTAGGCCGTGATGTGGCTTTTCGCGATTATCTCAAACAGGGATTTGTCTTAGATCTTCTGGGTTCGACTATCTATGAGCTTGCTATGCAGGATGTGAGCGCTATTGAGTACGCCATTCGCCATGAGCGAGATGATCTTTTTGAATATTTTGGACTGAAAACGGTGACCGATCGCTACCTGCTTCGGCATCCTCAAACAAGAAAGCTCATTGAGCGTCCTCAGTGGCTTTTCATGCGTGTTGCTCTGGGACTTTCTCATTCCATTGCTGAGGCGCTTGAGCTTTATGAGATCGTGAGCCAATTTTACTACACTCCCGCAACACCCACGCTTTTTAATTCAGGTACTCAGCATCCACAGATGAGTTCTTGTTACCTTTTGACCGTAGGGCAGGACAGTCTTGATGGGATTTATAAATCGATTGGGGACTGTGCGAGGCTTTCTAAATTTTCAGGAGGCATTGGTATTGATTGGACCCCTGTTCGTTCTTCAGGGACGCTTATTCGTGGTACAAATGGGCTTAGCAATGGGATTATTCCTTTTCTCAAGGTGTTTGATTCTTCTGTTCATGCGGTCAATCAGGGTGGTAAAAGAAAGGGAGCAGCTGCTGTTTACCTAGAGCCTTGGCATGCTGATATCGAATCGTTTTTAGAGTTAAAAAATAACACGGGTTCCGATGAAAGACGTACTCACCATTTGAACCTGGCTCTTTGGATTCCTGATCTTTTTATGAAGCGTGTTGAGGCAGATGCTTCTTGGTCGCTTTTTTCTCCTAGCGACGCTCCTGAGCTTCTGACAACGTTTGGAGAGGTATTTGAGTCCCATTACGAGCGTCTGGAGGAAGAGGCAAAAGCCCTGAAGCAGATTTCTGCTCGTGCGCTTTATGCGCGGATGATGCAGACCCTAGCTGAAACGGGAAATGGATGGATTTGCTTTAAAGATAAATCCAATAGGAGGTCCGCTCAAACAGGCAGGCCGGGAAATATCATTCGAAGCTCCAACCTCTGTACTGAAATTCTTGAAGTGACCAATCAGGATCAGACTGCGGTTTGCAACTTAGGAAGCATCAATCTTTCTTCTTTTGTGACATCGCAAAAAGAATTTGATTTTGAGAAGCTCAAGCAAGTCACTGCAACTGCGGTGAAGTTCTTAGATCGCGTCATTGACGTGAATTTTTATCCTACGCCAGAGGCACGCTCTTCTAATCAAAAATGGCGTCCTATTGGTCTTGGGATCATGGGTTTACAGGATGTGTTTTTCAAGCTCAGGCTTCCCTTCACCAGTTCAGAAGCTAAAGCGCTTTCTGCAAAAATCTCTGAAACCGTTTACTACCATGCGCTTTTAACGAGTATGAAGATTGCTAGAACTCAGGGGGCCTTCCCAGCGTTTGAGGAATCAAGGTATGTCGATGGAAAGCTTCAAGTCCAGCTTGCTCGTGAGCTTCAAGCGGTGATGCCGGAGCTTCATTACGATTGGGAGAAGCTTGCTGAAGAGGTGAAAAAATCGGGTATACGCAATAGTCTTCTGATTGCTATTGCGCCTACTGCGACCATTGCTTCGATCATGGGTTGTTATGAGAGCATTGAGCCTCAAGTTGCCAATGTATTTAAGCGTGAGACCTTAAGTGGAGAGTTCCTTCAGGTCAATCGCTACTTGATTTCAGATTTGAAAGAAGCGAAGCTTTGGACGCCTGAGATGAGGTCTAAAATCATTGAAGCTGAGGGATCTATTCAAGGTATTGATGAAATTCCTCTTGAAATTCGAAACCTCTATAAAACAGCTTGGGAGATTTCTCAAAAAGAGCTCATTGACATGGCTGTGGAGCGATCCACATTTATTTGTCAGTCACAGTCTTTAAATTTGTTTTTGGAAGATCCGACCATTGGTAAGCTTTCTTCGATGTATATGTACGTTTGGAAACAAGGGGTTAAAACAACTTACTACCTTCGTTCCCGAGCAAGAACGAGCATTAAGAAAACTACGATTGAGTCTTCTTCTGGTGCGCTTGCCTCTGTTTGTTCTTTAGAAAATGGGCCGTCCTGTGAGGCGTGTCAATGAAGGAGAATTTATGATACTGAGTACTGGATTAGATCTGACGTTGCGTCCGATGAAATATCCTCAGTTTTTTCAGCTTTACAAGAATTCCATTAAAAACATTTGGACAACTGATGAGTTAGATTTCTCGGTGGACTACGAGCATCTTCGTGATCGTTTGACACCGGCTGAGGCTCATTTGATCAAGCGCCTAGTGGCGTTTTTTGCCACTGCAGACAATATTGTTGCACACAACCTGGTGCTGAATTTCTACAAGCATGTCAATTCCCCTGAGTACCGCATGTTTTTAGGTCGACAGCTTGCGGAAGAGATGCTTCATGTTGAGACTTACCTTCTCTTGGTCGATAACTACGTTCCCGATTTAGAAGAAAGAAAGGCTGCTTTTGATGCTTATCAGAACATTCCTTCAGTGAAACTGAAAGCTGATTTTTGTTTCAAGTACATGGATGCTATTGAAAAAATTGATGTTCTTGATACGGATGAGAAGAGAAGGCAGTTTTTAGAAAATCTTATCTGCTTTGCCTCTTGCATTGAAGGACTTTTTTTCTTTGGATCATTTGCTTATGTGTATTTTTTGAGAAGCAAGGGGCTTTTGCCTGCGCTTGCAACGGCAACGAACTGGGTTTTTCGTGATGAAAGTCTGCATATTGATGGAGCGATGGCAGTGATTCATGTGGCTCGTCAAGAATACTCTCAGTTATTTGATGATGCTCTTGAGGCAAGGGTTCAGAAGATGATGGAAGAGGCAATTGTGGTTGAAATGGGATTCTGCGAGGATTCTCTTTCCCAGGGGGTGACAGGTTTGTCTCCTGCGCTGATGCGGCAGTATCTTCAGTACGTTGCTGATCAGCGTCTTTCTCAGATGGGATTCAAGCGTCGTTACCTTGTGAAGAATCCGTTTGAGTTCATGGTGCTTCAGGATGTGCAATCACTCACGAACTTCTTTGAAAAGCGTGTGACGGAGTATTCCAAGGGATTCGATTCAAGTCCGAGTGCTGTCAGTTTCTCAGAGTCGTTTTAGAGATCTTTGTGTGGTAGGAAACTTGGGTGGTTGTGCTAGGGTTCTTGGATTGAGATAGAGTTATTTTTTGGGGAACTTTTTGGCTAATTTTTTACCTAACATTCTTATCATGCGAGTGATGCATGGGTTTTTGCATTCTGCATTAAAAAAGAAGCATACTGAAATAATCTGAAAAAATACTAAGAAAATAGAGAAGAGCTATTTTTCGATCAAGTTAAATTTTAAGATGGTAGAAAAAACTCATTCAGCAGATGATGCTTCTATGGGGCTATGCTAGGAGCGAGGTATCTATGTATCGTGCGATTTAATGCAGAAGAAGTATGTTCTGTGATGATTTAGTTCTTCAGTAAAATGGTTTGTACTTCGGCAGCTTCGAAAAGTGCTTTTTTCCGACGTCTGTGATTTTATTGTGTTTGAGAAACAAGAAGTTAAGACTCTGCAGCTTGGAAAGGTGTTCGGCCCCCAAATCTGACATTTTATTGTTGTTGAGATATAAGGAGGTAAGGGAATTCCAGAAAAAAAATATACCCATAGTTGACTCTAGCTTTCTTATTTATAGCTGCATCTTCACGATCTAGTTTTTTTATTTTATCGGCGGCCTTGTCGAATTCGATCTTGTTTTGATCTATTCTTCAAATTTTTTACCTTCTTTAAAAATTCGAGCGATAATTGCTGACGCGGCATATAGTTTTGCATATTTTTTTGAAGAAATTAAAAGAATTTATCCAGAAACTCAAGTAATCACTTTTGTACAGTATTTGAACGAAAATCACAGAAATGTTCAGTTTCCATTCGTGGATTAGAGAAAAAAAATATCAAAATAGCGAGGTTTTCATACAAGATTGGAAAGGTTGCGATGGCTGGGGGCAGTTGGCCATGCAGAGAGATGTTGAAGGGTCATTCAATGGAGTGATCATGATTCTCCTTGCAAATCACTGTCTTTTATTCCATCCGAAACAAGTCTGCAGAATTGAAAACAAACTACCTCTTTGTACAGTCGGTAGCTTACGAGAATCACTCAAAAACGAATCTATTCTTTCGTGCTTTTACGAAATTCTGATATCAGATTCACCCATGGATAAATTTTTATCCATGCAAAAAGAATTTGAAAATCACTTTAAAGAAGGAGATTCGAGGAAACATTTCTCTGGAAGAGAAATGCCAAAAGTTAAATGAACTCGGTCTTATAAAAAGAGGACTGAAAATCTAGAACTCGCTTATGCTTAATTATTCAAATAATAATATTTTCGAAAAACTTGAAACTCGAGTATTACATCTCCAGCACAAAAAAATCAGCCAAAGAATTTAACGAGAAAGTCCGCGATCACGTTGAAAACAAGCTGCATTGAAGTTTAGATGTGACGATGAACGAGGATAGCGACAAAAAAGGGGCTGAAGAATCGGCAAAAAACTGTTCTCTTCTCAGGCAAATGGCTCTGAATCTTTTAAAAAAAGAACCCACCAAAAAAAGCATCAGAAGAAAGCAAAAGATGGCTGCCATGGATAATAGCTACCT